>X42_Goitered_Gazelle__coassemble_1_pt1 | contig 178992 bp, 136 predicted proteins | sample X42_Goitered_Gazelle__metabat2_low_PE_005 | metagenome-assembled genome bin X42_Goitered_Gazelle
TCATGTTCTCTTTGAATCTTTCAAGGTTTTCACTGTTTAGTTATCAATGTTCGTTTGCTGTCGTTTATTGGCGACAACTATGATAGAATACCATAAGCTCCAACCAATGTCAACAACTTTTTAAAAGTTTTTTAACTTTTTTATTTATCCTGCTTCTACGGAGCTCTCCACGCTAGTGCGTCTCACGAGTCAGCTTCGTTATAATAGCACGCAGTATTTTCAAAGTCAACACCAAAAATTACTTTTTCTAAAAGTAGTTCAACTTTGCCTTTTTTATTAAATTGTCTAAATTGTCAGATTTTTATATTTTTTATATACAATTAAGAATTATATCAAAAAAAGGCTGTGGAAAACACTTTCCACAGCCTCCTATTTAGCGTATTGCATCTAGTGCTTCTTTTACATTTGAAACACCTACCAGCTCAATTCCTTCTATATTATGTAGGAAACTCGTTTTGCATACATTTGGCAGGATACATCTCTCAAAGCCTAACTTCTTTGCCTCCAACACACGTTGCTCCGCCATACTTACACCTCGAACCTCGCCACTTAATCCTACTTCGCCAAAGCAGATGGTTTTCTCATCAATTGCTTTATCAAGCTTGCTGGAAATAATCGCCAGGACGATTCCCAAATCAATCGCCGGCTCATTCATGCGAATCCCTCCAGCAATGTTAACGTACGCATCACATTCCGATAAGCGCATGCCTAATCTTTTTTCCAAAACCGCCAAAAGCAAATTCACTCGATTATAATCCGTTCCTGTTGCCGTTCGTCTAGGATTGCCAAAATTCGTATGACAAATCAATGCCTGTATCTCTAACAGAATCGGTCTGGTTCCCTCCATCGAACAAGCAACCACAGAACCTGATGCCCCTACTGGTTTTCCACTAAGCATAAATTCGGATGGATTCTCCACCTCTACCAAACCAACATTTCGCATTTCGAATACACCAATTTCATTGGTAGAGCCAAAACGATTCTTCACACCACGTAGAATACGATAGCTTTCGTGGCGATCACCCTCGAAATATAGCACTGTATCTACCATATGCTCCAACACTCTCGGCCCTGCAACTACACCCTCTTTGGTCACATGTCCTACGATAAATATAGAAATATTCATCCCTTTGGCAATCTGCATAAAAACACCCGTTGCTTCTCGTACTTGCGAGACACTTCCCGGCGCAGAAGCTACCGCATCACTAAACATAGTCTGTATCGAATCTACAATTACGACACTTGGCTTTTTACGGGCAATTACTTCTTTTATAATATCCAGATTGGTTTCACATAACAGTTCCAACGAATCAGAAAAACTTCCAATACGTTCAGCACGCAGCTTTATCTGCTGGAGCGATTCTTCTCCAGAGATATAAAGAACAGATTCGTTCTTATTCGATAAATTCCTACACACCTGAAGCAACAAGGTTGATTTACCGATTCCCGGGTCACCGCCAACCAAAACCAGCGAACCTTTTACAATTCCTCCACCTAATACACGATCCAATTCCTTTATCTGCGTACTTGTTCGCTCTTCATCCGCAGATGAGACTGCCGAAAGTGGAACCGGCTTGGCCTCTTCTAAAGCTTTTTTCACACTTGCAGATGTACTGCTTTTCTTATCAATGATTTCCTCTACAAAGGTATTCCATTCTTTACAGCCTGGGCATTGTCCCATCCACTTAGATGATTCAAAGCCACAATTCTGACAAAAATACACACTTGTTTTACCTTTTGCCATTTTTCCTCCTACGCTCTTTTCTTCTATAATATGATATAGAAAAAGAAAACCCGACCAATTGCGGTCGGGTCATCGTTTACAAACTTATCTTTTATTTACAGAAATAGAAACTTCTTTTCCATCTTCTATCTCTACACTCAGGCTTAACTTCCCACCTAAATTCGTGGTCATAACGCCTGCTGATTCTCCAGATACAGTAATTTCATATTCTGCTTCTGGTTCTAACCCCAACGTAATCTGCGCGCTTTCCACACCCGTAACAGCAAAGGTTACCTTTTCCTCCTGCTTGTCAAACCCACGTACTGCTGTTCCAGGAACAGATTCATACACAAAAACATCATTACATTCTAACCTTGTAATATCTTTATAGGTTTTCACTTTATAAGATGCTCCTTTATGATGGAAGCCATCCAATTTTGCCTTTGCATCTAATGTGTAATCCCCAAACTCTAGTGTTCCATCTGCTTCTACGCGAATCAATTCAGTAATTCCAGCCATTTTTCTCCTCCTGTAAAATCCCCAAGGCAATGTATTAAATCCTACACATTTTTGTGTCATCACCTAAAAACATTATAGCACTACGAAATAAAAATTGCATCCTTTTTTACAGATATCGTAACCTTATCTCCAGTCTTAATTGTACCTTTGATAATTTCCTCTGACAGCCTATCCTCAATTTCATCCTGTATCTTTCTCTTTAATGGTCTTGCTCCATATTTTCTATCGAAAGACTTCTCTACAATAAACGTCTTGGCTGCGCTAGTTACATTTAACTCCATATTCAATTGTTCCCGACAACGTTTCTGTAACTCTTTTATCATAAGCGTTACAATCTGCTTCATATCTTCTTTATTTAAAGCTCTAAACACGATGGTTTCATCAATACGATTCAAAAACTCTGGTTTGAAGATACGTTTCACTTCTTCCATGACACTATCCTTCATCTTTTGATGATCCTGTTTCTCGTCCTCTTTATTCCCAAATCCCAGACGTTTTGGTTCAATAATCGCCTGTGCTCCAGCATTTGAAGTCATAATGATGATCGTATTCTTAAAATCAACCTTACGCCCCTGTGAGTCTGTAATATGACCTTCATCCAAAACCTGAAGCAACACGTTGAACACATCCGGATGTGCCTTTTCAATTTCATCAAATAAGACTACTGAAAACGGATTACGCCGAACCTTCTCACTGAGCTGTCCTCCATCCTCATGTCCCACATAGCCCGGTGGTGAACCAATCAATTTGGATACACTATGTTTCTCCATGTACTCAGACATATCCACTCGAATCATAGCATCTTCTTTTCCAAAAACAGCCTCGGACAATGCCTTTGACACCTCTGTCTTTCCAACACCTGTAGGCCCCAAAAACAGGAAAGAACCAATTGGACGTTTTGGGTCTTTTAAGCCAACACGGCCTCTACGAACCGCTTTTGCTACCGCTGTCACAGCTTCTTCCTGTCCTACCACCCTCTTTTGGAGTACAGACTCGAGTTTTTGTAAACGTGTAGCCTCATTTTCCGTCAAACGATTCACTGGAATCTTGGTCCAGCCTGCTACTACATCTGCAATCTCACTTTCTCCGATAGTAGGAGTCTTTTTATTTGAACTGCGTTTAACTTTCTTTTCCTGCTTTTCGAGCTCTTTACAAAGAGCCTCTTTGTTGGCTTTTTCTGCTCGAACTCGCTCAATATCCCCCGTCTGTAATGCTTCCTCGATGGCCCATTCTGCTTCATGAATCATCTGATGTAAATCATTTAGTTTGACTGGGGACCCCAAAAGTCCCAAACGAATTTTTGCTGCTGTTTCATCCATGAGATCAATTGCTTTGTCTGGAAGAAATCTGTCATTAATATATCGGGCAGATAATGTAACTGCTGCTTCTACACCTTCGTCTGAAATTGTTACCTGATGGTGCTTTTCATATAAATGACGCACCCCTTTTAATATCTCAACCGTTTCTTCTACCGATGGTTCTTCTACCATAACTGGCTGGAAGCGACGTTCGAGAGCCGCATCCTTTTCGATATGCTTACGATATTCTTCAATGGTAGTTGCACCTATCACCTGCAACTCACCTCTCGCCATAGATGGTTTTAAAATATTTGCCGCATCAAGAGACCCCTCTGCTCCACCTGCTCCAATAATCGTATGGATTTCATCAATAAAAAGAATGACATCTCCTGCTGCAATTACTTCACCGATTACTTTTTTGATACGTTCCTCAAACTCGCCACGATATTTTGACTTTGCAACCAATCCAGACATATCCAAGGAAACAAGTCTCTTTCCTTGTAAAAGTCCGGGTACAGTTCCATTTACAATACTTGCTGCAATACCTTCCACGATAGCCGTTTTTCCAACGCCTGGCTCGCCGATTAAACATGGATTATTCTTGCCACGACGACTAAGAATCTGCATCACACGTTCTGTTTCCTGCTTTCTGCCTACCACTGGATCCAAAAGTCCCTCTGCTGCCATTTCTGTCAAATCTCTGGAATACTGGTCCAAAGTAGGTGTTGTCGAACCGCCCTTTGCAGCATTTCTGCTCTTGGAAAATTCCTCACGATACTTTGCTGGGTCTTCGCCCATGGCTCCAAGTATGTCTGTAAAAAGCTTCTGCAAATTGATTCCCAAAGTGTTTAGAAGTCTGGTTGCCGCACAGTCTCCTTCTTTAATCATTGCCAAAAGAATATGCTCTGTTCCAATGCACTCATAGCTCATTCTACGGGATTCTTCTTCCGCTTTCGCAAGAATATGCTGCGCTCTTGGCGAATAACCATCTCTTTCTACTAGCAATACATCAGCCTCGATAGAAATCAATTCCTCCACCATCTGCAACAACTTTGAAAGCTCTACTCCATTTGCTGTCAAAACCTCATATGCTACACCCGTGCCTTCTTTTAAAAGCCCTGCAAGCACATGCTCTGTCCCTACATAATTGTAGTGCATGCTTTTTGAGAGTCTATTTGCAATATCTAATGCCTTTTTCGCTTTGTTTGTATACTTCAACTTCATTGCCTCTCTTATTCAAATTCAATAAATTCCAAATCATCCGAATCATCAACCGATTCTTCCGCACCAGATTCTTCCTTTATCGTGTTTTTAATAACCTCCGAGGTCTCCTCCAGACCTTTGGAAATCTTCTCAATCATATCTTCGGTATCTTCTTCATCTTCATACTCTACATCCTCATACTCATCAAAGAAATCCTCTTCTTCCGAACGATTTCTAATAACGAGCACAACGATAATGATGATAAGAATAACAACAACAGCCGCTGCCACTCCAATAATAATATATTGTGTCGTTTTTGCAGCTTTTAATTCTTCCTCTAACTGTGCATATTCCTCCGAAACATCTTTATCATCTGATACCGTTCCACTTGTCTGCACACTAAATGCAGAAGCCAAATAACGTTGGAAAGTGCCTTCTACTGCATCATACATATACCATCCCTTCTCGCCCGCATCATTCATGCAGTAAAGAAGATAGAACTCGCTTACCTGTGGCTCTGCTGCGCAATAGGTTTCTGGTACAAACAAACTCCAAGCCGTTTCATCCTCTTCGACCTCAGTCTCTACATCCTTTAACTGATAAGCCGTCACAAGCCCCTTCCCTTCCATCGAGAAGGTACAAGCTTCAAATCCTTCTGGCGCTGGCTCTACTGCTTCATTTGGGAGAAGTACCATAACATAGCTTCGTTCTGAATCTATTTTGATAAACGGATATATTGTTTCCTGTACCTCATCATACACATATAAGGAGCCGGCATCATTTGTATTGTTCAAATACAAGAGTTTTAAATCACCTCTTACAAAAGAGAGTGCCTGCATCTGCTGCCCCTTTACAACCACAGTTGTTTCCTCAAAATCCGTTGGTACAATGTCTTCTGGGATTTCCGGTGCCACTGAAAGCTGTTCTCCATTCCACTGGAGCACTTCGTTCACTTCAGGAGCTTGTGTATCCGATGTACTTTCAGATTCACTTTCCGAAGGTTCTGGTGTATCACTCTCCGCCTTTCTCGTAACAACAATGGTATAGGTTGCCTTTACACCATTTTCTGCTTTTACCACAACCTGAATCGTATTCTCTCCAACCTTTAAATCAACCGTACCATCACCAGTAACTGATTCAATTGTAGCCTTGGCACTAGAAGCCTTCGCACTAACTACAACCTTAGTCACATCATACTCTACTGTAGCGGTATATTTTGTCACATTATACTTAAAACTTGGCGATAACGTTCCATTAGATAATTTCAATGAGGAAAGAGAATTATCTCCTGATTTTGGTTCCTCTACTGTATCTCCTCCCTCGGAATCACTTGTATCTGTTGTCTGATTTGCAACCGTAACTGAAGCAGATGCACCACTTAAAGCAACATCCTCTACTGTATCATTATCCACAGCCGAAATAACAGAAGCATTCAAACTCGCTGTCCCCGAAGTCGCTGCTTTGAACGTAACAGTCACCGAATTAGAGTTTGCCATGCTCATTTTTCCAAGATTAATGGTAACCGTTCCACCATTTGTACCAACGTCCGTAGAAGCACTAACAAAAGACAACACCTCTGTCGAAAAGGTCAAATCTACCGTAGCTGTAATGTTTTCCGGAACCGTAACCGAAACTGTAACATTCTCTCCAATATTTACCGAAGAAGCACTCACTCCTAACGACACGTTCGCTGCATAAGCTTCCTGATTTGGATACATCAAAAGGCTAAGCACCATTACTACCGAGAAAAAATAGCTCAAAAATCTCTTCATCTTTCTACCTCTTTGTTATTTAATCGTTGAAATTCCTAAAATATGACGGTTGATTAAAACTACATCCTGTATATTTACACTTCCATTGTTATTCACATCTGCTGCTGCCAGCTGGCATCCACTTAATGCGCTAATATTCAACGTATGTCGATTGATTCTAACCAAATCTGCAATAGTGATTACTCCATCACCACTTACATCTCCACGTACTACAATCTCTTTCGTTTCAACCAATGTTCCATCTATATAAATAGCAAGTTTATTGCCAGTTCCGACTACACCTGTATTTTCACTTCCTGATGCAGTAAGCACCTTTACCGTTCCGCCTGCACAACTAATACTTCCCACTAAGTCAGCTACCTTAGTCTTTGGACTTACACCTGTAATATAAGTGCCAATTGAATATTTGTCTGAAGACAATATAGAATTCTGGTTACCACTTGCTTCGCGGAAAATGTTCACAGTATAGGTTCTTGTCGCTCCACTTTGAGATTTACAGTTTACTTTAAGCGAATTTGTTCCCTCGTTTAACTGAAATGTGCCTATTCCTGTAACGGCAGAAGTCGATACCACTGGACTTGCAGACAAAGTAACAGCGGAAACACCATTTCCTACAATAACAGAATAAGTTGTCTTCGCACCATCAAAGGAAGGCGTAAGAGAAAGTCCTGTAACACTTAAACTCTTCAAATAATTGTTTCTATTTCCAGATGATGTAAATGCAACTGCTTCAGCTGGCATATTTTCATACACCGGAATCTTAAACACAAATGCTTGTGTCTTATCTGTGTATGCACTTGCAACCGTCTTAGATTCTGAAATTGCTGCCTGTACATTTGTCATATACTGGTGAGTATAAAGACCACCTTGTGCAATCACATCAAATTTCTGTGTATAGAGTGTATCCTGTCCCACTCCGATATAACCTTCCGCAATAAATTTTGCTCCGCCAAGCAAGGACTTGTATCTGGTGTCCCACCCTTGCGATTTTGCATATTTCAACCCATTGATATAAACCGCATTACCTGTTCCAGATGCTTTTATATTAAAATAATTATAATACCCCTTATAAGTGCTGGAATAATTTCCTGAAATCATTCCACTAGTACCATCCGTTCCCTGCTCCTGTCGAACACGAGAGGCTAGATGATATGGACTGACATTGGTTTCCTCTCCAATTTTCATAAATGCATTGGCATAATTTAGAATCGTTCCATCACCATTTTCCACTTCTTTCGCCATAAACGTACCATTTAAAATCGCATTAACTCCCGCAATATTATGTACATTACTATAGCTTAAGCTCTCAAACATAAAGATATTGGTGGCATTCAAGAAATTTCTTGGATCCATACAATAAGCAATAAAATCTGGATGTGCTGTCACCCAGCCAGATGCATCACGAATTGTCCATGTATTTGTGTACCAGTTATATTCACTACTTGCGTAGGATTTCTTTGCATCATTTTCTGTCTTATAAACAAGATTTCTACCAGCATATGATTCGCTAGAAATAACCGTATTCCAATCTAGCCCTGTCTTTACGGGTTCAAATACCCAGTTTGGATACTGGGCATGTAAAGCAGATAACTTCGTAATATAGCTTTCTGGAAATCCAACATTACGAAGAGACTGTTCATAGTTTACGTCTGGCGTATAATTAAAGATTTCCACACTCACATAAGAACCATGTGTCCACCCCGTATAATTTACACCATTTTTGGTACAGTTATGCTTATACCAAGTAGCACCCCCTACCATTGTTTCTCCAATAATATCAATTTGATGTCCACGATCCAGAGCTACTAATTTTGTAGTTCCACTCGTTCCGGCACCATCGCGCACATAAACGTTATTTCCTATAATTGTTCCTTTTGCGATAACTGTTGCATTTGCCTCATAACCAACCGTTTGCGATTCCCCTGTAAGTAACACATTCTTAGCACGACAATAACCTTTTCGCTCTTGTCCATTCGCTTTTAAAATATAACGAACCTGATACCATAGCTGTCCATCGTCTCCCGTCTTCTCACCAATAACAGTTACCTGCTTACCATTTTCCAAGGTATTCACACGCGAGGTGCTATCCGATGCATCTTCACGCGTATATACATATGGGTCACCCCCTGTAATCGTTCCTGCTTTTTCTTCATAAGCATATGCACGCATTTCTCCCGTGGCTAACAAACCAATTGCCATTGCCACAACCAGCGTGATTCCCATTATCCTTTGTACATTCTTTTTCAAAACGAAAATCATGTGTATCCTCAACTTTCCAATACCAAATTACACACTTTCCCAAATTAGAAAAGATTCCAACATAATTATACAAAGCAATATATTTATCGTCAATCAAAATATAGTATTTTCCGGCTTTTTCTCCCCATATTTTGTACTTTTTAGAAGATTTTGATGTCGAGGAGTCCGCAAACCAGTAATATAAATCCGGACACTTCCATAAGAGCAATTCCAAGGGTAATTATAATTCTTTCTACGTCAATTTTGTAATAATCCAGTCTTAAAGTATTCATCTGCTATTCTCCTTATCTCATGCTTGTCTATGCGTTATTCAAAAGAAATACGCTTGTGTTGATAAGAAGATACTAAAGTTACTGTCCCATTAATCCACCACCTGAAACCTGAATCCGTATAAAGCAAATCCACGCACATCCCAAAATCAAAAATAGACCAGGCAAAAAGCCTAGTCTATCTGCATTGATTTTTATTTGAAGGTATATTGAATGGTATAATCATTTCCTTTTACACTTATCTTTGCGGTAGCACCACAAATCACTGGCATCATAGGTGCCAGATGTCCGATATCTAAATCCATAAGGATTGGCACATCATACTCAGAAAGCAAATCAGTTACAGCACGATACTGATCCACACCAAAAGCCTCTTCTCCAAAGCAGAGTGGTCGACCAATCAGAAAGCCCTTTAAGTGCTGGAACCATCCCGCTTCCTTCATCTGCCAAATGGCACGGCGGATTCCCATGACATTCAAGTCGCAAGCCTCTAAAAACCAGACAAATCCATCTTCTTTGTATTTTTCATTGAACTCCTGCACCTTGTCATAAGATGTCCCTGGAAGCATCTGCAAAATATCCATACAACCGCCAATCAGACGGCCCTCAAATCCTACCATTGAAGACTCTGCCTGTTTCACTTCTGTCGCCTGTCCATTCTCACAAATATAAGTTTTTATCTCACTTCGCTCAGTCACATTGTAGGGCAAAAGTGGATGCTCTTCATCCTTTAGACTCTCCTTTTCCCATAAAGGATATCCGTCAAAGGTATCCTTCCTTCCGCAAAGCAGATCCCATGCGTCTGAAATCGAAGCATGCCATGGCTCCATACCAAAGGCTGCTGCACATGGCCCATAGATAGCCGCAGTATCTAAAAGAGTTGCTGATAAAAACGTAAAATTTGTATTATCTGAATAACCCATATACCATTTTGGTTTTGCCTGCTTCATACGTTCAAAATCCATAAATGGCACGACTTCGCACATCAGCTCACCACCGCCACAGGAAATCAAAATATCATTATCTTTGGAACAATACCAATCGTTTAACTCCTGTCCGCAAAGCTTAGGCGTATTACTGATACCAATCCCACTAGACGCAAAGCAATTTGGTCCCAAATCCGTACCATACCCCATGATATTCCATTTTTCCACGGCATGTTTAAATGCACTGTGATAAGGCTCTATCGCACATCCAAAGGAGGGTGCTACAAAACCAATTGTACCTTTTTCTTTCAAAAATTCTGGGTATCTCATCTATTACCTCCTACACTCCTGCCCCATCAAAATCAGGAATAAAGCTTTCTTCCGCTACATTCCCATCCTGTATGTAACCATTTTCCACACCAATTTCGAGTGCATAGTCAATGTATTTCTCGTAAGTGCGTTTACTCACCCTGCGATTTAGCTCTGGATATTCTTGTACGTGCTCGAGAGGTGTATACTGACTCATCAGACTGATATAAATCTGCTCACCATAAGTATCCCTCAGATACTTCACAATATTTTTTGCATCCTTTAACTGCCCTGGCAATAAAAGCTGACGCACGATTACGCCTTTTTGTATCAGGTCACAACCCTGTTCCTTATCATAAAAAAACTGACAAACTGGCTGCTGACGCACCATCTCCGCAATCGCAGCCTTGGCAACCGCTGGATAGTCCGGTGCCTTGGAATATTTTTGTGCCAGTTGTGCATCCCAGTATTTAAAATCCGGCAGATACACATCCACGATTCCCTCCAACTGTTTCAGGGTATCCACCTTTTCATAGCTGCTAGTATTATACACAATTGGAATTAAAAGCCCCTGCTTTCTTGCCTGCTCCACACTCCAAACAATTTGCGGCACATATTGTCCCGGCGTAACCAGGTTAATATTATTTGCCCCCTGCGCCTGGAGTTCTAAGAAAATCTCCGCGAGTCGCTCTTTGGAAATCTCTTTTCCATAAACACCCTGTGCAATCTCGTGATTTTGACAATACACACAGTGAAGAGAGCAGCCGCTAAAGAAAACTGCCCCCGAACCCTTGGTTCCACTGATACTAGGCTCCTCCCAATAGTGTAGGGCTGCGCGTGCAACCTTTATCTGTGCTGATACCTTGCATACACCAAGTTGTCCCTCTTCTCTATTCACTTGACAATCTCTAGGACACAGTTGACACAAACTGGCTATTGTAGAGACCTGCATAGAATCCCTCCTTCGCAAGCAACTCTTCATGTGTTCCCTGCTCTATGATTTTTCCTTCGTTCATCACCAGAATCACATCCGATTCTCGGATTGTGGAAAGTCGATGTGCTACGATAAAGCTGGTTCGACCCTTCATCATAGTCAAAAATGCCTTTTGAATCTTCATTTCTGTACGTGTATCAATCGAAGATGTTGCCTCATCCAAAATCAACATTGGTGGGAGACATAGCATAACCCTTGCAATGCAAAGCAGCTGCTTCTGTCCCTGCGACAAATTTCCGCCATCTTCCGTAATATAGGTGTCATAACCTTTTGGCAATCGTTTGATAAAACTATGTGCATGCGCTGCTTTCGCCGCTGCTATCATTTCTTCTTCTGTCGCATCCGGCTTGCCCATGCAGATATTGTCTCGAATCGTTCCTGTCTTTAACCAAGTTTCCTGCAATACCATGCCATAGTTTTCACGCAAACTTTCACGTGTGATAGAACGAATGTCATGAAGGCTATCTGCTTTCTTGGAAACTTCCTTCTCTCCCAGTGCAATAAAGCCACTATCCACATCATAAAACCGCATGAGCAGATTGATAAACGTCGTCTTGCCACACCCTGTTGGACCAACAATGGCTACACGCTGGCCTGGCTTTACCTGTAAATTAAAATCTTCAATCAGCTTCTGCTCTGGCACATAAGAAAAATACACATGCTCAATCGCAACACTCCCATCCGCCTGTGCGAGCTCATATGCATCTGCTGCGTCCGGCTGTTCAGCCTCTTCTTCGATTAATTCAAAAATACGTGCAGCGCACGCAAGTGCATTCTGCAGTTCTGTTACTACGCCTGAAATTTCATTAAATGGCTTTGTGTACTGATTCGCATAAGTCAAAAAGCAAGTCAGCTGTCCTACTGAAATTCCACCTGAAATCGCCGACAAGGCACCAAACACACCTACTGCTGCGTATACTAAACTATTTACGAATCGTGTGGAAGGATTTACCAAACTCGAGAAAAACGTTGCTGTCAAAGAACATTTTTCCAAACGCTGATTGATTTCCTCGAAGGTTTCCTGCGCCTCTTCCTCATGACTAAACGCCTGTACCACACGCTGATTCTCTATCATTTCATTGATAAATGCAGTCTGCTCGCCCTTTGTTTTCGATTGTAACTGAAACATTGCATAAGTCTTCTTCGCAATAAAGCTTGCAACAAATAAAGACAGGGGAGTAATCACTACTACAACCAAGGTAATCTTTACATCCAGAGACAGCATAAAGAGTAAGGTCCCCACAATCGTTGCAACACCTGAAAATAGCTGTGTAAATCCTAAGAGCAGGCCCTCTGCAAAGGTATCCACATCAGAAATCACACGGCTGACAATATCTCCGTGTGCCTTTGTATCAATAAATTTAAGCGGAAGATGCTCTATCTTTTCAAAGGCATCCTTTCTTATATCCATCACCATATGATAGGTCATACGATTATTTAAAATATTCATGACCCACTGTGCAATTGCGTTGATTGCAATCACAAGGAGTCCTTTTTGTATAATCTCACGAATACCCCCAAAGGATACCTGCCCCTTTGCAACAATCAAATCCAATGCTTCCCCTATCAAAATAGGAAAATATAACGTCATTGCAACGGTTACAGTTGCCAGAAGAAGAGAAACCACGAGCAAAGGAATATATTTTTTCATATAACGAAGCACTTTTCGTAAAGTCTCCATCTGTGACACATGTTTATCCATTTGCCTGCCCCCTTTCTTCTTTCTTAAACTGGGAGTCATAAATCTCACGATATACCTCGCAGGAGGACAGAAGCTCATCATGTCTGCCGATAGCTACTGCCTCGCCATCCTCGAGCACTATAATCTGGTCTGCATGCTGAATTGAGGAGGTTCTTTGGGATACAATAAAAATCGTTTTATCTTCCGCGATACTCTGCAATGCCTTACGCAGTCTTGCATCTGTCGCAAAGTCAAGCGCAGAAGCACTATCATCTAATATCAAAATATCTGGATTTTTCACAAGTGCTCGTGCAATTGCCAGTCTCTGACGTTGCCCGCCAGATAAATTGCGTCCGCCCTGCTCTACCATATGAGAAAGACCATCTGCTTTATCCTTGAGCACATCTGCTGCCTGTGCCAGTTCGATTGCCTGCATAAGCTCTTCGTCACTCGCTTCCTCATTGCCCCATCGCAGATTTTCTGCAATCGTTCCATGGAAAAGCACGGACTTTTGTGGCACCACTCCAATTCTATCTCGAAGCTGTGAAAATGGATACTCCCTGACATCCACCCCAAAAACCTTCACGTATCCTTCAGTTGCCTCATAGAAACGTGGAATTAGGTTGACTAAGGTTGACTTTCCTGAACCAGTACCACCAATGATACCGATGGTTTGTCCTTTTTTCGCTGTAAAAGAAAGCTCTTTTAGCGCGGTTTCACTGCTACCCTTATATGCAAAAGACACCCTGTCGAATTCGACCATGTTCGTCGATGGTTCCTGACCATCTTTTGGGGCTGCTTCTTCTGATTCAACCGACGCTGCATGTAACATTGCTACACTATCCGCTTCCTGAATCGATGGTTCCTTTTCCAACACATCTGCTACACGATTGCCACAAGCAACCGCCTTGGTAATGAGAATAATCAGATTCGCTAATTTTACTAGCTCAACTAAAATCTGTGACATGTAGTTTACCAAAGCAACTACTTCACCCTGCGTAAGAATACCTGTATCTACCTGCCTCGCACCAAGCCACACAAGCACAATCGTAGCTACATTTACAATAATAAGCGTCACTGGGTTCATAAGTGCGGAAATACGTCCTACTAAAAGCTGTACATCCGTAAGCACCTCATTGCTCTCATTAAACTCTTGAATTTCCTCCTCTTCCATGTGGAAGGCACGGATGACTCTTGCACCAGTAAGATTTTCCCTGGTCTTTCCTAAGACACGGTCAAGTGCAGCCTGCACCTTCTTGTACAAAGGAATCGTAATCAACATTACACCGAATACCACGATTGACAATAGTGGTATTGCCACTACAAATACCATGGCAGCCTTCACATCCACGGTAAATGCCATAATCATTGCACCAAACACTACAAAGGGTGAACGCATGAACAAACGAAGTACCATGTTTACACCTGATTGCAACTGGTTCACATCACTCGTCATACGTGTGATAAGTGTCGCTGTACCAATCTCATCCAAATCTGCATAAGAGAGCTTTTGGATATGTGCAAAAAGTGCACTTCGGAGCTGTGTCGCAAACCCCACTGCCGCCTTCGCCGCAAAAAACTGCGCACTAATAGCGCATACCAATCCAATTACTGCAAGCAGTACCAATACTGCACAGCATTTGAATATATATCCCGTATCATTCATGCGAATTCCAGTATCAATAATCTGCGCCACCACCAGTGGAACGATGAGTTCAAAGATGGCTTCTAGCATCTTAAAGAGAGGTGCAATCACGGATTCTTTTTTATAATCTTTTAAAAAGTATAGTAATTTTTTCATACTTTGTTTACTTGAAAAAATAAGAGGTCATCACAACTGACGACCTCTTATCTAACACCTTTCAAATTTTACTGAGCGTCTTCTGGTTTTTCTACCATAGCAACTGCAGCCTTCTGCATTGGGATACGGCAGTTTCTGTTGTTACCAAATTCAACGATAACTGTATCATCAGCGATATCGATGATTGTGCCATAGAATCCGCTAGTTGTAAGAACTGTATCTCCTACTGCTAATTCGCTAAGCATCTGGTCCTTCTGTTTCTGTTCCTTCTGCTGTGGACGAATCATGATGAAATACATAAATGCAAATAATAAAATCATTGGGAGAACTGTTGTAGTAAGAACATCTCCTGTTGACATTGCTTGTGCTAAAATTGCGTACATTCGCGCTTCCTCCTATTTTTAAACTCTGTTAAGAAGTATACTAAACTTTTCCTGTTGGGGCAAGTCTTTTTCCCCTTTTTCAAGGGATTTTATGAAGTTTTTATGAAATTACTTCTGTCCCTGAGACATGTTATACAACTTCTCTGCTTTATACTCGTGGAAACGTCCCGCATCAAGTGCATCGCGAATTTCCTCCATCATCGTATTATAGAAATGCAGGTTGTGAAGCACGCACAGTCTCATGCCCAGCATTTCCTTTGCTTTGAGCAAGTGTCGGATGTAGGCTCTGCTGTAATGCTTACAAGCAGGACACTGACAACCTTCTTCAATCGGACGCATATCCTTTTCAAACTTTTGATTGAACAGATTAATCTTGCCATGGTTAGTATACAGATGTCCATGACGTCCATTTCTAGTAGGATATACACAATCAAAGAAATCTATGCCTCGTTCTACGCCTTCTAAAATATTGGCTGGTGTACCAACGCCCATCAAATAGGTTGGCTTGTTCTTTGGCAGATGTGGCACAGTCACATCCAAAATATGATACATATCCTCGTGGGATTCGCCTACCGCAAGTCCGCCCACTGCATAACCATCTAAATCCATCTCTGCGATTCGCTTCGCGTGGTCGATTCGGATATCATCAAAAATAGCCCCCTGATTGATACCAAACAATAGCTGTTCTTTATTTACCGTATCCTCTAAGCTATTCAAACGCGCCATCTCTTTCTTACAGCGCTCCAACCAGCGTGTCGTTCTAGCCACCGAATCCTCTACATATTTTCTTTCTGCCACACTGGATGGGCACTCGTCAAACGCCATCGCAATAGTAGAACCCAGATTGGACTGAATCTGCATACTTTCCTCTGGCCCCATGAAAATCTTGCGACCATCGATATGGGAATTGAAGTATACACCTTCCTCTTTAATCTTGCGAAGTCCAGATAAAGAGAACACCTGAAATCCTCCTGAATCTGTAAGAATTGGTCTGTCCCAAACCATGAATTTATGAAGACCGCCTACTTCTTTTATCAGCTTGTCTCCTGTACGAACATGCAGGTGATAAGTATTCGACAACTGCACCTGACATTTAACATCCTTTAAATCCTGTGTAGACACTGCCCCTTTGATTGCAGCTACTGTACCTACATTCATGAATACGGGAGTCTGGATGTCTCCATGTACTGTATGGAAAACGGCGCGTTTTGCACGGCCTTCTTCTTTTAAAAGTTCATATTTTGCCATATTTTTGTCCTTTCGAATTTGTTTTTCTTAATATTTTCTCAAGTCTACGTTTCGTAGGTTGTATATATAAAACGACTCGATGCAACAAGTTGCTTGACCTCGTCTTTTTTATATATACAACCTACGAAACTTACTCTATGACAGAATCTATTATAAGAAAAGTGAGGTTGAAAGGTCAAGGTAAATATGTTAAATTATGAAGTAATTAAAGAAGTTTCGGCATGGCAAATCGCTTTATAAAAGAGTGTGAATGGGCGGCTGAACTTTACTGTAAGAAAGTAGGTGTTGTGTATGGCAGGTTCAACATATGGAAAATTGTTTAAGGTGACGACTTGGGGGGAATCTCATGGAAAGGGAATTGGTGTTGTGGTAGATGGTTGCCCAGCAGGACTTCCACTTTGTGAAGATGATATTCAGGTATTTTTAGATCGTCGCAAGCCAGGCCAGTCAAAATTCACTACACCAAGAAAAGAAAGTGATACCGTAGAAATTCTTTCCGGCGTTTTTGAAGGCAAGACCACTGGCACACCTATTTCAATGGTGGTATGGAATGAAAATCAAAAATCCAAGGATTATAGTGAAATAGCATCCTATTATCGTCCAGGACATGCTGACTATCCATTTGATGAAAAGTATGGGTTCCGTGATTACCGTGGTGGTGGACGTTCTTCCGGCCGAGAAACCATTGGACGTGTAGCCGCAGGTGCGATTGCCATCAAATTGTTAAATCAGATGGGAATTTCGTTTTTGACTTATGCACAGTCAATTGGGCCTGTATGTGTGAATATGGAACGCTTTGATGTTTCAGAAATCAATAACAATAAATTATATATGCCAGACGCTATTGCAGCCACTGAGGCAGAAGTTTACTTAGAAAAATTGCTTGCAGAAAAGAATTCCTCTGGTGGTATCATCTACTGTGAAGTAAATGGACTTCCTGTAGGCCTTGGCGAACCAGTCTTTGACAAAATCGATGCAAATCTTGCGAAAGCCATGTTCTCTATCGGCTCTGTAAAAGGCTTTGAAATCGGTGATGGCTTCGGAGTCGCCACTGCGACTGGTCTAGAAAACAATGATGCTTTTGTTATGGCAGGAGCCTCTCGCAAGCCAATTAAAACCACCAATCACTCTGGCGGTACTTTGGGCGGATTCACAGATGGTGCACCACTTACGATGCGCGTAGCCATCAAACCAACTCCATCCATTGCTGCAACACAGCACACCGTCAACAAGAGTGGTGAAGATATTGATATCGAAATCCATGGTCGCCATGATCCAATTATCGTACCTAGAGCTGTCGTTGTAGTAGAGGCAATGGCTGCGATTACTATCCTGGATGCATTGCTTGAGAATATGGGAAGTCGCATGGATAGAATTATAGAATTTTATAGATAACTCTACTAACTATGAAAATAATCCCCTACTACACAATGCAGTAGGGGATTCCCATTTTATTTAACGTTTTAATTTCTTGCTTTAATCTTTTCGATATACTTCTCTACCTCATCAACAGCAATTTCAAGCTCATCTGCAATCTGTGCCGTAGTTTTATTTTTCTCAAGTTTCTTGCGAATGGCGACAATTAGGGTATTATCTCTACCTTCTTCTCTACCTTCTTCCTTCGCATCTTTTCTCTCATAGAATATCATCTCTTCCCACATCATATATGCATCCCTCGCTTTTGGTGACTCCTTGACTAAACTCACCATTTCATGAAGTCGCTGTGTCGCATCATCCGTCACATTTATCTGCGTACTGTTTTGAATATAGGTAAGTAATCTTTTTAACTCTTCATTTCCTCCACGTATACCTGTAGTATTAAAATACAGAAACTGCAAGCCATCCTCGTATGACATCTCTGGCACTTCATCACATCGATTTCGTACCGTATAAAGCATGTATCCATATCCAAACGGATCATAGTTTGTAATCATAATGACAAACAGATTTGGAAGTGAAACAAAATCTTTTACACCTGATTTTAAGTTCCTACTATCAATCTTCGCCTGATAAAATCGATTATGTTTTATGACATTTATATCATCACGCTTATTTGGCTCTAAATCATATACATTTATTGGCTCCGCATCCGCAAAACCTTCCCCATACTCAGAAACTTCAATATCCATTCGAATACCTCTCTTCTGAGGTGTATCACCTAAAAGCGCACGCTCTATGTTCACACGAATATTGTCCTCTAACTTAATTTGAAGCAATCCTTCTACAAGCGCACGTGAAAACTCTTTCCCAACAACAGGATCACTTGCGGCTGCTGTTGCCATAAAATTATCTATAATATCCAGGTTTTCAAATGGTCTAATCTTTTTCTCCATATTTCTTTTCTCCTCTTGCATAATTCTACACATACCAAAAAATGTGCTTTACACAACTGCAAAACTACACTAAGAAAAAAGATAATATGGCTACCGCCATCTGTAATCATATAGTAGCATCTATCATTTAACTGTGCAAGGCATTTATTATTTCTTTAAACACAACACTTTTTAACTAAGATTTATTTAATCGTTCATGAGCTTCAACCAATTTTATTGCTTTCATACTTCCTCTTCGTAAAATCTACACACTTTCAAATGCATATCTCGTATATACATGCCATGTTGTAGTATTGTATCTATCAAAAATTAAAATCGCTATTTCTCCAATTTCTGTATTTATATATTCCTCAGGCTTTACTTGATGTAAATGTGTCTGTCCATCAAACTCTATATATAGATATCTTTTTGACTTTTTCTTATTATCCAAGAAAAAAGCTGCTGTGCCATAGAATAAATCTATAGCGCAGCAGCTCTGCTGTTATAAAATCTATTTTACTCCAACGCAATCTTTTCTTCTTCCTGTCTGCGTAGGATGTCATATTCATCAAGTTCGATTCCCAAATCCAAATAGAATACTTGCTGTGGATGTGGGCAGGATTCCATTTCCTGACCCTTTTCGTCCACCATGCGTTTTACAGTTACGACAATGTTATCGCCGTTTGGCTTCATAACTTCAATTTCTTCGCCAACAGAGAATTTATTTCTCTGCTCGATACGGTAGAGACCTTCTTCGTTTTGTGGGCCTACGAAACCGAGGTAGGTATAGCCTTTTTCGTAGGTATTGTTGTCATATATCTGGGTTTCGCTTGTAGGCTTGTTGTAGAAAAAGCCTGTGGTGAACTGACGATAGGTACAGTTGCTAATCTGGTCTAAGTACCACGGCATATTCTCCTGATATTTCTCAGGCGATTCCAAGTAATCATTTATCGCCTTGCGATAGGTGCGGGCAACTGTGGCTACATAAAGGGCTGTTTTCATGCGACCTTCAATCTTGTAGCTATCGATACCTGCTTCAACCAAATCTGGAATGTGCTCTATCATGCACAAATCCTTGGAATTAAAGATATAAGTTCCTCGCTCATTTTCGTATACTGGAAAGTATTCGCCTGGGCGCTTTTCTTCCATAACAGAGTATTTCCAACGACAAGGATGTGTACATGCACCCTTATTCGCATCTCTTCCTGTAAAGAAATTTGAAAGCAGACATCTTCCTGAATAAGAAATACACATCGCACCATGAATAAAGGTTTCGATATCCATATCCTCTGGGATGTTGTCACGGATTTCGCGAATTTCGCGAAGTGACAGCTCTCTCGCGGTAACTACACGCTTTGCACCCATCTCGTACCAAAAATTGAAGGTACCATAGTTGGTGTTGTTCGCCTGAGTGCTGATATGACGCTCAATATCTGGACAAATTTCTTTTGCCAGCATAAAAATAGCTGGGTCTGCGATGATAAGACCGTCTGGTCTGTCAGGCTTCATATTATTCAATTCTTCGAAATATCTGCGCACACCTTCCAAGTCATAGTTGTGAGCCAAAATGTTGGCTGTCACATATACCTTTACTCCATGGTCATGGGCGAATTTAATTCCTTCAGCCATTTCTTCTGGACTAAAGTTTTTTGCTTTTGCACGAAGTCCAAATGCTTCGCCGCCGATATATACCGCATCTGCTCCGAAAACAACTGCTATTTTCAACACTTCCAGACTACTCGCTGGACATAGTAACTCGATTTTTCTCATAGCATCTCCAATTCTTCTATCTTTATCTTTTTTACAAAGCATTACCCTAATACTGCTTATTTTGCGTCAGCTTTCTTCAATCCAAACAATGTTGTTACTACATTTATTTTGGAACAAAAATAAGAAACAATTACAACCAATACTATTTTTACAACTGCAAGCAGATATCTCGCCTGCAGCTCTTCAAGTCCCCATCCTGCCATAATAGCTTCTCGCACCGGCTTCCAAGGAAGCACATTTAACTCCAGGATATGTACGCATAGGACAATCAAGCTATATTTGCCTAAGTAAGCAAAGCCACGCGTCAAATACTTGCAATGTTTCTCAATTCCTTTTGACAGAAGCATCAAAAGATAACAGCCACAAATACAACCAACAAAGTCGATAACGCCTCTGCCCATGTCACAGTGAACTAGCCAAAAAGACTGGAAATTGCGCACAAAGTTCCCCCATAAGAAAACAGATAATACCACACTTCCTGCCTTTACTTCGTTTGACAGCTTCTGAAAAACAGGCTTTGCCTGTCTTGCTAAATATCCAATATAGATAAACAGTGTCGCACAACAGCCTGCCTGTATACTAAGCGGAAACCAAAACATATATCGTGCAGTCCAGTACCCTATTCCAAATAAACCTAGGATAAAAATCATACGAACCATAGGCTTCATTTTTAAGCTAATACGCATAAAGATACTGCCCCAAAACATTGCCCATAGAAACCATAGTGCACCAATTTTTTTAATATAAAATGGTTCATAATAAGTATCTCCTGCACCATACAAGGATGCATATATCCATTCCTGTATGGTTGATAAAACATTTCCATCCTGGTACCATGCCAACAATGCTGCCAACACAATTGTAAGCACACATGTGAACACATATGGAACTAGGAGTGTTCTCACCTTACTCTTTATGAAATCCTTGATTCCTAGCTTATCATTCAAAAAATATCCTGTGATAAAATAGAAAATTGGCACATGAAAGGTAAATACGACACGATTCACATCGGATATCCCCTGGTGTCCCAATATGATACACAGGATGGCAATTCCTCTTGCTATATCGATATATTGTACTCTTTTCTCTTCTGCCATAAGACTCTTCATTCCCTCTCAGCAAAGAATTCTTAGTATATCCCATACTACTTACACTTTATACTTAACGTTATTCCATCTCCGATTGGCAGGACTGCTGTCACCAAATCGTCGCGATGAGTCAGCTCATACAAATACTCTCGCATTCTCTTATGAATGGTGCGGTTTCTTCGGGTTACTACGAAATGGGATTCGATGATATCGCCATCCTGCAGCACATTGTCGGATACCAGCACGCCGTCCTTTTTCAAAAGACGTAGGATATCTGGCATAAAGTTGATATACTGCCCCTTTGCCGCATCCATAAATATCATATCATAAGGCTCGTCCAAGGTTTTCAACACCTCGGTGGCGTCTCCTTCGATAAGGGTTATTTGAGTTTCTTTTCCTGCACGCACGAAGTTTTCGCGAGCAATTGGAATTCTTTTTTCGTAATTTTCTATGGTAACGATTTCGCAGGGATAGGGATTGTATTCTGCCATTAAAATAGCTGAAAATCCGACAGCTGTTCCCACCTCGAGTATGCGCTTTGGCTTCTGCATTGCCAAAAGCAATTTCAAAAAGCTCTGCATTTCTTTCCGAATAATCGGAACATAAGAATCCAGAGCTTCTTTTTCGATGGTATCAAGAATCGGAGTATTGCCACTATCCAGCGAATTGATATAGGTTACCAAACGCTCATCTACTACCATGTATTCCTCTTCTTATTTATACTTATATTATACTTCTATTTAGACTTCCATGATGATTGGCAAAATCATAGGACGGCGTTTTGTTTCCTTCCATACAAAATCACCTACTGCATCTTTTACTTCTGTTTTAATCTTGCTCCAGTCTGTAATGCGTCGGTCCATGATGTATTCCATGGTGTCATCTACAACTCTTTGCATGTCGTCCATCAATGCTTCTGAGTTTCGTACATAAACGAAACCTCTCGAAACGATATCTGGACCATCGAGCACCAACCCCGTTACACTGTCCAAAGTCATGACAACAATAATAACTCCATCATCTGCCATACGTTGTCTGTCACGGATAACGATATTGCCGACATCACCAACGCCATTTCCATCAACCATGATATTGCCGACCTGTACGCGACCGATGACTTCCGCCTTTTCCTCATCCAGTTCTAACACATCACCTGAAGATAAAATCTTAATATCCTCTTTATCATAACCTAATTCTTCTGCAATTTTTGCCTGAGCTACAAGATGCTTGTATTCACCATGCACTGGCACGCAGTATTTTGGATTCACCAAAGAATAAATCAGCTTGATATCTTCCTTGCAGGCATGCCCAGATACATGTACATCCTGGAAAATAACATCCGCCCCTTTGCGCATGAGCTCATTAATAACACCTGTTACTGATTTCTCATTGCCTGGAATTGGGGAAGAACTAAATACAATTAAGTCATTTGGCTTAATCACAATTTTCTTGTGAGTGCTGTTTGCCATACGAGAAAGTGCTGCCATAGACTCACCCTGACTACCAGTTGTGATGATAACCGTCTGCTCATCTGGGTAATTACGGAGCATTTCTCCCTCTATTAAAATATTGTCTGGCAAGGATAAATATCCCAGCTTTGCCGCAATATCAATGGTGCTAACCATACTACGTCCTTCAATTGCCACCTTACGACCATACTTCTCTGCAGAGTTAATAATCTGCTGTACACGGTCCACATTTGATGCAAAGGTCGCGATGATGATTCGCTGATTCTTATGGTCTTCAAATATGTTGTCCAATACCGAACCTACACTCTTTTCTGACTGAGTGAAGCCAGAACGCTCTGCATTCGTGCTGTCGCACATAAGAGCCAATACGCCCTTCTTTCCGATTTCGCCGAAGCGAGCCAGGTCAATCGCATCACCATATACCGGTGTATAGTCTACCTTGAAGTCGCCCGTGTGTACCACGATTCCTGCTGGCGAATAAATTGCCAACGCTGCTGCATCCTGAATACTGTGGTTGGTTCGAATAAATTCTACACGAAAGCATCCGATATTAATATGCTGTCCATATTTTACTACCTTGCATTTCACTTTTCCGAGCATTTCGTGCTCTTCCAATTTATGCTCAATCAAACCAATCGTCAACTTTGTCGCATAAATTGGTACATTAATATCACGAAGCACATAAGGAATTGCTCCAATATGGTCTTCGTGTCCATGTGTAATAAAAAAACCTTTTACCTTGTCGATATTTTCCTTGAGATATGTCACATCTGGAATCACCAGGTCGATACCTAACATATCATTTTCTGGAAAAGCCAAGCCACAATCCACAACAATAATACTGTCTTCGCATTCGAAAGCTGTAATATTCATGCCGATCTGCTCCATGCCACCTAAAGGTATAATCTTTAGTTTGCTTTTCTGATTTTCGCTCATATAACCTCCGCCGTTCTAATACTCGATGTCTGTCTCCTCATCGATCAGCTCGTCGAAGACTTTTGCCAAAGCTGTGAACTCTACTTCGTCCTCTACAATCGCATAAAGTACTTCCTCGTTCTGGTCGACGATTTCCTTTAAAATATACGCATCCAATGTGCCATCTTCTGCTTCTTCTGATACCAAAAGGTATTTTATTCCGTTCAACTGTGTTTCTTCTTCTACAATGAATTCTACTACTTCCTGTGTTTCAGGGTCTGTAAACTTTACTTTTTCCATTTTTCACCTCTTTTATACGTGCAAGGCAATGCTAAAAAACGAAATTTATTTTGTCTGGTTTGCTAGGAAATCCAAATATCCCTGCAAAATAAATATAGCCGCAATCTCATCTACATATTCCTTGCGGTTTTCACGGCGAATGCCCATCTCCATCATGGCATTGTCCGCAGAAACAGTGGTTAAACGCTCATCCCAAAGCACCACTTCCAATCCCGTACGCTTTTCTAGCATTTCCTGAAATTCCTTGGTGCGTTCGCAACGCTCACCCTCTGTATTATTCATATTTTTAGGGTAGCCAAGTACGATTTTCTCTACGCCGTACTCGCCTACCAATTCGTCGATTCGTGCCAAAGTCTGACGCAGCTTTGTTGGAGCTTTTCTTCGAATAATCTCCACGCCCTGTGCTGTAATCAGAAGCTCATCACTCACTGCCACGCCTACTGTCTTTGTACCAAAATCCAATCCTAAAATTCGCATAACTCACCTATGCCCAGTCTTCGTTCTTGATATAGGCTCTTAAGATTTCTTCTACTACTTCGTCTCTTTCCACCTTCATAATCAGACTTCTTGCGTTATTATGATTTGTGATATAAGTTGGGTCACCTGACATAATATAACCTACGATCTGATTTACAGGATTGTAGCCCTTTTCTTTCATTGCCGCAAAGACAACCTTTAGAACGTCTTTTACCTGAAGTTCTGGTTCCTTTTCTACTCTAAAATATTGTGTGTTGTTTAAATTCTGCATAATTTCACGCCCTTGCTTTTGTTCTTTATTTCCGAAGCACTATTTGTATACATTGTAAACGAAAGAGGGAAAAAATACAACCTTATTCCATCATATAAATTTCGTCATTTATCATTTTTTTAAGAGTACCTCGGACGATTTTGTTATCCAATGGTTCCTCGGAGTATTTTACTACTTTTATATATTCCTTGGTGTAGCCAGCGTAATATTTTCCTGCCCCATCCGACAATTCGCTCTCTGACATTCTATCCAACACGATTGCCTCTTCGAAAAGCACTTCCTCATCTCTGCCAAGATAGAACTCTCGAAATTCCTTAGACATTTGCTCACCCAGCTCTATCAACTCGGCACTACGCAGCTTCTTGATATTCTCTGGCACTTGGTCCTTCATCACTGCTGCGCGTGTCCCCTGACGTTTCGAATACTGGAAAATATGCATTTCATAGAAATGAATTCGTTCCAAAAATGCTTTTGTCTGTACAAATTCTTCCTCAGTTTCTCCGGGGAAGCCTACAATCACATCTGTCGTAATCGCTGGATGCTCGAAGTATTTACGAAGTATCTGACACCCTGCTTCATATTCCTCTGTCGTATACTTTCGGTTCATACGCTGCAAGGTTGCATCACACCCACTCTGCAAGGAGAGATGAAAATGTGGGCACACCTTTTCCAATCTGCTTAGCTCTGATGCAAATTCTTCGGTCACAATCTTTGGTTCTAAGGATCCAAGACGAATACGTCGTATCCCCTCTACTTTATGAATTTCCTGAATAAGCTCTAACAGGCTTGTCTCTTTTGTACTGCCATCTGGCATTTCCGCTATACTTAAGTATGAACTTAAATGAATCCCCGTAAGCACCACTTCCTGGTAACCATTCTCTGCGAGTCTTTTTACTTCTGCCAATACCGATTCCAAATTTCTACTTCGCACGCGACCTCTTGCATAAGGAATAATACAGTAGCTACAAAACTGATTACATCCATCCTGCACCTTAATGAAAGCTCTCGTATGCTCAGAAGGTTGTGCCAGATAGAGCTCCTCAAATTCTTGATTTTTATCGTTGATATCTAATACTGCATCTATCTTGCCATGGTCACGGAAAAACTCATCCAACTTAGACACGAGTTCATGCTTTTTATTATTTCCAATAATAATATCAATGGCATCATCCACCATTGCTTCCTGTTCTTTTGTCTGAACGTAACAACCTGCTGCAACAACCACCGCTTCTGGATTCAGTTTCTTCGCACGATGCAGCATCTGGCGCGACTTTCGGTCTGCCATATTCGTCACAGAACAGGTATTAATCACGTATACATCTGCCACTTCGGCAAATGGAACAATCTCATATCCTGCAGTTTCTAACATCTGCTGCATGGCTTCTGTCTCATATGCATTTACTTTACAACCAAGGTTGTGTAATGCTGCTTTTTTCATCACAATTTCCTAACTTTCTATTTTGTTTCTTCTTCAATACATAATTGACTTTTCCAAGAAAAACCATTACTATCTTACTGTAAAGACTCGTATTATTTGAAGGAGGTTTCCAATGAAGACCGTACAGATTTCATTAAACTCTATTGGAAAAGTAAAATCTTTTGTAAATGCAATTTCACAGTTCGACTATGATTTCGATTTGATTTCTGGAAGATACGTTATTGATGCAAAATCCATCATGGGTATCTTCAGTTTAGATTTATCAAAACCTATCGACCTTGCAATCCACACCGAGGAAAACCTCGATGAAATCATGGATGTGTTACAACAGTATTTAGTAGAGTAAAAAACGCCGCTTCCGCGGCGTTTTTTATTCTGCCTCAACGGTTATAACTTCTGTAGTTTCGATGGCGGTCGCCATGAGCTCGTCGATCTTCTCAGCGAGCTTCATTTCTGACTTTCTGATATATTCCACGTTTGGCTTGGTAACAGGATGTTTTGCTACGAAAATAGTACAACAATCTTCGTATGGAAGGATTGATGTTTCATAGGTATCAATTTTCTCTGCAATCGTTACAATATCCTGTTTGTCCATAGCAATAAGTGGACGATATACAGGCATCGTACATGCATCATTGGTAGCAGCAAGCGACTGCATGGTCTGACTCGCTACCTGTCCAATGCTTTCTCCCGTAATAAGTCCTAAACATTTGCTTTCTTTTGCAAAATGCTCTGCAATCTTCATCATATAACGACGCATAATGATGGTCAGTTCTTCGTGTGGACATTTCTCATAAATATATAACTGGATATCCGTAAAGTTTACGATATTAAGCTTGATAGGGCCTGTGTAAGCAGCTACTTTTTTCGCCAAATCAATAACCTTCTGTTTCGCACGCTCACTCGTATATGGTGGTGCATGGAAATAGGTGGCCTCAATCGTAACTCCGCGTTTTGAAATCATATAACCGGCTACTGGACTGTCGATACCTCCAGAAAGAAGGAGCATAGCCTTGCCGGCTGTTCCAAGTGGCATACCCCCTGGTCCTGGAATTTCTGTCGAATAGATATTAATCTGTGGACGGATTTCGATATTTACCATCACCTGTGGATGATGTACATCTACAGAGGTTTCTGGGAAAGCTTCTAAGATTTTCTCGCCAACTGCTGCATTGATTTCCATAGAAGTCATTGGGTAATTCTTTCTTGCACGACGTGCATTTACCTTGAAGGTAAAGTTCTTGTCTGGGTAGGCTTCATCAATATGTTTGATTACGTCTTCACAAAGCGCATCAAATCCATTGTCTTCTACCAAAAGAACTGGACAAATGCCTACAATACCAAATACACGCTGTAAAGCAGCGACTGCCTCGTCATAGTCATATTCCCCTTCTGTTTCTACATAGATACGTCCATTTTCCTTACGAACCGTAAAATTTCCATCTACTGTTTTTAACTGATAACGAATGTTTCTCACCAATGCATCTTCGAAGATGTATCTGTTTTTTCCTTTGATTGCGATTTCCGCATATTTAATCAAAAATGCTGTGTACATAATATCTCCTTTTTTCTAAAAATTGTACTTGTATGCTGCTCTTGGAACAGTATTCAACACTAGTGTCTAGTATATCTCTGCAACATCGGAATTGTCTCTCTCATCACATCGAGTGCATAATCCAATTCCTCTTTGGTATTGTGAATAGAAAAACTAAAACGCACGGTCGAGTCTAATAGCTCTTTCTTTAGTCCAATACTCTGTAAGGTACTACTGATAGCTGGTTTGTTCGAAGAGCAGGCACTACCTGCGGATACATAGATATTTCTATCCTCCAGTGTATGCAATATTACTTCTGCTCTTACACCTTCTATGCTCACACTTACGATGTGAGGCGCACTATCGTGGTCTTTCTTACCATTGACTGATACACCCTCTATTTTTTCTACCTCTTCAATAAAATAATCTCGGAGTGTAAAGAGATGGTTTCGATTTTCTTCCAAATTCTGATACATTTCCTCAGAAGCTACGGCAAGTCCAGCAATCGCAGGTACATTTTCCGTACCAGAACGCATCCCCTTTTGCTGTCCACCACCATGAATGAGCGGCTTCACCTTCGTCTTATCCTTGATAAAAAGGAATCCGCTTCCCTTTGGTCCGTGAATCTTATGTCCGCTTACGGAAAGCATGTCCACATTCCATTTCTTTGGGAAAATAGGCATTTTGCCATAGGATTGAATTGCATCTACATGGAACAAAGTCTTTGGATTGGCCTCTTTGATTACTTTTCCAGCTTCTTCAATCGGCTGTAAGGAACCAATTTCATTATTTACATGCATGATGGAAACTAAAATCGTATCCGGACGAATCGCATTTTTCAGTTCGTCCAACTGAATCTGTCCATATGCATCTACGCCGAGGTAGGTTACTTCAAATCCGTTCTCTGACAACCAGATAAACGGATTTGTTACCGATGCATGCTCAATGGATGTGGTAATCACATGCATACCGGCACGTTTATTTGCAAGTGCACTGCCTATAATCGCAAGATTGTTTGATTCCGTTCCACCTGATGTAAAGACAAGTTCCTTTTCCTCTACCTTTAACGTTTTTGCAATCTTCTTTTTGGCTTCTATTATATATTTTTCTGCAATCACGCCCTTCATGTGCAAGGAAGATGGATTTCCATAATCCTGTGTCAAGAGCTCCACCATCTTCTCCGTAGCAGCTTTGCTACAACTGGTGGTTGCGGAGTTATCTAAGTAAGCTTCCATAATTCAAGCTACTCCTTTTCTATCAAACTTCTTACTGTTTTATCATTCATCTATTTCGACATAATTTCATAAATGATTTACAAACTGCTACTCATCAAGACAGAAAATCAACATTGACATAGTCGCAAGTCCCGCAGTTTCCGTACGAAGAATACGTCTGCCGAGAGAGATACGATGAGACTTTTCATGCAAAGATATCTGCACATCCTGCTCTGTTTTCTTCTCTTCTGCCTTGTCATCTTCCAGCCTCGTCGGTGCAATACTTTCAATCTCTTCTAACGAAAATCCGCCTTCCGGCCCAATAAAAATCGCAATACTCTGACCTGGCTGAATTTGTTTCATAATTTCGCGTGTTGCTTCCATCCCACGTTCACATTCGTATGGCACTAACACAACATCCAGTTCTTCCGCTTTTTTTAGTGCTTCTTTCCAAGTAAGTGGCATCTGCACTTCCGGAATCAAGGTTCGTTTCGACTGTTTCGCTGCACTTTCTGAGATTGCATTCCAGCGCTTTACTTTGTTTGCCGCTTTTTTATCATCCAGTTTTACCACGCAGTTCTTCATAGCTACCGGTATGATTTCGTATACTCCGAGCTCTACTGCTTTCTGAATAATCAGCTCCATCTTGTCGCCCTTCGGCAAGCCCTGGAACAAATAAATACGATTTTCTAATTCTGTGCCGTTTTCGTCTTCACTCTCGATACGCACGATAACTTCGTCCTCCATAATCGTATCGATGATTCCAAAGAAACTACGTCCGTTGTAGGAAACACTGACACGCACACGTTCGCCTGTCTTCATGCGAAGCACGTTTTTGATATGATTCACATCGCTGCCAAGGATAGAAATTCTATCTCCTGTCAGTTGATTTTCTTCTATAAAGAACTGATACATAATATCCCTCTTATACAAAGTGTACTCATTTTACACCTAGCCTGTTTCATTGCTTAGTTCTTACGAGCTGTAATATTTACCCATTCGCCCTGATGATTAATCTGTACGATTTCCATACCTGCCTGTTCGATAGCTTCTTTTACTTCGTTTTCCTTGAAGTCAATGATACCAGAAGTAATAAATAGTCCGCCCTTTTTCAAGCGTGCAGGAATCACAGGAGCCATAGGGATAATAACATCTGCCAGAATATTAGCTACTACAATTTCGTATTCTTCTGTTCCAACAGTTTCCTGAAGTTCTACATCATCAATGAGGTTTCCCACATAGAATTTGCCAAGAGATTCTGAAAGATGGTTTACTTCCATATTTTCTCTAGTTGAGATCATGCAGTCTGCATCCAAATCTGTACCTACGACCTCTCTTGCACCTAATTTCAGTGCAACGATAGAAAGAATACCACTTCCACAGCCTACGTCCAACACCTTTGGTGCTTCTTCTTTTTTGATATATTTAATCAGCTCTTTGATGCAAAGCTGAGTAGTTTCATGTTTTCCAGTACCAAAAGAGATGCCTGGGTCAATTTCAATCATGAATTTGTCTTTATCTTCTTCTTTTAATTCTTCCCAGGTTGGTTTGATTAGAATATTTTCAATGGTAAATGAAGAAAAATACTTTTTCCAATTGTTAATCCAATCCAAATCCTCTGTTTCCGAAGAAGTGATTACACCACTACCTACTTCAACCATAGAACGAAGGTCTTCTAAACCAATCTTTACCTGTTTTAAAAGTTCTATGTGGTCTTCACCATCATCTTCGATATAAAAACTCACATGACTTACTCCTTCATCTGGTGGAAGCTCTGGCAAAAAGTCGATAAACATATCCGCCTGATCAGCTTTGGTAAGAGGTACATTATCTTCAATTTCAATTCCCTCAATCCCTAATTCCATCAGCATAGAGCTCATATAATCTTCTGCTGCGGTAGTTGTTTCGATGGTGTATTTATTCCATTTCATAGTTTGGTTTCCTTTCTCCGATATTTATATTCATGTTATTTCATTTTTCTATCCGACTGTTTTTATGGTATACTCTAGGCACAAAAACCCTTATATATTCTACATGATTCTAATGTTTATAGCAATGATAAAAACAATAAAAAACTTCGATTCCATCACATCTTCTGCAATAAAATCGAAGTTCTGTACTTTTACAATGCTAACACCTGGCTAAGATGATCGTATTCCTTGTTAATCTCGATAACCAAGCTGTTATCGCCATCCACATTATCTGGATGGTAAATTTTGATTAAGTCTTTATAACGTTTCTTTAAAGACTGCTGACTTGCAACGCCACGGAAGAATAGCTCTCCTACCTGATTGTCAGGTAACCTAGCGTACGAACGTGCCTGAAACTCTTCCACACGATCATAAAATGCTTTCTTCTTTTCTACTTCTTCACGCTCTGCTGCGAGCTTTACTAATTCTGCTTCTAAAATCTGAAGTTTCATCTCAAACAGTGACTTCTGTTGTTCTAATCTTCGGTCTTCAATCTCCACTTTCCTGAAAAATTCCTTTTTTTCCAAGTCAAGATTACGTCTCTGCTCTTCTAACTCCTTGCGTTCTTCAACGAGTGTCATGACACAATCCTTTCATCTGTGCGAAACCATAGGGTCTAAACATCTATCAACGTATTATATATCGGACGCTTTCCCTACAAACAATAGTACCTTTTCAAAAAAACTTTCCATATTTAGTCAAACAATGATGATATCATACTATATTTTGTGTCACAAGTCCATAGTCAAAATGTACGAAGTATAGAAAAAGTTCCCAATAATGTTGGGAACTTTTTACAAGACCTTCTTTATATTCTATCTTTTATAAATCATCTAAAGATTCTTTGATTTTATCCATGAAGCCTTTTTTCTTCTTTTCTGTGGATGCTCCACCCTCTTTGGTAAGGGAGCCTCCTGTGAGTTCGTCAAACTTGCGAAGAGCTTCTTTGGCTTCTTTGCTCAAGCTCTTTGGCGTTTCCACTACAAGTGTTACATAGTGGTCACCACGTACGTCTTTGTTACGCACCGATGGAACTCCTTTGCCACGAAGTCGGATACGTGTACCGGACTGGGTTCCTGGGTTAACGGTGTAGATAATGTCGCCATCTACTGTCTTAATGCGCACATCTCCACCTAAAGCTGCAATTGCATAAGTAATATTTGCATCGGAAAAGATATTCATATCCTGACGCTCGAACTGGGAGCTTCTAGACACAACTACTTCTACCAACAAATCTCCACGTGGTCCGCCATTGATACCTGGCTCACCGAATTCACGCACTCGTACACACTGTCCGTTGTCGATACCGGCTGGAATTTCTACAGTTTTCTTAACCTTTTTCATGATATAGCCGCTACCATAACAATCGGTACAACGTTCTTTCACAATTTTGCCACTGCCATTACAGTCTGGACATGTAGTTACATTCTGCATCATACCAAACATGGTCTGCTGATTCATAACTACCTTACCCTTACCTCCACACTTTGGACAGCTTTCTGGTGATGTACCTGGTTTTGCACCATTTCCGCCACAGGTCTTACATGTTTCTTTGTAGTTAAATTCGATTTCTTTTTCACAACCAAATACAGCTTCCTCAAAGGATACTCGTACGCTCATGCGTACATTCGCTCCCTGTCTAGGTCCATTGTTGGAACGGCGTCCACCGCCAAAGCCGCCTCCGAAGCCACCACCGAAGAAATCTCCGAAAATGTCTCCAAAGATATCGCTCATATCCATACCGGAGAAATCAAATCCGCCTGCTCCACCAGCGCCATCAAAAGCAGCATGGCCGAACTGGTCATACTGTCTACGCTTTTCAGCATCACTAAGTACAGCATAGGCCTCCTGAGCCTCTTTAAATTTTGCTTCGCATTCTGCATCTCCTGGATGAGCATCTGGATGATACTGCTTTGCAAGCTTACGGAATGCCTTTTTTATTTCTGCGTCATCAGCGTTTTTAGAAACGCCAAGGACTTCGTAATAATCACGTTTGTCTGCCATATAGTTTTCCTTTCCGTTTAGCCTCATCTCGATTTCGCTACTTTGTAGCTATTCCGTTGCTACGCAACTAAAAATCTCGATGTTTGGCTGAACGCCAAATTCACATACAAATAAGCTACTTTGCAAGCAAGCTTACACGTAGCTTATTTATATGCGAAATGGCTAAACAGTTTTTACACTTCTTTAAAGTCAGCGTCGATAACATCGTCTTCTGGAGCAGATGATGTGTTAGCACCTCCTGTAAAGCCGCTCATGTCTGGGCCTGCACCTGCTGCGCCCTGTGCTGCCTGTGCCTGTTCGTACATCTTTGCAAATACTTTCTGAGCACTTTCAGTAAGTTTTTCCTGAGCAGCCTTAAGTTCTGCTACGGTAGCTTCGCTCATCTGGTCTGCTTCTGGATTTGCATCTAAGATTGCTTTTACTGCATTGATATCAGCTTCTACTGCTGCTTTGTCTTCTGCTGAAATCTGTTCACCAACCTGTTCAAGTGCCTGCTGTGTCTGGAATACGAATGCGTCTGCATCGTTTCTTGTATCGATAGCTTCCTTACGTTTCTTATCCTGTGCTTCGAATTCAGCAGCTTCTTTTACTGCTCTATCGATTTCGTCATCTGACATGTTAGAGCCAGCAGTAATTGTGATGTGCTGTTCTTTTCCTGTTCCGAGGTCTTTTGCAGATACGTTTACGATACCGTTTGCATCGATATCGAAGGTTACTTCGATCTGTGGTACACCACGACGTGCTGGTGGGATACCATCAAGACGGAACTGACCAAGAGATTTGTTATCTCTAGCGAACTGTCTTTCACCCTGTACTACGTTGATATCTACTGCTGTCTGATTGTCAGCTGCTGTAGAGAATACCTGACTCTTCTTTGTAGGAATTGTTGTATTTCTTTCGATAAGTCTTGTAGCAACACCACCCATTGTTTCGATAGAAAGTGAAAGTGGAGTTACGTCAAGGAGTAAAATTTCACCTGCACCAGCATCACCAGCAAGTTTACCACCCTGAATAGAAGCACCAAGTGCTACACATTCGTCTGGGTTAAGTGATTTGCTTGGCTCTTTGCCTGTTAACTGTTTTACCTTATCCTGTACCGCTGGGATACGTGTTGAACCACCAACTAATAATACCTGACCTAAATCAGCGTTTGTAAGACCAGCATCCTGCATAGCTTTCTGTACTGGGATTGCTGTTCTTTCTACTAAGTCATGTGTTAATTCATCAAATTTAGCTCTTGTAAGGTTCATATCGAAGTGTTTTGGACCTTCGGCTGTAGCTGTGATGAATGGTAAGTTAATGTTTGTTGTTGTTGCAGATGATAATTCTTTTTTTGCTTTTTCGGCAGCTTCTTTTAATCTCTGAAGTGCCATCTTATCTGTTGAAAGGTCAACACCTTCTGCTTTTTTGAATTCTGAAATCATCCAGTTTGTAATCTTATCGTCGAAGTCATCACCACCAAGATGTGTATCACCGTTTGTAGATAATACTTCGATAACGCCATCGCCGATTTCAATGATAGATACGTCGAATGTACCACCACCTAAGTCATATACCATGATTTTCTGTTCTTTTTCATTGTCAAGACCATAAGCTAAAGCTGCAGCTGTTGGTTCGTTGATGATACGTTTTACATCAAGACCAGCGATTTTACCAGCATCTTTTGTAGCCTGACGTTCTGCGTCGTTGAAGTAAGCAGGTACTGTGATAACAGCTTCTGTTACTTTTTCACCTAAGTAGCCTTCTGCATCTGCTTTTAATTTCTGAAGAATCATAGCTGAAATCTGCTGTGGTGAGTACTGTTTGTCATCGATTGCTTTCTTGTAGTCTGTACCCATATGTCTCTTGATAGAAGAGATTGTCTTGTCGGCATTTGTTACAGCCTGACGTTTTGCTGGTTCACCAACTAATCTTTCGCCTGTTTTTGTAAATGCTACTACAGATGGTGTAGTTCTAGCACCTTCTGTGTTTGCGATAACGGTAGGTTTTCCACCTTCCATAACAGCTACACAGCTGTTTGTTGTTCCTAAGTCAATACCAATAATTTTTCCCATTTTGTTGTCCTCCTGAAAAATTCATTTCTTTATAACTGATTGTTGATTGTTTCATTATTTATAATCAAGTCGCCTTTCACGACAAGATGTCTATTATGATACTACTCCGACCATGCTATGACGAACGACTGTCTCCTTATACATATAGCCCTTCATAAATTCCTGGGCAATAATGCCGGATTCGTATTCTTCGCTTTCCACCTGCATTACTGCATTGTGGAAATCAGGATTGAATTCCTGACCAACTGCTTCTATCGGTGTTACTCCGATAGCTTCTAATTCTGTCATCAGCTGTTTGTACACCTGCTGCATGCCCTGTACAAAAGCATCGTCTTTGTCTGCTTCCTCTACTGTAGTGAATCCTCTTTCAAAGTTATCTACGATTGGAAGAATCTTTTCGATAACGTTCTTTGCTCCCATATCAAACATCATAGACTTTTCTTTTTCTGAACGTTTACGGAAGTTTTCAAATTCTGCCATCTGACGTTTTACACGGTCATTTAATTCTTCAATCTGTTCATCCTTTTTGTCTTTTTTCTTTTTAAAGAAGCCTTCTTTTTTTTCTTTTTCTTCGGAACCTTCCTCCACATCCTGTTCTGATGCGGAAGCTTCTGTTTCTGCGGTTTCGCTATTTTCTACTGCTTCTGTTGTTTCCACAGCATCTTCTGTTGTAGCTTCTTCTGTTACAGTTTCTTCTACAACTTCTTCTATTTCTAAATCTTCTTTCATGACATTTTTTTCTTCTGCCATTCTATCCTACCTTTCTAGGAATCCTTAGACTTGTTTAAGATGCCATCTAGCTGGCTTCTTAAAGTCTTTAGGTTATCCATTACATTTTCGTAATCCATACGCTTTGGTCCGATAATACCTATCGTACCCTTAACACCGTCTCCTAATTCATAGGTCGCAGTTACAACGCTACAATCCTTCATGGTCTGAATCGGTGTCTCATTTCCGATATAAACCTGGATACCCGTTTCGGAGGAAGTCTCCGCCAAGGTTTCGTTTACCAAGCTAATCAGTTCGTCCTTCTCTTCAAATGCAGAGAGAAGATTGGTTGCATTTTCGGATGAAGTAAGCTCTGGGTATTTCAAGATGTTGGTCGCTCCGCTGGTGTAAATCTGCAAGTCTTCCTGCTCATTTAACGCCTGTGCCAATGCATCCATAACATCGCTAACCACCTGGCTGTGAATTCCTGCCTGCTCTTTTAACTTGGCGATGGTCGCAAGGTTGATTTCCTGCAAAGCTAATCCGTTTAATGCGGTATTTAATAAAATATTCAGCTTCAGAAGTGTTTCATTATCAAGTTCTTCTTCAATGTCAATCATGTGGTTCTTTACAATATTGCTGTTCATTACTACTACTGCAAGAATCTGATGTGCACTGACACTGGAAAGCTGAATGAATTTTACCTTATTATGATAAGTAGGAGCCGTAACCATTGTCGCATAATTCGTGTTTGTCGCGAGCATTTTCGCTACTTGCTTTAATACCTGCTCCATCTTCTGCGTTTTCTCGATAACGAATTCCTTCATCTCGGAGACTTCTCTGTCTTTTTCCTTCATTAGATGGTCTACATAGAATCGGTAGCCCTTGTCAGAAGGTATACGACCTGCAGAAGTGTGAGGCTGAACGATGTAGCCTAGCTCCTCAAGGTCTGCCATCTCGTTTCGAATCGTCGCAGAGCTCAGATTCAAATCGGTGTATTTCGAAATCGTTCTCGAACCCACTGGCTCGCCTGTTGCGAGATAATTTCGAATGATGGCATCCAAAATTTTTACTTTTCTGTCATCTAATAACTGTTCGTTATCCTTTTGCATTGTATGCTCCTCATTGTGTTGTTAGCACTCGTTTAATTGGAGTGCTAATATCTACAGTTATGAATTTACCACTTGTGGATTTATTTGTCAACATTAGTTTGCTAATTTATACATTCTTTATAATTCGTTTATAAAAATAAAAAAGAAAGGTTCCGAAGAACCTTTTCTTCCCTATTTATGAATTCGAATTGCTTTGCGTTTCCACTTACCTCTACTATAGAAGAATGCGGTAAGAATTGCACCGATACACCATGAACAAAGGAGCGAAATCTGAATACATTCATAACGACCGAATGGAAGCTCTGGTGTTCTAGTTAAAAATGAAATTCCGTATGCAACTGGCACACGTACCAATACGGTTGTAAAAAGCGAAATCCACATTGGTGTAACGGTATCACCAGCACCACGCATAACACCGCCCAAACTCTGTGTTACAGCCATTGCAATATATCCTGCTGCGAGGATGCCCATGAGATATCGACTCATTTCTACCAATTCGGTGGTCTCAGTAAAGATTCCCATTAAATATTTACCGAAGATCAAAATGATAGCTGTAATCGTTGCTGATACGCCTACTGCCATAAGAGTTCCCTGTTTTGCACCTTTTGATACACGATCTAGTTTTCCCGCACCAACATTCTGTCCTGCATAAGTGGTCATGGCTGTACCGAAGGAGAAGTTCGGCATCATTGCGAAACCATCTACACGCATGATAATTACATTTGCTGCAATAAACATCTCACCAAAACTATTGGTAAGAGACTGCACGATAATCATAGCAGATGAGAAAATTGCCTGTGTCACACCAGAAGGAAGTCCTAAACTTATCAACTGCTTTACGTATTTGCTCTTTGGTTTTAAACGTTCCAGGTTAAGTTCAAACACTTCTCTCATTTTAGTCAGTTTTCTAAGACAAAGAAGTGCTGATACCGACTGTGCAATTACCGTTGCAAGCGCTACCCCTGGTACTTCCAAGCCTAATCCCGCTACGAACACAATATCTAATACGATATTAATCGCGGTCGCTACTAATAAATAAAGCAGTGCAGAAAACGAATCTCCCATACCACGCAGGATACCGCTTAAAATATTGTAGTATGCCATGCCTGCACCACCTACCATAGATATATAAAGGTAATTCGCACACCAGTCAATAATACTTGTTGGAGTATTTAGCATTACCAACATAGGTTTAACGACTAGTAGCGCAAACACCGCTACGATTATACAACAAATTGCTGTTACGGTAATTGTATTGCCAATGGTTTCTGATAAGTCTTCTTTTGATTTCGCACCAAAATACTGGGCAACCATGATACCTACACCCGCAGAAATACCAATGAATAGCACATATAACATATTTAAAATAGGGGCTGCACTACCTACTGCTGCAAGGGCATTATCCCCTACAAACTTTCCTACTACAATACTATCAACCGTACTATACAACTGTTGTGCTACATTCCCAATAATCATAGGAACAGCAAATACCGCTATGCTTTTCCAAGGAGCCCCTTCTGTCATATCTCTAGGAGCAAATAATTTTTTAAATTTCTGTAACATAAACTGCCTCCTCTATTCAAAATTAGCATAGACGCCCCATTGGAGCGTCCTCTTACTAATTTTTCTTTCTACTCATAACTTGACGAAATGCGAAGTCTACTGCAATTGCGACCAAAATAGCAATTGCGAACCCACCTAGAACATCCGTTGGAAAATGTACAAACAAGTACATTCTGGAGAATCCAATCAACGTCGCTATAATCAACGCTGGAATTCCTATCTTCTTATTATTTAAAAACAAAGCCACTGCTGCAACCATACTATTAATAGAATGTCCCGATGGGAAGGAGTATCCATGTGGACGTGAAAGTAATAAGGTCACTGCGGTATCAATATCACAAGGTCTTGGTCTCGCAATTAAATTTTTCAATATCAGATTTCCAAGAATAAACGTACATAACATGGATAATAGCAACTGTAACCCCATCTTACGATGCTTCTTAAAGCATAAGCAAATGGCACCGATTGCAAGCCATAGCCAGCCATCATTTCCCAGCCAACTGATAAACAACATTATTTTGTCTAAAACTGGATTGTGTAATTCCTGTAATGCATAAAGAATCGTAAATTCCCAATTCATAATGATTTCCTCTATTCTGTAAAATATTTTTCATAAATTGCAAAAAAACTATTGGTTGTGATATCACCTGAGGTATCTACCTTGATATTCTCCCATACCTTTTCATTTAGGTCAAACTGAGAGTTCTCGACAAATTCAATAAACTTATCATCAAACTGCTCTTTTCGTCTTTTTACAATAATGTTTTCTTTGTTTGCTTCTGTCAACTGTTCATCATACTTATTCAAGCATTTGATAAAGTAATAGCCATCCTCGGTCTCAATCATATCTGAAACTTCTTCATTATCTAAATGAAACGCCACATCATCCACTTCCTCTGGATACACCCCGCGTCCAAGGTTTTTTTCAATTACATCTGCCTCATTATAATTGCTAGCAAGTGTCGTAAAACTTTCACCACCTGTAAGCTTCTGTTGTACCAGTTGTGCTATTTCCTTATCTTTTACAAAAATCTGCTGAATGCGTATAATGCGTGCCTCATCATCACTTACTTCTTCGTTGATTCCCTGAATCAAGTTGTTATAAAGCTTCTGTGCAAGCGCATATTTTTCATAAAATTCTCTTAATTCGTTCTTGTCCAAGCCTATGTAGGAGCGTTCTTTCCTACTAAGAGAATCATAATATTCCTCCACTGCGTCTACTACCTTGTCCAATTCCTCCTCAGTCAAAGCCAGCTCCTGCTGCTTCGCAAGTTGCTCCATACACATCACATTCGCAAGCTCTGAGAGGGTCACATCTTTGACATAAGCCTCCAAGGTTTCGCCGTCGTCTACCTTGCTATAATCATAATTCCACAAATCAATCCCATAGGCACTTCCGTACAGGTTCTGATAATTGCATAGATACAGGCGCGCTTCCTCCTTGGTACATCTGTCACCATTGATAGAAAAAACGTGGTTACGACCAACAGAGTTCATATTCAGAACAATTTCCGTGTTCCCAATTGTACACCCCGTCAATGTAGTAGAAACCAACGTCAGCGCAGTGCATAACGCTATCCATCTTCTTTTCATCTTCTATCCTTCTACAATCAAATATCTGCCACTTGGAAGCTCGAATACTTCACTGGCTTCTAAAATATCATCATCTGACATGCCAGCAATATCTGTGCCAGCTTCCTCAAAATATTCCTTCACTTCTCTGAAATTTTTGCAAACGACTGCCATGCAGTCATCCAAAAACTCCTCTGCTTCCTCAAAACTTTCAGCTACTTTTTCTGGGAAAAGCTGTTCCTGCTTCTCAAGAAACACTTCTAAAACTTCATCATCGTAATTATACATAGAAAAATCCTCCCCTAAATTAATATCATGCAAGTCACGATAATTTTGTTATGGCTAGTTTACCATAAATAGATATCAATTCCAATCTTTTTTAATTCCTGATAGATTCTTGTAATCGGCAAACCAACTACATTATTATAATCTCCATCTATTTTTTCAACATAAATTGCACATTTTCCCTGAATGGCATAGCTCCCTGCTTTGTCCATAGGTTCTTCGGTTGCAATGTAGCGGTCAATTTCCGTTTCCGTCATCTCGTGCATTTTTACATCTGTTTTCTCATAGAAAACCAATTCCCCTGCACGTCCACTCTTATCAATGAGCACCAGGGTTACTCCCGTAAATACGCTATGTGTATTTCCCGAAAGCATCGTAAGCATACGCTTTGCATCCGCTTCATCCGAAGGTTTTCCCAGAATCCTTCCATCGTAGGCAACTACCGTATCTGCGCCAATTACTAATATATCCGATGGTGTTGTTATATCTTTATGCTCCTCGGCGTAAGATGATACCATAGCTGCCACTTCCTCTGCCTTTTGCTTCGAAAGCTCCATCACTACCTCCTCTGGAATCGTTTTGGTGATGATTTCCTCTCCCTTTGCAGGACAAATTTCAAATTCAAGCCCAATCTGCTCTAGAAGCTCCTTTCTTCTAGGGGATTGGGATGCTAATATAATTTGACTCATATGTTTCTCTCCTATATTTGAATAACTTGGTTAAAACAGAACGAATATATTAACTTCTCTGTTTTGTCTATCGTATGCTCTTTCGTCGAAAAGATTCGGCACAAAGCCTGTGCATACAAATCCAACTGAGTTTTATATCGCTTAACTAATTCCTCTGTCGTCTTGACGCGGTCTGTCTTGTAATCCAACAGAACAAGCTTGTCGTCTTCTATCCAGAACACGTCGATAATTCCCTGCAAAAGTGCTCCCTCGTAATCCATGACAAAAGGCTTCTCTCGAAACAGGTCTCCACGCTTGTCCGCCTCCGCCATACGAAGTGCCTCTGGAGAGGTAAAGAACGCTGCCAGCTTGTCTTTGTTTATAAGTTCTAACTGTTCCTCTGTCAAAAGCTCAGGCACCATGCGCGATAGCTCATTTTCCACGAATCCTATAATTACGCCATTTGAACGATGCTCATTTTCTTCTTTATCCGCTATCCAATCTAGATATGCAGCAAAATCCATACATTCCATCGCACGATGCACGGCCGTACCTCGAAGTGCACCTCGATTTGTTTCAATTGAAGTTCTCACACCCACCGTTGTAGCACTCTCTTTCTCAGTATCTTCCTCATGATTCAATGTTCTCGCAAAAGCTGGCACATAGGACTCCCTTTCTTCTAATAAGAAATCTGGTACTTCCACTTCGCCTTCCGTGCGATCGTATTTTTCCACCATGGATTCGTGCTTTAATTCGGAAACGGAATATTTGCTTTTCTTTCCCTGTTCTTTCTTGTAAGGGTATTCATAGGCAAAACGCTTCTGATATTCCTCTACTAGCTGTGTATCCGCCTTTTGAATCTGCTCGAGTAACACCGCCTTGGCAATATCTCTTTCCGCCATGTTCTTTGCGGTCGCAAGCACCAGATTTGTCGCATTTACAAAAGTAAAGTCATAGCTTTCTGGATAGGATAAAACCGCTGGTACAATCCAATCAATATATCCTTTTGCTCGCACACGCTGGCTAAAACTTAAAGGCACTTTGGGTAAAACATTTCCCATATAGGCATCATATAGCTTTTTCTTATTTTTTACTGTTCCTGTCAAAATCAGTTTTTCTTTTGCACGTGTCATTGCCACATAGAGTATGCGAAGCTCTTCTCCGAGATTGTCTCTGCGAATGCGGTCTGCGATTTCACTACGGATGAGACATTTATGCTTTACTCTAGGTGAAATCTGGATTTCGTCGAATCCAAGTCCCATATCTGGGTGAATCGCCATCTTATCTTTGGAATCCATCTCGTTAAACTGCTTTGCAATACCCGACACAAACACCACGGGGAATTCCAGACCCTTACTCTTGTGAATCGTCATCAGACGAACTACGTCTTCGTTTTCTCCGGTTATGTCCGCCTCACCGAAATCTACTTCATATTTCTGAAGCTGGTCAATATATCTAACAAAGTGAAACAATCCCTTATAGCTCGTCTTTTCATAGCTGACTGCCTTTTCTATCAGCATATCTAGATTTGCCTTGCGTTGCGAGCCAGCTGGCAAAGCTTTTACATAATCTCCATACCCCGTTTGGTCCAAAACTATTTCTATCAACTGATGAATCGGTGTATCAATTACCTTTTCTCGAAGTGTCTGGAACAACTGGGAAAAAGCATATAGCTTTCCTTCGGTCGCAGCCTCCATTCGCATCAATGCCGCCTCTGCAAAGCTGCTGGCCTCATCTGTAATAGCAATATCCGCCAATTCCTCATTATCCAAACCTACGATGCCTGATTTTAAGACTGCCGCCATTGGAATATCCTGATATGGGTTATCCAAAATCTTTAAGAAACTAAGCACAGTCTGCACCTCAATTGCAGAAAAATATCCAGTCGAGGTGGATACATGCGCTGGAATTCCATAGTCTCCTAGTACAGTTGCAAATTCATTACCCCATCCACTTAAACTACGGAACAAAATGACAATATCTTTATTTTGCAATGGACGCAACTGTCCAGTTGCTTTATCTGTAACCTGTAAGGTTTTCTTCAATTCTAAAATGCGCTGGGCCACCATGCTGGCTTCCAGCTGACGCTTAGTGAGATGGTCTGCTTCTTGTGCTTTTTTATCTCCTATTCCGCCATCTTCATCATCGGAGTCTGTCTCGTATAGAAGCACCTCTGCCTTCATACCCTCTGAGGTGGCATATTCCGCCCCACAATAAAGGGCCGCATCTTCATCATATGCCACATTTCCCAAATCTGTTGCCATAATTTTATAGAAGATGTCATTTGTAAAGTCCAACACCTCCGAGCGACTTCGGAAATTCTTGTGCAAATCAATACGTTGTCTTAAACTATCTTCCAAATCATAGGTGGCAAATTTTTCCATAAAGAGCTCTGGTCTGGCAAGACGAAAACGATAGATACTCTGCTTAACGTCTCCCACCATAAACATATTGTATTCTCCAAGCGATTCTCGGGAAATCGCACACATGATCTCTTCCTGCACCTGATTGCTATCCTGATATTCATCTATCATGATTTCTTCAAAATGATTTTTAAATTCGAGTGCAGACCTGCGGTACTCTTTCGTTTCCTCATCTACCAAAATACGAAGTGCAGCATGCTCTACATCCGAAAAATCCATAAGGTGCATTTCACGTTTCTTTTCTTCCAATGCTTCCATATATAGAAGCGTCAATCGAAGCAATTCCTCTACGATTGGGCGCATACGAACTAGTTGCTCTACCAATTCCTCTAAAGGCATTGCAAAGTAACGCTCATATAACTCCTTGATTTCTTTTTTGATGCCATTTCTACCGCTAGAAACTGCTTCCTTCTTTTGGGCACTGCCCTCGTACCCACGAATCGCAGAAAGATTACCCATGGAAGCTATTAAATGTTCTGTAAATGTTTTTATATCTTCAAAATCGGAAACTGTTTCTACACCGTCAAAAGCTTCAATATCGTCCGACAGATTTTGTGCATACTTTTCGAGACCCTTCTCCGAAAGAGCTAGGTTGCGATATTCTTCTAATCTTCCAGGCATATCACATAGCAATGTCTTTACATATTCGAAGATGCCCTGCATCATATCTGTTTCTAACAATGCTTCCTTTGAATCCACTTGATATGGACGTGCCAAAGAAGCTACCCATTCCTTCGGCCAAGGATTGCTGGCAGACTGGCTATATATTTTTGACACCATGTCCTTTACTGCTTTGTTACTTCTCTTGTCGGAATAGGCATCCACTAGCTCTAGAAAAAAGTCCTGCCGGACATCTTTCTCCGCGTTGCTATGACGTTCATACTCTCGCTCAAAGACCTCCTTTAAGACATCCATCTCTAATAGCTTGATTTCTCCCTGGTCTGCAATACGAAAGTTTGGCTCAATACCGATTTCTTCGAAGTGGTTGCGCACCACAAAAAGACAGAAACTATCAATTGTAGTAATCTGCGCATTGTGGAGCAGCGTCTGCTGTTTTCTCAAATTCTCATTCTCTGGTTCTTCCTCTAAAAGCTTCTCTATCGCATTACCAATACGTTCGCGCATTTCGGCAGCAGCTGCCTTTGTAAAGGTCACAACAAGAAGCCGGTCAATATCCACCGGCTGTTTCTTATCTGTAATTTTTTGAATAATTCGCTCAACCAAAACTGCCGTTTTACCGGAGCCAGCTGCCGCAGATACCAGTATGTTTCGATTACGATAATCAATTACCTTTTGTTGTTCCTCGGTCCACTTCATAGATGGCATTTTCTATCTCCATACGTTCAAAAATATCTTTTTTATCTATTTTCTGTGCTTTTCGTTCCTCGAAGCCATCGATTTTAATATCAAATCCACACACGGCTTTATATGGGCAGTAGTCACAGCTAGACATCTGTCCTTCCACAAACGGAGCTACCTGCACATTTCCTTGATAAATCTCTTTCCCCGTCTTTGCAATACTGTTGTTTACATATTTGGAAAGTATCTCAAATTCCTCTGCACTTGCAACCGACGAGCGGGATGATAGCTCTCCGTTTTTCTTGAGTTCTACTGGAATCACATCGGATTTTTGTTCAAACTCGTCATCCATTGCACGATAAATGGCCTCTTCTGCGTTTACCAAGCCATCTGGCTTCAGTTCCTTCAAAATTGCCTCGCGCACTTGGGCTTCATCGATTTCCCCCGTCACCTCTACCACTGGATCATCAATGTGATAATAGAACAGTCCGCCCGGAAGGATTTCCTTTTTCTCATGCTTCTTTTTTTCCAACTCCATAGCTGCATTCATATATACCACAAGCTGAAGCTGCATACCGTGATATAGCTTCAACAAATCGAACTTGGTATTTCCAGATTTATAATCTATTACCTTGACATAAAGTCGATTGTCCTCTACACAGGTATCCAATCGATCAATCCGGCCGCGTAACTGGATGCGATTGTTGTCTTCTAACTCAAATTCCAAAGCTTCTAGATGGTCCGCTCTAGAAAAAGAAACCTCAAAATCATTTGGCACAAATCTTCCTTTTCTCACCTGGGTTGTCAACGCCCATACGGTTTGTTGAAAAATATGGTTCATGCGACCTGCCATGTGGGCATTTTCTGCTGTTGCATAAATGCTGAGGTTCGGATATGCCAAAATAGCTTCATCCATAGCCTCATTCGCATAGCGGTCTCGGATTTCCTCCGGCACTGTAAACCAATCATATTCTGATTCCGCTAATTTCTTGCTATATAGCTCTACTGCCATATGATACAGATTTCCCATATCCACGCTTTCAAAGCCGCTTTCCTCTCGTTCACGCAGCTTCAACCCATAAGACAGATAATGGGAATACGCACACTTTGCAAAATTCTCCAGTCGCGTTACACTACCCTCAATATTCTTACCGTACACAGCCTCTGCCACCACATGACTGATTGGGCTGTGATAATACTTGTAATAAAACGCATCTAGCAACTCTCGGCTATTTGCACGCACCTGCTCATCTTCGCTTTCTAAGAAACATTTTGCCAGTGCGTACCATTCCCGGTTGCAAGCCTCTGTTTTCTCCTCCATCTGTGTCAAATCCTTGCCCGCCAAGAAATATTCCCTCGCGGCCTGAGGTGTTGACACATCGAGTATCTGCTCTAAGTCACCAATTTCCTGTACCTGCATATCTGGGAACAAGCGAAGAATCGTACGCACCAAATAGGATGGGCGAAGTGCCTTTCCCTCACTATCTACTCGACTATAGGTCAAGTATAGCTGATGGGATGGCTTTGTCATGTTCAAATATAAATAAAACTTCTGTATAAATGCCTGTTCTCTTGCTCCCGGAGCAAGAACAAGCTCTGCTGCTTCCATCGCATCTCGTTCGTACTGTGAGATAATGCCGCCCTGGTTCAAGGTTTTTGGCACAATACCTTCATTTACCCCTAAGAAAATCAATATCTTTACATGATTGAGTCTCGTACGCTCAATATCACCAAAGGTAACACTGTCATAGCCTGGTGGAAGCACTGCTACCTTCGCCGCCTCAAATCCGGCATTCAAAATTTCTTCTAATTCAAAAACAGACACCTTTTCCTGACCTAGTACCTGAATACATTTTTCGAACAAATCCATCACGATACGATATATCTGTCCGTATTCCTTTGACTTTGCCTGCTCATCTTGCTTTAGAAGTTCCTGCTCTTTTTCAAAAAGCTTCTGCTCTATGCCAAGATTTATCATATAGGTATAGAGTGATTGTAACGATTCTTCTATTGAAGGCGCTTCTGTTGGTTTCAAATATGTCTGAAGCACTGGCGAAAAATCATCCATAAATTTCTGACGTAGTGACTCTAACTCTTCCAAATCATAGGCTCTCTCGTTCTTGGGCAGACGAAGCCAACGCTTGCTCCATGTCTTTCGTCCACGAATACCAGTGGCTAGCAGGTAGTTTTCTAGTTTATCAATCTCCTGCTTTGAAATGCCACAATAGCCAGTTCTCAGCAGTCTCATGACTGCATGATAAGAAAAATCACTGCGTATAACCTCTAGTATCGCGCGGATAAATTCGATAAAAGGATGGAACAACACTTCCCTAGTTGTATCCAGAAAATAGGGTATCTCATATCTGTGACATACCTGCTCCACATAATTTCCATAGGTCTCCATATCACCCGATACGACTGCGATATCGCGATAACGATACCCTTTTGTCTGTACCAACTCATTAATCTTTCTCGCTGCCCACACTAACTCATCCTTTGGATTTTTCAAAGTGAATAGTTGGATTTCCTCGTTCGTTCCAAACTTACGCTTATAACTGTTGCGAAACAGATTCTGCTCCATAAAATAAAGTGCTGGAGCATCTTTGAAACGCTTTTTGTCTCCCCCAGTGATTATCACTGGTTCTACTACTTCCGTATGTGTCTGCTGTGCAAGCTCCGTCAATGCACGAATCGTTTTCTTGGGCATGTCAAAAAGCTCTTGCATACCCTTACTCTGAAAGAAATTTTCCTTGGCATCAATGGTAAGAGACACCCAAACCTCACTACAAATAGGCATAAGGGTGCGTAACAACTCTAACTGTACTGGCGTAAAACCTGTAAACTCATCCAATACCAGAACGCTATCCTTTAAAATCTTAGAATCCTTTGCACAGGAGCTCAGCACTTGCAAGAGTTCCTCCTGTGTGATGTATTTTTCACTCAAATATTCCTGAAATCCTTTATACATCTGGTGAATATCACGCAGTTTGGCACTTAGAGCCGAGGAAATTCTATCATCGTTTAAGCAATCTTCCAGCTGTTCCGGCGTGATATTGTACTGCATTAATTCAGAAATAAATGATTTCACCTCGCCAATATAGCCCATACGATGCATATTTCCTTTTAACACCGTCAGCTTGTCTTCCTGCTCCTGAGCTACCTTGCGAAGCACTAGATTCTTTCCAGTTTCTTCAAGAATATTGATATTGTGCTTCCCTAGTTCGTCAAAGATACGATAAGCAAGTCTTTGGAAACTAAGTACATCTATATTCATAATTGCGTGATTGGTGGACAGATCTACCAGCTTTCGCTGTGTCTGCATTGTAAACTGTTCTGGCACCACAACCAGGTAGTTCTTTCGTATATCAGCTTCTGCCAAACGAACTACCTCTTGATACATATATTCTGTTTTTCCCCCTCCAGAGTTACCTAAAATTAGTTTTAATGCCATAACAATTCCTCTTACCAATAATCTTATATCATTATATCATAAAAAAACTGCTACACAACCGACTTTATCAACTGTGTAGCAGCCTTTATTTGTTTATAAATCTCTAATTCTCATATGTCCCACAATATGTATCATCGCACTTATAAAAAGTACAATTCCTGATATTCCATGAGTAATTCCCATCCACATACTTGGAAATGGTTTTACCAAAATTCCCGATGCAAATACTACGATAAGGGAGATTAGCATTGTAAAATTTAGAATTTGTGTTTTTGTGTCCATGATATACCTCTTTCATAATTTTATAACATCAGTTAGTCTAGGCTAACTAATTTTAAAAGTCAATATATCATGAGTGGTAATTGTTGGATGTTATGCATTCTTGGTATCATCTAGTTGAATTGGGGATGTAGCATTCAAAGGCGAGATAATGCTTCTCCCAAGCAAACCTTCCAATTCTTTTCTTGCATTTGCCGCAACTTTCCCTCCAGACATCGTAACATTTTCCGTCTCTTCATATCCTTGTGGATTAATATTTCGTGAAAGTTCTGTCGTTGAAATTTCTGCTAATTGATTTAACACCAACTCTGTGTTTGTCATGTTATCACGAAGATTTTCTTTCTTCAGCCCTTTTAACACCTTATACTCTTGCACTGTCTTACCTGACCACGCATGTGTCAGCACATTTGTAAGCGTCGCATACTCTGGTGGAGTTGAGATCCCAGCTCGCTTCCACTCATCTGTCATTTCTTTACGAATCTCTATGGAACGCAATCTCTGTGTAATCCACGCATCCGAATACCCTTTTCTCTGGTAATAGGATACTGCACGATTCATTGCTTTTTCAGGATCAGCCATTTCAACCAGCCGTTCCGCACCAACCTGAGCAAGCCATTGTTTGAATGGTTCCGCTTTTGGTGATGGTATAGATTGGATAATACGAAGAAGTTGCTCTGTTGTAGCACAATCAGTTTTTCGCATTTTACCGTCGGTTGCTCTCATTTTCAACTGCTTACAATTTGTAAGCAGTTGGTCTGCCCCTTCTTCTTTAAGCCTTTTTTTCAAGACTGCCCAATATGTACTTGATGCACGGGCTGATATTTGATCCGTCAAAACCTGACACACATCCACAATGGAGAAGTACCACTCCTCATTCTTAGAATCCCATGCCTTGCGAATCGTTTCATCATAAATAAATTCTAGTTCCTGTTCATCTTCGATTTGTGATTTTTCCACAGATACTGGAACTGTCGTATCTGTGTCACAATCATAATAATATAGTGTCATATGTTCTCCTTCTGCTCTCCCCAAAGACGCATAAGAACACTTGTTCTATTTGTATATTACCACAAACCGCATTCGAACACAAGTTCTTTCTCTGTTTTTTAATCTGAAAATCTTCTTTTATATCTTCTCTTTATTAAACTCCAGCTTCCCCATGCAATTCCACATATAATCAGCACTAGAAAACTATAATATGTTAAAAATATATATCCTAATCTTTCCCAACTAGGAGGCGTTATAATAATTCCAAGAATACATATTAAGATAAGCAACAATGTACCCAAAACTGGTAGTAACCGAATGAATCGCGACTTCGTAATAAAACATAAAAATAGTTGAATCACGAATGGAACTATTATAAAAACTAACTCTTCAAACATCTATCCTTCCCCTTGAACAATGCAGCTATATTCAAAACAATAGTTACCACTACCAAAACCACCGCCGCTATAATAACCGCTCTTATAGTATCCTCGATAGCTGAAAAATCACTAATATTTATTCGATTGTTTATTTCAAGCAATTGAAGAAGAAGTGAAACCGCACACATACCGAAACTACCCACAGAAAAACAATAGGAGGCACTCATTTTTTTACTTGCAATTGCCATACTCCCAAAACTCCACGCACCTAGACCTAAAATAATACTTCCAACATTAAGTATTATTGAACTTTCTAACCAAGTCATAGAACAATCCTCCTTTATCTTTTCGATTCAGACAACAACACATCATAATCCGCTCCAAAGCGTGAGAAATTAAACTCACGAAAACTTTGTCCATAACAATTTTCTCGTAAATTTCTAAGATATCGATACGCACACCATGTCTTCTGCTCTGTCAGACATGCTTCTGCATTTTCAACATCATATATGAGTGGAATTTCGTTCAAAATTCGATACGAATCATAGGTCATAGTATCAATAAAATAGCTATCCGTAGTGTAGCCTTCCTCTACAATCCATTCCACAAGCACTGGCGCCGCATCCGCACTCAATCCTGCTAACAAACTATAGTCACTATAAGCTTCTCCCTTAAAAAATTCGCTTCTGATTTCCTTGGTACTCTCCAAGTTCACCTTGGCAATCCAGTAATCCGGATGACTGAAAGAAAGTCCCATGTACAAGCAGGTAAACACCACTATACTATATCGAAATAACGGAAACTCTGCTTTTGCGATATATGCAACCACACCAATAAAGATGAGAAACAACACCAACAGGCTCCAAAGCACCAATATTCGCAAAAATGTCAGATAATAATACTGTATATAAATCATCATACGCAACGCACTAGAAGCAATCATAATAAAGGTACATAACGACATAATCACCAACACTGCTTTTAACACCTTGCTTGATTTAAACAAATATAAGCCCGCCAACACAATTATTAAATTGATGATGCTTACTGCCAATAGCTGGAAAAATCCTTCCCTAGCATACTCCGCATAAGTGTACCCAATCGGTAGCTGCATTTTTCCCATAAAAAGATACACAATCTGAATGCCACTAAACACCAAATACATAATCGAAAGTGCACCTGTTACTGGAATAGCTATAAGCGAATCCCATTTTGGGGTTTCTGAAATCTCTTCTTTTACTTCTTTTTTACCCAAATATACCACTATACAGTAGCTTAAAAGTGCCATAAAAAAGAACATGATAGTCATAACATATAAATCTACTGCCGAAAAATCGGAAAGCACTCGATTCGTCACATTTCGGAACACGGCATCCGCACTACTTAAAAGCACAAACACAACTGCAAACACAGGAATCGTAATCCCGATACCAATCATTAGATAGAGATATTTACTGTGCTTTTTGCCTAATTTGTTCTTGCAATACCAAACCGCGTCAAAAAATGGTGTTCCGATTTCCCGAATTGACATAACGCTGACCTGTCCGATAACACCCAAATACTTTCCTAGCTGCCATTTCTTGGTATCATAAACCGTGTCTAACACCACACAAATCGCCAACAAAAATATGCCTATCTTGTTGCAGAAAATAATTCTATAATCATCAGTGCAAAAGGTTGAAACGCCCAATAGTAACATGCTGATTAAATAAAATCTGCTATCTTTTTTCAATTTCATTTCCAACTTATGCAAAACAAAAGCAATATATCCAATCGTTCCTGCAACAAAAAGCGGAAATGTAATCCCTGCATCATTTTGATACATGCAGAACACATACAAAATTCCATATAAAATCGATGCCAAACCATAAATATGAAAGTTTTCTTTGATGTGAGTATCATATAATGTCGGTGTTTTTATTTGCGACGAAATATTTTCTTGTTCCACAAACGTGCTTTGTTCTTCATTTATTGTTTCTGCATTTGTTTCTGCAAGCAACTTCATATCATCACTCATTTCATCTACCTCCTATTCCTCTCCTTCTAGCTACACACTCTCTTCCAATTCTTCTTCCTCTACATATTCCAAAATATCCCCCGGCTGACATTGAAGCGCCTTGCAAATCGCATTTAAAGTTTCTAAACGCACAGCCTTCGCCTTTCCATTTTTTAAAATAGAGAGGTTTGCCAGAGTAATATCCACTTCCTTTGCCAGCTCTGTTAATCCTTTTTTCCTTTTTGCCATCATTACATCTAAATTAATTCGAATCGCCATATCGTCACACTCCTAGATTGTAAAGTCATTTTCTTCCTTGTAGCCTACCGCTTCTTCAAATACGAAGCTTAGAACCTTGCTAAACAATCCAGCAATGGTAAACACCAGAATCACCACTAGCATTGCAGGTGTCACATACACCAGTGTACGAACAATTGACATCAGTACGATAAAAAAGCTCCATTTACACATCTTATCAAGACTAACTACATTTTCGCGAACAAAGCAATCCTTGTTCACAACAGTCTTGAAAATTCTGCGTAATTCTCGCAAAATCACAACTGCCGCAATTCCTAGTACAAAATAGATAATTACAGACTCTCCATAATGATCATGTAATTTTTCTGAAAACGCGCCTAGTATCTTTATCGTAATTGGTAGAGACGCTGTCACTACAATTCCGCTAAAAAACATAAAATCTAATAAATATTTCGTAAGCTTAATCAAAGTTTCTTTTTTCATAATTAAAATTTCCCTTCCGAGAGAATATCCATAATTTGCCTCTCTCTGTAATTGGATACTACCACCATCATAATCGAAAGTCAATATATTTTTATCGTTTCTCGATAAATTTATGCTTTGCTTGTGTATTATTATAAAATTATTTAAAATATTATGTAACGAAATCCATTTGAAACGGATATATAGACAGAAAGGAGGTTTCCATGGAAGAGCTCTTCAAAGAAAATGCTAAACTTTTATATACCTATCTTTACTCGCTTTGTCATAACGAGTCTCTTGCCGAGGAATTGACACAGGAAACCTTCTATAAGGCCTGCCTGTCAATTGACCGCTATGATGAAACCTGCAAATTTTCCACCTGGCTGTGTCAGATTGGAAAACACACCTATTACCAATATCTCGAAAAACACAAGCGTATCTCTCCTACCGAGATAGATGAAAACCTGTCTATCACTGAAATTTCCGCGGAGAGACAAGCCTTATCTCGTGTAGAATTATTAGATACCTTAAAACACCTACATACCTTACCAGAGGACATGCGCGAAGTGATTTATCTACGAAGCATGGGAGATTTATCCTTCCGAGACATTGGTGATATCATGGGAAAAAGTGAGAATTGGGCGAGAGTGACATACTTTCGCGGTAGGACACGACTTATGGAACTGTCCAGCTACAAAGAATCTTAGACGAAATTTGAAAGGAGGCACTTATGCAAAAAACAAACTGTAATATTATAAAGGATTTGCTCCCATCTTACATAGATGAACTATGTTCAACCGAGAGCAAAACACTTATTGAGGAGCATTTTGAAGAATGCTCGGAGTGTAAAAAAATCTATGAACAGACAAAACTAGTGTTGTTACATAAAAACTCTACGAGTGTTGCTGAGGTCGATTATCTGAAGAAAATCAAAACAAATGTATCACATAAGAATACTGTTATTATGCTTACACTCGCCATTTTATTCCTCGTGGAAATATACTACAACCTGATTCTAGGTATTTCAAACTATTATAACTATTTATTCCCATTACTGATGGGAGGATTACTATTTGTACTTTTACCGGACTATGCTGAAAAAACAGTTCCTATTCCTTTAAAGTTAAAAGTATTAGGAGCGGAGCTTGCTGCAATTATCGCTACCCTTTTACTTCACCTTTATACTGGTTACTCTATTTTAAATAATAAGTTACCATTTGGAACAAAGCCTGAGAACATCGGTCCATTTTTAAAGACTATTACATTAATCGTGTTAGCAGGAATAACCATTGCTTTCGTTGTAACACTTTGTATGGGCATCAAAAAGGAAACCATTTCCCCTGTTTTGATTTTCGTTCCGCTGGGTGGAATATCATTTCTCTTTGAATGTCTGCATTTCTTGCACGAATTCGACACACGTTTTACACTCATGCATCTTGTAGATCCACTTATGCTTTTTTCAGCTGAAGTATTTCTATTACTCGCCGTTTATCTAATTATTAATCGAAAGCATATCATTTAAAATTTAACATATTTTATAAATTCCACACAAAAAGACCCTATCCAATTTGGACAGGGTCTTTAAAATCTGCATTAAATATTAATTAGTGATGGAATAAACGAATTCCAGTAAAGCTCATTACCATATCGTATTTATTACATGTCATGATAACATGATCATCACGAACGGAGCCACCTGGCTGTGCTACATATTTAACACCGCTCTTCTTAGCTCTTTCAATGTTGTCACCGAATGGGAAGAATGCATCAGAACCAAGTGCTACGTCTGTGTTCTTGTCTAACCAGGCGCGTTTTTCTTCTGCTGTGAATACTGCTGGTTTAACCTTGAAGATATTTTCCCAAGCGCCATCAGCAAGTACATCCATGTAATCTTCTCCCATGTAAAGATCGATAGCGTTGTCACGGTCAGCACGTTTGATGCCATCTACGAACTGAAGTCCAAGCACCTGTGGAGACTGACGTAACCACCAGTTGTCAGCCTTGCTACCTGCAAGACGTGTACAGTGGATACGAGACTGCTGTCCTGCACCGATACCGATTGCCTGTCCGCCTTTTACATAACATACTGAGTTTGACTGAGTATATTTAAGAGTAATCATAGCGATTGCAAGGTCAATCTTTGCCTGTTCTGTGAGTTCTTTATTTTCTGTTACGATATTGTTGAAGAATTCGTCATCAATAACGAGTTCGTTTCTACCCTGTTCAAAGGTTACACCAAATACATCTTTTGTTTCGATTGGTGCTGGTTCGTAATCTGGGTCAATCTGGATCACACAGTAGTTTCCGTTTTTCTTTGCTTTTAAAATTTCAAGTGCTTCTTCTGTATATCCTGGAGCGATAACACCATCAGAAACTTCTCTCTTGATTACTAATGCTGTAGACTTGTCACAAACATCAGAAAGAGAAATGAAATCACCGAATGAAGACATTCTATCTGCACCTCTTGCACGGATATATGCATTAGCGATTGGTGTGAATTCGATATCTAAATCATCTACCCAGTAGATTTTCTTTTCTACATCAGTCAGTGGGAGACCTACTGCAGCACCAGCTGGTGAAACGTGTTTAAAAGATGTAGCTGCTGGAAGACCTGTGGCTTTCTTTAATTCTTTTACAAGCTGCCAACCATTAAATGCATCTAAAAGGTTGATATAACCAGCACGTCCGTTTACTACTGTAATTGGAAGTTCGCCGTCTTTCATGTAGATTTTAGATGGTTTCTGATTTGGATTACATCCATATTTTAATTCGTATTCTCTCATGATTTTCTCCTAATGTGAATCTTATTTGTTTTTATTTACGATACGTGTTTCATATTTTCCTGTTTCAATATCAATATATCTTACGAAAAGTGAAACCTTGTTGTCTTCGTTTAAGTTTTCCCAAACCATGTTTGTGAAAGTGTCGATATCTTCATCGCCGATACCAATCCATTTTGGTTCGCCTTCGAAGCTTGGAAGTGGATTAATATCCTGTGCATAGGTGTGGATGAAACGACCTTCACCTGGAGTTGGGTTGTCGTATGTATATGTATAACGGTTGTTGCAATCTGGGTTACCATTGTTGCTCTTTAAGATTGACATAGCAAAGTCATAGTTTCCGTTTTCGATATTCATAATACCTGAAATACGTGGTGTGTAGTTTGGACCGTCTGGTTCGTACTGTCTGATACGAAGAGACTGTTCAAATGTCTTTCCTTCTGCCATTCCATCATAAATTGTATCTGTCTGGTCACCGTTTGTAACGATAGTTGTGTTGCCAAGTACACGAACTGGTGCATAAATAATAAGACTTGGATCTTCTAACTTTGCTGGGTCAAAAGCTTCTGTACGGATGCCTTCACCTTCAGTTACAAATACACGGTTACGGCTGTTTTCACTACGCCCCATGATAAAGTAAGCTGTTACAGCTGTTTTACCATCTTTTGAACGACCGATTACGATTCCTCTACCTGGATATGTATTTCCAGCTAATTCTTCTCTTAAAGATAACATGTTCATTTTGCATACCTCTTTCTTTGTAAAAAGTAAAAACAATAAGTCGAGTATATTCTAGCACGAGTGGTTATTTTTTACAATAAAAAAGGATTATTAGTAGCATAAAATTAACTACTTTTTATTATAAGTTGAACTAATTATAGAATTCCTCTGTTCTTCTTTTTGAAATTTCTTGAATAAGTTGATAGCAATACATAAAACTACGTTTCTGTTCTACACAAAAACGTAGTCGCGTTCTCCCCGCTATCTATGCACGCATGTGAATTTTTAGAAATTCAGATAAAATGTAACACCTCAAATAATTACATTTCATTAAGAAATTGTTCTACAGACTGTGTCTTTGCAGCAAGTTTAATCCAGTTTCCAAGCGTTTCCATATTCTTTTCTTTCGTGATTTTTTCTCGCAAATCTGTTGGGATTTCGCCTTTTTCCTCAAGCAATGTTAAGATAGAATCTACACGTCCTTCTGCACGTCCTTCTGCACGTCCTTCTGCACGTCCTTCTGCTCTTTCATCTTTTAGCAATTCTTCAAATAACATAAAGCGCTCCCCCATTTCTCGACTTTCCTTGATATGCTTTATAAATTTTTGGAGTTCCGTAACAAATTCGTCCTGAAAATCTGCTTCACTCTCTGCCAAATCTGCTTTTACAAAATGTAAAAAATTTACAAGAGCTGTTGATACTTCGCTATCATTTTCCCCCTTCGTGCTTAGAAAAATGCTTTTACATCCATCTTTTAAAACGAGTTCCTTGTTTTCTAAACAAACGTTTTCAAATGTGTAACAATACTTCTTTTCTCCGAAAGGATCAAAATCACAAATAAATATCACATACGAATTTGGTAAATTTTCATATTCCTCACCACTAAACAAACTTTCCATATCCATTTGGCTATGGTAGTATCTGCATCGTTTTTCTATCGCTGTTTTTTGAATCGCTTGCATTTCGATATCATAATGTGTCCCTTGTTCATCTTTTGCGTACACATCAAGGCGAACCCCTTTATATTCTGGATGGTACACAATACTTTTCTCTTTGCTAATCTCTACTCGAGCGATAGGGAATTGAAGCACTCTCTCCAAAAATCCTTTACAGTTATTCTCATCACACATAACTGCACCAAACATAAAGTTATTTTTGATTGTTAAATCCTGTAGTCGTTTTCTTTCTGCCATACTTCCTCCTGTAACAGAGGAATTCTATAACTATATAGTAGCATGAGCATGGTGTTTTTTACAAGCATATATCTTACTCTCATTTAAAATTGGTTCCTAATATTCCATTCATGCATAAAAAAGCAATTCCGCACCTTGACTGATGCAGAATTGCTTTTCTCATCTTACTATTATCTAAACAACCGATGAAATACGCTATAGAATAAAAATTCAACCAGGAGCAAGCCTGCACCTAATCCGACATATATTCCCACGAGAAGCATGTTATGATTTGGTTGCTGCCAAAGCACATCAAACATCCTCTCTGGTACAGCTTCTGTCACGTATTTATCATCCGATACGCTTACCGTTTCGCCATCTTTTTCATATTGAACCATACCATTCGATACAGCTATATCTGTGTCTTCTAAGAGTCTCGCACGCTTGAATATTTTATCTGGAAAAGCTTCTAGACATACTATACGGGAATTTCCTTCGCTGTCCACGTATTCCACATAATAATCTCCTGGCATACGATAATTGTCCTCCATCTGGGTCACGCTCAGGATTTCACAATTTTCGAAATAGCTCTCTTCTGACATTCCCTCCACTGTAAAATCCGAATATGGATATATAAACATGTTTTGAGCCATAAACACCAACACTATATTGAAGATAAAAATCACAGCCCAAAAGATAATCTTTGCTTGTGAACTCAGCTGTTTTGGAAACATTCTTCGAAGAATTGCTCCAGGATTGGTAGCCAAATATAATCCATTAGACATCCTACTTACCTCCTTCTTCAAGCTCCTCATTCAAGAAATCTAAATCAAACGGTTTATCTAATTCGGTGGATACATATCCGCCATTTTTCTTTCGTTGCTTCACACATTCGGTCAATAGGTACTCAATCTGCCCATTTACAGAACGGAAGTCATCCTCTGCCCAAGCTGCGATGGCATTGTAAAGCTTAGGAGAAAGACGAAGTGGCACCTGCTTTTTCTGATTATCTGCCATACCCTAGTACAAGCTTCCTGAATTTACAATTGGCTGAGCTTCTTTGTTGCCGCAAAGTACAACTAAGAGATTTGAAACCATCGCTGCTTTTCTTTCCTCATCCAATTCTACTGTATTTTTCTCGCTCAGTCTTTCTAATGCCATCTCTACCATGCCTACTGCACCATCTACGATAAGCTTTCTCGCATCTACAACTGCTGCTGCCTGTTGACGCTGGAGCATTGCTGCTGCAATTTCAGGTGCATATGCTAAGTAGGTAATACGTGCGTCTACGATTTCAAGACCAGCTTCCTGTACGCGTGCCTGAATTTCTTCTTTGATACGGTTTGCTACTACATCACTAGAGCCACGTAAGCTACCATCATCTGCAAGTCCGTCACCTGTTGTATCTACATCTGGTGCTGCATCATAAGGATAGATGCGAACAATATTTCTAAGGGCACTGTCACACTGTAATGATAAGAATTCTTTGTAGTTATCTACATTGAAGGCCGCCTTTGCTGTATCTACGACACGCCACATAACTGCTATACCGATTTCTACCGGATTACCCAAGCAATCATTGATTTTCTGCTTATTGTTGCTAAGCGTCATAATCTTAAGGCTCATGCGATTTCCTGTTTCTACTGCAACCACCTTTTCACTGGTGCTTACATCCCCACTCTGTTTTAAGGAAGTATGTGCGGCTGGATTTACTGCTGCACATAGAGGATTTACAAAGTAAAAGCCTTCGCCCTTTAAGGTTCCATAATATTCACCAAACAAGGTAAGTACCAATGCTTCCTGTGGCTTTAATACCTTTAGTCCTGCGAAGCAAACACAGAAGAAAATAAATGCAACCATTGAAGCTACAATAAATACTGGTCCAATCACATCTTTTGTCTGCTCTATTCTGGCAGCCCCTAAAATAATACCTACAACTGATAAAATTAAACCTACAAGAATTACAAGCAACATTGCTAAACCATTCTTTTTATTTTTTAATACTTTTTCCATATACGCTACCTCCTTGTATATTTCTTTTTGTATAATTATGATATCACTTTGATATCATTCCGTCAACTACACAATGTGCTTTACCAGCACATAAAAAAGCAATTCCACACCTATATGTAGAATTGCTTTTCTCGCACTAACTCTTATTTTAGACTCTGCTATTTTACTGTCTAATATAAATCCCTTGGGATTCAATAAATTCTTCCATGTCCTCCAAGGCTAAGGTATACCAATCATCTGATTCTGGCTTACCTTGCTTTGTTTCTTCTACTTGATTTTCTAAGTTTTTCTCTTTATCGTTCATAATACTACCTATTTGTTAATTAAAACTTCTCACCCAGTTCAAAAGTGAACCCTGATGTGTATTCACAGTTACAGTTCTCTTCATATCATCAGTTACTGGGCCATTTTTCGCCATCTTAGCTAAGATAGAAGCCTGAAGTTCCTCGATAGACATTTCTTCGTAAGGCTTATTTAAGTCGAGTTCTTTTTCTTCGACATCGTCTTTTTCTGCTTCCAAAACTGCCTTTTCCTGTTCTTTTGCAACTTCTGCTACTTCTTCAACTACAGTTTTTTGCACTGCAACTGAATCTTCCTTAGTTTCTATCACAGCTTCAACTACTGGTTCCTCTACTTTCACAGATTCCACAACTGGTTCTTCTACCTTTATCGCTTCCTCCGCTGGCATTTCCACTGGAGTTACTTCTACTGTACCCTGATTATCTGGCACCCAGATTTCACCAGAGTTTCCTGCAATTTCTGCTGAGAAACCGCCACCAGAAACTGCGATTGTACGTCCTGATAACACACCTGTGTAGGTGCCATCTGGAGCCCCACCATGCATGGTACATGGATTGTCATCATTATTTACCATGACAACAACAGTTTGCCCTTCATAGCTACGACTATAAGTATACTGTCTAGTTGTAAGATTCTGTTCTTTATAATCACCATAGCTTAATGCTTTTACCTGCTGACGCATCTTGCCTAAGGCTGTAATTAAATTCACATATGCATTATTTTCCATTGCATCTGTCCAGTCATCATAAATCATCTCTGGACGAAGTGGCGCATCTGTTTCTGCACCATGTCCTTTTCTACCTTCAATACCGAATTCAGAACCATAGTAAATCGAAGGCACACCAGGCAAGGTATAGAGCATGATGTGTACTGGCAAAAAGCCTTTTGGTGTAGAAAGCTTTGACATAATACGTTCTACGTCGTGATTATCTACAAAGCTATATAACTTAAATGTACCACCACACATATCGTTAAGTCTCTTTACAGTATGTGCTATTTCAAAGAAATTGTGGTCGTTATAACCTGAGTAAAGTGCTTTATGAAGGTGATAGTTTGTTACAGAGTGCAATGTATCTGCATTTGCCCAACGAATGTAATCACCATGGATTACTTCACCCATGAGCCAAAAGTCTGGTTTTACTTCATTCGCAGTACGACGGAGTGCTTTCATGAAATCAAAATCCAATACATCTGCTGCATCCAAACGGATACCATCCACATCAAACTCATCCACCCAGAAACGAATCACATCACAAATATAATCAATTACTTCCGGATTCTTCTGGTTTAACTTCACAAGCAAATCATATCCCCCCCAGTTTTCATAACCGAAGCCATCATTGTAGGAATTATTTCCCCAGAAATTTACGTTGCAATACCAATCTTTATATCTAGAGTTTTCTCTATTTTCTTTTAAATCCTTGAACGCAAAAAAGTCACGTCCTGTATGGTTAAACACACCGTCAAAGATAACCTTTACGTCCTGCTTATGGCACTCTGCCACAAAATTTTTCAAGGTCTCATTAGTTCCAAGACGGCTATCTAATTTTTTATAATCAGTTGTCTCATAACCGTGTCCCACTGATTCAAACAATGGTCCAATATAAATCGCATTACATCCTATATTCTTTATATGAGAAATCCAAGGTAAGAGCTTATTCAATCTCTCCACCGGTTCTCCGTATTCATTCTGTTTTGGTGCCCCTGTCATACCAAGGGGATAGATGTGATAAAATATTGCCTCATCATACCACGCCATTTTCAAGTCCTCCTAGTTGCCGATATTTTTAGGATACACACCTACATCTATGTATCCTAAGATGTATCTACTACATCTACTTGTATATCATACACTAAATCACCATCTAAAACAACTTATAAATCACTATTTCACCAGATAATATTCTGCTGAATATGCAGGTAGCGCAATAGAAAAACTTCCACTTACCTCCTGTAATAAATCTGCATTCTTATGCTCTGTTCCACCATAAACATCAAAATTACTAGATAAGATTCTTTCTAGAATCTTTGCGCCCTCTACTCTAAAATTATATTCCTCTACCTCTTTGTCTGAGAAGTTAAACAGAGCAATAATTCTTTCTTTGGAAGACACTCTCTCAAAAGCATAAATACAGTTTTTCTCCTGATGACAATCTATCCACTGGAAACCAGCTTTATCATAGTCCTTTTGAAAAAACGCCGAATGTTCCAAATATAAATGATTTAATTCCTTCATAAATCTATGGAAGGCATCATGAGTTGGATACTGTAAAACATCCCAGTCCTGCTCCCTCTTTTCATCCCATTCACGAAACTGTCCGATTTCATTCCCCATAAAATTAAGCTTCTTACCCGGATGTGCATACATATACATGTAAAAGGCTCTCGCCTGTGGAAACTTTTCTTCATACTCACCACTCATTTTCTGCATAATGGTAGCTTTTCCATGTACCACTTCATCATGCGACAATGGAAGTAAAAATTTATCATCATAGTAATACATCATGGAAAAGGTCAACTTATGATAATTCTCACCACGGTATTTAGCATTAATACGACAATAGTCCAAAGTATCGTTCATCCACCCCATATTCCATTTATAGTCAAAACCTAAACCACCTTCTGTCACTGCTTTTGTCACATTTGGAAAAGCGGTTGAATCCTCTGCTGCCAAAAGAATCGATGGATGCATGGATTTTAATCCTTGATTCATAAAACGTAAAAATTCCACCGCATTTTGATTTACTCCTCGTTCTGGATCTCCCTGCCAGTAAATCGCACGACTAATGGCATCCATACGCAAACCATCCATATGAAATTCCTCAATCCAATAATTTGCCACCGACTGTAAAAAACTCCGAACCTCTCCACGAGAATGCATGAAATTACAACTGCCCCATTCACTGACACCAACTGCACTATGCGGATATTCAAACAATGCACTGCCATCATAATTTACCAAGCCGTAATCGTCTACTGCAAAATGAACTGGAACAAAATCCATAATAACACCAATCTCATTCTGGTGACATTTGTCTACGAAATACTTTAGCTGCTCTGCCGTTCCATATCTAGAAGTAGGACTGAAAAATCCTGTGCTTTGATAACCCCAGGACTCGTCGCATGGATATTCATTGAGTGGCATGATTTCCAAATAGTTGTATCCCATTTCCTTTAGATATGGAATCAAAATATCTGCCATTTCCTCATAGGAATACCACGCATCACTTTCCAACGATGGCTTGCGAAAAGAACCAAAATGTACCTCATAAATATTCAACGCCCTATCTTTACAATCACTTCTTTGTGCGAGCCATTTTTCATCCGCAAAATCATATTTCATATCTCGAATAATAGAAGCGTTATTTGGACGAAGCTCCATGCCAAAGCCATAAGGGTCACAATGGTCAAGGCAACGACCATCCCTACCATAAACACGATACTTATACATCATTCCCGGCGTCGCCTCTGACACTTTGTATTCCCAAAAATTTCCGTCATGTACCCGCGTCATATTCTGTTCCTGCCAACCATTAAACTCACCAATTAGAGAAATGTTTGTTGCATTTGGCGCAAAGGTGCGAAATACAACTCCATCTTCCTCCACATGAGCTCCTAGAAACTTATGCGCATCAAATATTTTTCCTGTATAAAATCCGTAAAAATCCATATTCCCTCCACAAATAATAGACACTAGTTGTTTTTCTCGTTATAATATATGTACTAAATTTCAAAACAAATATCCACCAACGATTTCCGACAAAAGACGGATAACCAACCATAATTCAAAATCGTCGGTTAAAAAGGAGAAGACATGGACATCCGAATAGAAAAAACAGAAAAAGCAATCAAAAATGCCTTCATGGAACTTCGCTCCAAAAAGCCCTTGGAAAAAATCAGTGTGAAAGAATTATGCGAACTCGCTTGCATCAATAAGTCCACGTTTTATTCACATTATGCGGATATCTATGCACTTTCAGAGGCTTTAGAAATTGAAACAGTTAATATGATTGTAAATAGCATACCAAAATCCATTGATTATTCACATATTAATCCAGAAGGATTTAGTAGAGAACTTTGCATTTCATTTATATCTCATAATTCACTCATTAATATCCTTTTCTCTGGAAATGATATAGGGCGATTAGCAAATCACATGGAAACTGCAATCAAGGAAAGAATTTTCCAAAAATATCCGGAGCTACGTTTTAATGAAGAATACAACGTTTTATTATCCTACTGTATTCATGGGGCTCACTATGCTTATATCAATAACCAACATATTCCTATTGAGCGACTGATTTCTATCATAGAAAATATCGTAAAGACACTAAGACCTTTATACTAAAAAAGCTCCCATGCAAACATGGGAGCTTTTCTTAATTTTTGAAAGAATGTACCGGTGCTGGAATTCTACCCTTACGATTTACAAAATCGTCACAAGAGAATGGATTTACCGGCATAACTGGTGCATAACCAAGTAATCCACCAAATTCTACAACTTCGCCAACGCCTTTTCCAATCACTGGAATCACACGCACCGCCGTCGTCTTCTGGTTTATCATACCAATCGCCATTTCATCTGCGATAATACCAGAAATAGTGGTTGCCTTTGTATCTCCTGGAATTGCAATCATATCAAGACCTACCGAACATACACAGGTCATTGCTTCTAACTTTTCAAGGGTGAGTGCACCTGCCACTACTGCGTCAATCATACCCTGGTCTTCACTAACAGGGATAAATGCACCACTCAGTCCACCCACATAAGAAGAAGCCATGATACCGCCCTTCTTTACCTGGTCGTTAAGAAGTGCAAGGGCTGCAGTTGTACCTGGAGCACCTGCATATTCTAAACCGATTTCACAGAGAATATCCGCTACACTGTCTCCTACTGCTGGAGTAGGAGCTAGCGAAAGGTCAATAATACCGAATGGAATACCGAGTTTTTCTGATGCTTCCTTTGCAACGAGCTGTCCCACACGAGTAACCTTAAATGCAGTTTTCTTAATCGTCTCACAAAGTACTTCGAAGCTTTCACCACGTACTTTCTCTAATGCGGTCTTTACTACTCCTGGTCCTGAAACACCTACATTGATAATCGCATCTGCTTCTGTTACTCCATGAAAGGCTCCTGCCATAAATGGATTGTCATCTGGTGCATTACAGAATACTACGAATTTTGCACAGCCAAGAGAATCGTTTTCTTTGGTAAGCTCTGCCGTTTCCTTAATCATTTCACCGATAAGTCGAACCGCATCCATGTTGATACCCGTCTTTGTGGAACCTACATTTACAGAACTACATACTAGTTCTGTCGATGCAAGTGCCTGTGGAATCGAACGAATCAGATTCTCCTCCGCTGGTGTCATTCCTTTAGAAACAAGTGCAGAATATCCACCAATAAAGTTTACACCTACTGTGTGGGCGGCTTTATCCAAAGTTTTTGCAATAGTCACAAAGTCCTCTGGTGATTTACAAGCTGCACCACCTACCAACGCGATAGGGGTAACGGAAATACGCTTGTTTACAATAGGAATGCAGTAATTCTTTTCGATTTCCTGTCCTACCTTTACCAAATCCTTTGCAACCGTTGTGATTTTGTTATAAATATTTTCGTTTAGTTTATTTAAATCCGAATCAATACAATCCAAAAGGCTGATGCCGATGGTAATCGTACGCACATCGAGATTTTCTTTTTCAATCATGTGATTGGTTTCAATTACTTCCCAATTACTAATCATGTTATTTCCTCCAAATCATTTCCGTTTTCAGCAATTTGAATTAAATTCTATGCATCATTTCGAAGATTTCTTCGCGCTGGCATTTTACAGAAACACCGAGGTCCTGTCCTACGTTCTCCAAATCACTGGAGAGATCGGCAAATTCCTTTTCTGATTTTGATAAATCAACAATCATCATCATATTAAAGTAGCCTGATACGATTGTCTGCGAAATATCTAAAATATTGATTCCGTTCTCAGAAAGGTAAGTACAAACCTTTGCAATAATACCTACGGTATCTTTACCTAATACTGTAATAATAACTTTCTTGTTCTCCATAATCGTTCTCCTTACACTTGAATCCTTGGTGAAATGCAGTCCCTTTTTGCGACATACATTGGAAAATCATCCGCCTTGTAGGGATTATCTCCCATTGTCACTTCCAGTCGTACCGCCTCATACGCCAATTCTTCATAATTATTTTCTTTACTTAAATGCCCCAAAACTACGCTCTTGAAATTATCATGAAGCAGCTCACATAATAACTGTCCACTTCTCTCATTGGATAAATGTCCTCGGTCTCCCAAGATACGCTGCTTGAGAGGATATGGATATATCCCCATCTGAAGCATCTTTACATCGTGATTCGCTTCTAGTAGTAGTGCGTCAAGTCCCTGCAATTCATCTACAATTGACTGATTATAATTCCCCAAATCCGTCACTACCGCGACTGACTTTTCCTCATGTAATACCTTATACGCAACCGGATCTGCTGCATCATGCGAAATTCCAATGGGATGAAATATTAGTTCTCCAATTGAGAAGCGTTTGCCAGGATGAATCACCTGAAACAAATCCTCGTCAATCTTTCCAACCGATTTAGTATGTAAAATCGCATCTACGGTCTTTTCTGTGGCAAAAATAGGAATACCATAACGTCTCGCCAACACGCCAAGTCCTGCAATATGGTCGATATGCTCATGAGTAATCAAAATCCCCTGCATTTCGCTGGTCTTTAAGTCGATTTCATTGAGTCCACTCTCAATCCTTTTTCCACTAACGCCTGCATCTATCAGCACGTGGGTATTGTCACTTCCCACACAGATACAGTTTCCGCTACTACCACTTGCAATAGCACATAATTCTAACATAATCTACTAATTCTCTTTCCAATACAGATCAATCTGATCTCCATCCTGGAGGGCTGCAGAGAAAGCGGCTTCTTTACCATTTACAAGTGTCGCAATCGCACGCCCCTTGCCTGCGGTCAAATCAAATGTGATTCTGTCAAAAATATCTACAAAAATATAGTCTCTTTTACCTGTCATAGGTACAGCTTCGCCGTTTACATAAACGGTGATATCTCCTGGTGCCTTAGGCTGAACTGGTGCAGCAGTTGGAGCTGGTGCTGACTCTGCAACTGGTGTTGGTTCAACTACTGGTGCTGGCTCAACTACTGGTGCTGGCTCAACTACTGAAGTTTCATCCGCCATTGAAGCTGACACTTCTTCCACCACTGGAGTTGCCTCCGCTACTGGCACCTGTGTATAGGCACTGCTTGCTGCAAACATTTCTGCTGCTGCGTTCTTGATGGCCTCAATATCATTTTCTTCCACTTCTTCTGGTTCTATCGGTTCAGCTGTTGCTACTGGTTCTTCTGGTTCTTCTGGTTCTATCGGTTCAGCTGTTGCTACTGGTTCTTCTGGTTCTTCTGGCTCTACTGGAACATACTCACTTACATTTGCATTTGTATTTGAGAGATTTGCAACACCTTCTGGAAGATGAATTTCTGGTGCTACATATGGTTCATCTGCTACCGCAAAAGAAAGCGTTGTCCACTCAATTGTAAAGTTTTCATATACCAAAGTATCAAAATCAGCCACGCGATTATTTACAATAATGTCATGGTCCATATCCACTTCCACATCCATGAATTCAGCCACCTGACCTACAGTGTAGAAGTTTCTGGTTTCAATCATGTCACCTTCTCGAATTTCATAAGAGCCTGGTTCCAAGCTACCATTTACCTGAATGAATTTTGGACAGGTAACCATCTTGCCATTTACCATAAAGCTTACGGTTGTAGTCTTGAATTCCTCTAAATCAGCTAATGTATATACCGCATCTGCTCCTGAAGTAGATGGTTCAATAAAGATTTCACAGTTTGGTTCTAATGGAGAATTAATGCTAGCGGGCTTGCCATTAATGGTAACCACTGCCGATTCTCCAGCTTCGCCTCTTGCGATACGTGCAGAACCATTTACCGTAAAGTTGATTGCACGACCACGTTTTGGGAAAATATGCTCGTTCGGGAAGTCTGCCGCCAATGCTGCATCTACAACGGTCAAACGGTTATTATCATAGAGTTTCAAAAGTTCTCCATTGAAACGTACCATAATAAAGTTATTTTTCTGTTCATAATAATTCATACAGATACCAATTGGAGTAACAAGGAGTGGATCCTTCTTGATATCCTTCTGTTCGAATTCTACTTCTTTTAATACCTCTTCTCCTCGAAGTGCAACACGTTCGTTTACGATTTCAAGGTGTGCAGCCAAACTATCTGTAAATCCATGAACCTTTCCACCACCACCTACTACGAAGCAGGCACTAACGGATTTGTCACCATTTAACTGACGAATCTTATCGGAAATTTCCTTTGTAATCTTCTCAACAGTTGGTTCAATAACCTCCCACAGCTGCTCAGATTTAATCTTATGTGGAATTCCCATGATGTCCTCATATTCCACCTCAGATTCCTCAACTGACTGACGTTTCATAAGTTCCGCCATTCTAAAGTCTACAAGATAATGCTGTACGATAACTTCTGTCAGCTCATCTCCTGCATGTGGAATCATGCCATATGCAATAATACTTCCATCCTTAGTAATCGAAATATCACTTGTACCCGCTCCCACATCGACAAGCGCGATGTTCAACATTCTAAAGTTTTCTGGAATAGCCACGTTAATTGCGGCAATAGGCTCAAGTGTCATATTCGCTACAGTAAGTCCTGCCTGCCCAACTGCAGAATACAAGCCATCTACAACATCTTCTGGAAGGAAGGTAACGATGATGTCGCAGCCGATATAATCAGCTTTATGACCTTCTAAGCTGATAAACATTTCATCATTCAAATAGTATTTTACAACCGAATAGCCTACACAGTAGAATTTGTACTTTGTATCATTCTTCTGTTTCAATTCTGTCTGGGCTTTATCTACACCAAGCAAATGAAGGGTGTGAATATCCTCTCCCTGTACAATAGTTTCCTCTGAATATTCCAATTCCACATGGGTAGTAACGGTTTTCAGCACACGACCAGCGGCAGCAATACAAACCTCTGAAAGAGGCAGTTCAATCTGTCTTTCGAGTTCTTCCTTTACTGCATTTACGGTACGAGCAACGCGTGCAATATCATGAATCTGTCCATCCAACATGGCTCTGGTTTCATGCTCTTTTATGTACTGCGCTACAACTTTGAAATTTTCATCCTCTGTACGATATCCGATGGTACCAACGACATTTCGAGTACCAATATCAAGACCAAATACGTTTTCCATATGTTTACTCCTTAAGGCTTCTTCTATCTGTTGGAAGGTTTCCTCCAGGGTGCCGTTATTATCAATCACCACATGAGTTGCCTCCCTAAACGCTCTATCTGTCAACTGACTTGCGAAAATACTATCGATTTTCTCGTCTGAATAACCTCTCGACTCCTTCAAACGAACACGACGATTTTTCTCACTGGTATAAATATACCAAAGTTTGTCGCAAATTTCATCATATTCTTCTTCAATTAATAGTGCCGCCTCTAAAAAAAGGTAATCCAATTCGCCTTTTTCTTTTTCCAGCGCATATTCTTTTCGCACATATTCCTTAACCGCAGGGTGTACAATGGCGTTTAGCTTCTCTCGTTTTTTATCATCCGAGAAAATCACCTTTGCAAGCTGACCCCTGTCAAATGGTGGATTTTCATTCAAAAGTCGAGCTCCTTGTGCCGTACGGAATGCATCATCCAATCTTGACACATCGAAAATGTCCTCACCTGCAAAGACTTCTACTATTCTGTTATAGCAATCCGTCCCTGGCTCCATAAGCTGATGTGCAATCTCATCCGCCAGCATCACCCTCGTGTTCGGTTTTTGCTCCAGATAGGATAGGATGGCTGATTTGCCAGCTCCTACCCCTCCGGTTATTCCTATAAATTTCATATTTTAGTGTGCATCATACCAATTCTCGCCCCACTCTGTTCCTACTTCAAGAGGTACAGAAAGACTTGCTACCTGATGCATCTCCTCCTCTAATAATGCAATTACTGCATCTTTTTCAGATTCTTTGGTTTCAATCAAAAGTTCATCGTGTACCTGCAAAATTAGGCGCGATTGATAGCCTTCTTTTATCAGTCTGTCATGCACACGAATCATCGCAATCTTGATAATATCTGCGGCAGTTCCCTGAATTGGTGCATTCATTGCCACACGCTCACCAAACTGACGCTGCATAAAGTTGCTAGAACTTAGCTCTGGAATCGGACGAATACGACCATAGATGGTTGTAGTCTTTCCAGTTTCCTTTGCTTCTGCGACAGTATTATCAATAAATTCCTTAATCTTTGGATAAGTCTCAAAATAGCGGTCGATATACTCCTGTGCTTCTTTTCTGCTGATATCCAAATCCTGACTAAGTCCAAAGGCACTGATACCATATACAATACCGAAGTTTACCGCCTTTGCATTACGGCGAAGTAGCGGTGTTACCTCCTCAAATGGTACATGGAATACCTGCGAAGCTGTGGTACTGTGAATATCCTGTCCACTATTATATGCCTCTATCAATTTCTCATCACCTGACATATGTGCAAGAATACGCAGTTCAATCTGTGAATAATCGGAATCGACAAACACATTCCCTGGCATTGGATGAAATACCTTTCGAATGAGTCGTCCTAATTCAATACGAATCGGAATGTTCTGCAAATTCGGTTCAGTACTACTGAGTCGTCCCGTTGCTGTAATCGTCTGATTAAAGCTGGTACGAATTTTCCCGTCAAACTCTACAAAATTCTGTAATCCATCGGCATATGTCGATTTCAATTTACTAAGCTGTCGATATTCCAAAATATCCGAAACGATTGGGTATTCTCCTGCCAGCTTCTCCAACACATCCGCAGAGGTAGAATATCCTGTCTTTGTTTTCTTCCCATTTGGAAGACCTAGCTTTTCGAAAAGAATGACACCCAACTGCTTTGGTGAGTTGATGTTGAAATCCTCGCCTGCCGCCTCATGAATCCTCTTTTCAAGTTCTACAATCGAGCCCTCTAACTCTTTTCCGTACTCCTTCAAGGCCATAGCATCCATACAGATTCCTTCGCATTCCATATCATATAGTACGAACACGAGAGGCATCTCCACCTCGTAAAAAAGCTTGTCCATGCCTTGTTCTTTTAGACTATCCTCAATCACTGGTCTTGCTTTCCATGCGATGTACGCCTTGTAGCAAGCCAGCTTACAAGCATCTTCCTTTAAATCTTTTTCGGTCGGAACCATGAGTCCTATATAATCCTTCGCGATATCATCATGTGGATATTCGCCCTTTAACGGATTGAGTAAGTAGGCACCAATTGTTACATCAAAATAACGCTTTCTATCAGCGATATATATATCCCATTGGCCCACGTAGTCGAAATCTTTTCCATATTCCATGAGCTTTAACTGGGATTTTAAATCCATGGCTATCCATGTGGTAGCCTCTGCTTTTCTCATTTTTTCAAGCAGATATCTGCTGCTAACCTCACGGCTTGTGGAAATATAATAAATATCCTCTTCCCCATAACAAATCGCTAGGGCAGAAAAAGCATTTGTCTCTTGCATCGCAAACAGACTAATCTGTCCATCTGCCTCGATATTTTCGCCGACATTTTCCGCAGGAACGATGGTAAATGCTACTTCTTTTCCGTTCAATGCAGAGAAAATACGCTCTACTTCCTTTGGATTTCGGATAGATGCAAAATGCTCCTCTGCATTGTTCTTCGGTGCATCTACTGCAAATCTTCCAAGAAGATTTTTAAATTCTAACTCTTTACAAAGAAGATACGCATCTTCCGTGTACAGTGCTTCTATATTCTCTAGTTTCGCCTTTTCAAAGGTAAAAGAAACTGGTTCTTCTGTTACTGGTGCGTTGGTAATAATCGTCGCAAGCTCCTTGCTCATCACTGCCTGTTCCCAGTATTCTACAATATTATTTGCCGCACGAGGTGGCTTCACCTCTGCTGCATGTGCATGCACTTCTTCAATTGATTTGTATTTTTCAATCAAAGCAGTGGCCGTCTTTTCTCCAATTCCCGGAACCCCTGGAATATTGTCAGAAGTATCTCCCATAAGAGCCTTTACATCAATAAATTCCTTTGGAGTAACAAGATAACGCTCTACCACGTCTTTGGCATAATAGTTCTCGATTTCTGTTCCAGTCTTCTTGGTTTTCGGAATACGAATCTGTACATGTTCTGTTGCTAACTGCAGCAAATCTCTATCCCCAGATACGATTGACACGTCCATGCCCTTTTCTTCCGCTAAAACAGAAATTGTACCAAGCAAATCGTCCGCTTCATAGCCCGGAAGTTCCACAATTGGTACACCCATTTTCGTGAGCATATCCTTCATCACTGGAACCTGCTGGCGAAGCTCATCCGCCATTGGCTTACGAGTTCCCTTATATCCATCAAACATCTCATGACGGAATGTAGGTGCTTTCACGTCAAAGGCAACTGCCAGATAATTCGGTTTTTCTTCTTCCAATATCTTGAACAGAATATTTAAAAAACCATATACGGCATTCGTATGCATCCCTCTCGAGTTTGTCAAATCTGGCAAACCAAAAAATGCTCGGTTTAAAATACTATGTCCATCAATCAATACAAGCTTTTCAGCCATTATTCTTTCCTCACAATCAAATCAGCATGGCACATTGTACCTTACTCTTAATCTTAGAGACACAACTCTCTTTATATACTACGTGTGTAGATTTTCAGCCACTCTGCCTCTTCTGCTGTAAGAAGTGGCGCAATCTTTTCATATACTGCCTTGTGATATTCATTCAAATATCTCTTTTCAGTTTCATTCATCTGACTTTCATCAACTGCATCCAAGTCAAATGGAACGAGTGTCAGGTTTTCAAAATACATAAACTGACCAAATTCATTTTTCTCAGCTTTGCGGCAAATCAGCTCATTTTCCAAACGAATACCATATTTGCCTTCAATATAAATACCCGGCTCATCGGTCGTAATCATGCCTTCTTCCAGTACCGCAGCATAGCCTTTACGACCCCAATGGAAGCCGTTTGGTCCCTCATGTACATTTAATATATGACCTACACCATGACCAGTACCATGTTTATAATCTAAATTTGCTTCCCATAGTGGCTGACGTGCAATCACATCTAAATTCATGCCACTACAACCATGTAAAAACTTCACATTTGCAAGGTTTAAATTCGAGCGAAGCACACGGGTGAAATCACTCTTCATTTCGTCTGTTACAGGACCAAGTGCAAAAGTTCTTGTAATATCGGTTGTGCCCTCAAGATACTGTCCGCCAGAATCTACCAAAAGTAAGCCCTCTGGCTGAATTGCTACATCGGTTTCTGGTGTCGCACTATAATGAATAATCGCACCATGTGCACCATATCCACAAATTGTATCAAAGCTTAAATCAAATGCCCCCTGCTCTTTTCTAAGCTGTTCTAAATAATCGGAAGCAGAAATTTCTGTCATAGAAATCTTACCGATATTTGTTTTTAACCAATACATAAACTTACACATTGCAACTGCATCTTTGATGTGTGCATTTCTAGTATTATTTAATTCTATTTCATTCTTCTGTGCTTTCATAAGGGTAGATGGATCTGCTTCATTGATTACCTCTACGCCTTCTAGAATACTATTGCAAATACGATAGTTTACTACCGCTTTATTCATAAGAACCTTTTTGTCAGCTGCAATTTCTTTTACATATTCATAAAAGCTATCATATGGTTTTACACTAATATTATTCGCCTTTAAATAGGCAGATAATTCATCCGTAAGTACTTCTTCCTGCACAAACCAGATACAATCTTCTTTCGTAAGTGCTAAATAAGAAAGTACAACCGGTACACAGTGAATATCATTTCCACGCACATTCAATATCCATGCAATATCATAGAGAGACGTCAAAAGATGTATATCTGCACCTTTTGCTTCCATTTCCTTTCGAATATCTGCAAGTTTAGCCGCTGTATCCTTACCAGTATATTCCAAGCCAAGAATACGAACTGGTTCTGCCGAAAGAGCTGGTCTGTCGGTCCAGATAAGGTCAACCAAATCCTCATCGACTGCCAGGCTTCCCTGTTTCTTTGCCACAATTTCTTCTAGCTTCTTGCCCCAGGCAGAATTTACAACACGTCCGTCAAATCCAAGTGTCTGTCCCTCACCCAAGGTTTCTTCTATATATTCATCTACGGTTGGAACGTTCTCCTCACCCATTTTATACAGGATCACCGTAGAGCCTTTCAGCTGCTCTGCCGCCTGAAGAAAATATCTAGCGTCAGTCCAAAGACCTGCTTCTTTCATCGTAATCACAGCTATGCCTGCGGAGCCAGTAAAACCTGTTATATATTTTCTAGCAGTGAAATATTCTCCTACATATTCAGATTCATGAAAATCCGCAGTAGGCACGATATAGATATCGATATTTCTCTTTGCCATTTCATCTCTTAATGCTTGTAATCTTGTTGGTATCATAATGCCTCCTCAAATTGAGTTTCGTTTGTTGCAACAACAAAAATAGCCACCTTGTATTATCGCACAAAAGGTAGCTATTTTCAATAAAACATATATGATTTTCTAGATTATATTTTTGAACTGGATGATAACCTCACCCATGCCACATTCGACATTGATATCCTTGGTAGCACCCTCGTTTGTAACGCTCTGCTCCGCAGCAAAACCGCCATAAGACACTGTTCCTACGGTTACACTGCCAATTCCACATTCAATATCGTAATTATAGTCTTCTTGAACACCGTTCAAAGCGATATTTACCTGTCCAAGTCCCACTTCTATATCCATTTTACTTACTGATACCTGATCTACATTCGCTTGCCCTGCACCAACTGTGATATTGAGTTCTTCGGCATTTATGTCGCGAATCTCCGCCTGGCTTGCTCCGATTTCCATATCGACAGTCTCGAATTGTGTAGCTGTTGGAATAATTACTACCAGTCGTCTATCCTCGACAGTATCGATATCAATATCTGCATCCATGTCATCGGCAAATCCGATTTTTAGCATTTCATTCTTTACCTTTACAGAAAGTTCATCTACATTGGTACCTTTTACTACGATATTCTCTACGTCTGCATAATAAACTTCAAATATTCCAGCTCCAAACTCGATATCCATACTCTTACAAACTTCTTCTACTTCGTATGTGGTAGTTTTTCCTTCCGCTGTTTCTGTGCTAGAAACACTTCCTTCCACATCACCATCTGCATCGAAGTCCGAATTTTCATTTTCTTCAAATGCATCTTCTATTTCCAGAATTAGAGAATCGTTCAATCCAAATATCTGCAGTTCCCCATCCTCTATCTGTATACTGAAATTTCCATCTTCCACCATTTTTGCAAAATCCTTCGTGGAAAACCCCATAATAAATGCAATAAGCATGCACACAACACCCGCAGATGCAAAGAGGCCTGCTAGAGCCAGCATTACTTTTGTGAAGGTTTTCATATCTCATTTCCTCCTTCCTCACGATGGGCAATTCGCTTCACCCAAGATACAATTGCTTTTACAAGTTTTGGAATCCATACACCCACAAGCATGGTACACAAAAGTGCAAGCAAAAGTCCCACCGATACCATGAATGCTCCCACAGAAACACTTGCCAAAGCCGTAGCTGGAAACATCGCAAACTGTGTAATTCCAACCCAAATACAGCCGACTCCTCCAGCGACAAATCCAATAGCTGTAGCACCGAATCCTACAATTACTCCAAACAAGCCGCCCAAGAGGCCTACCAGTCCACCAAAGAGACCTGCCACTACACCAATCCATAATGGAAAAGTAAGAATAATAACGACAATCAACAGCACCTTTGTCGATGTACTCATTTTCTTTTTTTCCTCAGTTACTGTTTGTGCACTCCACCTCTCACTAGAATTATCATATTCGTTTGAATAATTCTGTTTTGTATGATTCCATTCTGCTTCTGGGCTACCATAATCCTGTCGCATATGCTCACAATTCTCCTGTTGTACATTCGACAAAATGGTCTGTGCCACTTGCTCTGGAGAACCAAGCTCTTGAATTACCTGATACTCATTCTCTGCACCAGCCTCTTCAAAATAGTCATTGTAATATGCGAGTGCATCTGCTCTTTCCTCTTCTGGAATACCTCGTAACAGATATTCCAATCTACTCATAAACTCCTGTCGATTCAACTTACATTCCCTCCTTCGAACAACATATTTATTTTCGAAGTATAATTCTTCCATTCGATTTTGTAGAGGCGAAGCTGGGCTTCCCCCTTCTCTGTCAACTTATAATACCTGCGATTTCTCCCTGCACATTCCATATCATAAACCTCAAGGCATTCATCCTTTTGCAGTCTTCGAAGCACTGGGTATAAGGTCGATTCGGATACCTCCAAAACCTGCCTTACATCCTGGGTAATTTTATACCCATAGGTTCCTTGTTCCTCCTTGGAAACTACTGCAAGTACGATTGCATCCAACAGAGCCGCACCTGTGTTAAAAATCATAGCCATTCTCCTGCCTATTCTTCTTTTCCATGTTATATTATTTTTAATATTATACGACATATAATATTATATTGATACTATATGTCATATAATATCACTTGTCAAGTACCCTCTTAAAAGATTTTATATTTGCAGAAAAAAAGTTCTATCTTGTTTTCACAAGATAGAACTCAACTTCTTTTCTATTGAATTTCCCATACGATTTATGAGCAAATATACACTTTCAATTATTCCTCAATTTGCTCATAACGTTTCCAAATTTTATCCGCACCACAAACATGCTTCGTTCCGTCCTCATCAATAACGATATAATCATTCACTCCAATGAATTCTCTACCACGACGATTCAAGATAAATGGACATACCACATACCCATCCTCACGATTAACCTTGAGCAATGAATCCGTTACAATCCACTCTCTCGTAACAATTTCAGAAAAGAGTTCAAAACCATCCTCTAAGCCTTGTCCTAATTCATATTTCTGCACATCCGCCTTAAGCGCCACTCGTTTACACTTCATAATTTTACCCTCCATATATTATAATCCCCATATAAACCTTGTTGTTGAACTCATTATAGCATACTTTAGCAGCATATGGCATATCAGATTTATTTTTTTCTACTATCAAAATATACGAATCTATCAACAGCATTCAAAATATCAGCAAAATCTTCCCTTGGCGCCAGTTCTAGGTACTTCTCTAGAATCTCTGTTTCTCTCTCTTTATAAGGGCCATAGAAAATATCATAAAGATTATGACCTCGCACATGAATTTTAAACAGTTCAAAATTCTCTTTCAAATCCTCAATGGACTCCATATTCTTTCCTACTGCTTCAATAAATCGTTTAGCACTTTTAATACGATATAAATATTGCGTCCATTTCTCAAAAAGCGTATTCCAAAATTCCTCTTCACTTTCTATAATTCCCACCAGTCTCATTATCAAAGGATTCAGAAAATAATTTTCAAAAGAATAATATTTTAAAATCAAAACATTTTCTCTTTTTACACATGGAAGCTTATCGACGTCCTGTAAGTTACGCTCTGCATAATATTTACAAAGTTGCCCTGCCAATTCCTCCGGATCTTTGCCATCTCCATCGCGAATCATCAAAAACTGTTCCCTCAAATAAAGCTGATTCATATACTTTAAGTTCGCATAAGTTTTGATATTCGTACAACTATTTGTCGTGATAATAGAAATACGAGATAAGTTCCCTTTTTTATCCTGCACCTCAGAATAATACTTATTTAAAAGTAGCGGTAATCTCGACTTATCTTGCTTACCTTCTACGATAAACACAAAATCTACATTCAAGAAATCATTTGCACTATATCCCAAGTCATTTAGAACATCATCAATATCCGCATTTTGTCTCGCCACAGAATAGCCCGACTTTTCCATCACCATCTGACAAATCTGCCCTCTCGTAAAGTTGGCTACCATATTCGAAGAATGTGTCGTAAAGATAACCTGATTTTTCTTAGACAATTTGTATAAAATCTCTGCTGCTGTCTTCTGTAAAGAAGGATGCAAAAACAATTCAGGATATTCCACCATAATAATACTTGGGATACGCTTATGATCCTCTATATAGGTTTCCAAAAGAGATAGCATATAAATGCTCTTCATACCATTACCTAAATGTTCCACGGAACTTAAGTGTTTGGAACGCTCGTGCCAAGCATCGACCTTTACATGAAACATCTCATCGACATCGCAGGATAAATGATACGATATATCCTCTACTCCACCATTTTTGTGATAGTTTGCATTCACCTTTTGTGAAAAGTCACTCATATTAACCTGATACATTTTGTATTCCAAAAGACGAGCAGTTTCGTGAAGTGCTAATTCCTCTGGATGCTTCTTATTTATTAGTCCAATACAGTTAAAGCAATGGTTACAAAGCCTTGCTCCATCAAACATACAAGCGTTATTCTTCATCTGTACCAGATCATCTGCCTTTTGGAACAAAAGCAAGTCATCCTGAAAAGATGCCAGATTTCGTGTCGTATCAATAAAATACAACTTTGGCAAAACATCTTTTATATATCGATTGTTTTTTTGTGTTCCATCCTCGTAACGCACTTTCCCATTGTGATTAAATGTACATACGAAGCTTAGTTCTCCATCTACGTAGGAAGGTAGTTTTTCACAAAATTCCTTTTTCCATAATTCATATCTCTTATACTGGCTAACAATACCACGTTCATGGAAAAGCACTAAATCCGTTTCTTCTATTTGCAGTGTCATGGCAATCTCAATATTTTGTTTCTTCTCATTAAAATGCCTTTCTTCAACTAGAAAATCTCCAGTCACAGCACGTATAGCGTCTAAAACTACAGTTTTACCCGTATTGTTTTTTCCTACTAAAATCAATGCACTTTCAATATCTTGTATCTCTAATTCACGAATGGATTTAAAATTCTTAATCCCCAAATATTTTATTTGCATGTGCACACCCCGCAAAATAGATTTATATTTTTATTGTACTCCTATTTCTAAAAAAATGAAACCTCGACTTCTCTACAAAAAAGAACCACTTCCGAAGAAGTGGTTCCCTTTTATGTAATCTTTAAAAATGAACTTTTCAAAAATTATTTAGCTGCTGCATGACGAGCATCAAGTTCTTCGTTCATCTTAGCAAGAGTCTTCTTATCTAAGTTGAAGATAAGTGCTAAACCTACGAACTGAAGTGCTGCAGAAATAAGGTACATAACAGGAACGAAGTATCTCATGTTCAAAGCTACTTCTGCTGTCTGAGCTCCACCTAATTTTTCATCATAACCTAAGCTAGCCATGATTACGAGTGCAAGAGAAGGTCCAACACCCTGTGCTAACTTACGGAAGAATGAATGTAATGAGTATACAGTACCTTCTTCACGTGTGTTGAATTTCCATTCGTTGTAATCAATAGCATCGCCCATCATAGACCAAGATACTGTAGAGTAGATACCCATACCTAAACTATTGAAGAGCTGGCATACTACGTAAATAATCATACCTGTGTTATCAGCTGAAATTGGAAGAACTAACATTAATGCACATGCGATACAAGATACAATAGCACCAACTGTTGCAAGTTCTTTCTTACCATATTTAACTACCATCTTACGTGCAAGTGGTGTAAATGCAATGATAGGAATCATAGCAAACATAGATACCAAACCAGAAATCTGTACATTTTTGAAGTATGACTGGAATAATACCGTTACAGCTGCAGTAGCACCCTGCATACCAAGGAACATACCCATAGCTGCTACAGTAGCACCTACTGCTGGGCGGTTCTTCATGAAATTGCCCATAGCTTTGAATACATTGAATTTTGGCATATCTTCTTCGTTACATTTTACATATTCATCACAACGAATAACTGTTGTACGAATCATGAACTGGAATGCGATAAAGCCAACGATACCCATAATTAAAGCTGCCCAGAATACTGTTTCACCTTTGATGTTCTGATTTTCATCATAGATAAGCATTGGGATAATAGCCATAGTAGCCATATTACCAACCATAGATCCTACTGAACGCCAAGCTGATAAAGAAGCTCTATCACCAGGATCATTTGAAATCAATGAAAGAAGTGAACCATAAGGCACGTTTGCAATTGTGTAGCAAGCATCCCAAACTACATATCCAACAATGAAAAGAATATTCTTAACCATGTCTGGAGCCTGTGGAAATGGTAAGAAGCAGAGAGAACCTGCAACTAAAAGTCCAATAGAACCTACCCAGATGTATGTTAAGAATTTACCTCTCTTGTACTGACGTTTGTCAGCATCAATGATTGAACCAATCAATGGATCATTGATAGCGTCCCAAATCTGTACTATGAGAAGTAACCCAGCATATACTACGGAATCAATGTGCATAAACTGAGTCCAGAAAATTAAGAGTGTGCCCTTAAGAGCAAAACTCATGTTACAACCAAAGTCACCAGCAGCGTATGATAAGCTGTCAAGCATACCAAATTTGCGGTACTGTTTGGTTTCAGTAGTGTTGTTACTCATCGAAATTTACCTCCTTAGCTTATTTTTAAAGTCGATGTACACTTTGAATAAATAATACCACAATGTTCCAAAAGCAAGTAGTATTTTTTTTATTTGAACCGTAATTTTTTTGGTTTTATGTATACTAGCTAAAAAAATTATGATATAATTCTAAAAAATACATAAATTAAAAGGGACATAAACATGGAAGCTTATACACAACATCAAGTACAATTAAATTTCTTTAAAAAATGCTTGGATTATCATAGAATTTCCTACCACACTTACTCTGTCTTAAAAGAAGAAATACAGATAGAGGATTTGGGCATTCGGCACGCCTTAGGGTTCACTCCTGTCAACCTCAAAGGGATAAAGGAGCTTTTTTTAAAAAGTAATAAAGCAAATATGCTTAGTCATTTAACCGACGAACTCTCCTGCCATTATATTGTACTGCCCTTACCTGATACAAAATCCGAGAAACTCTTTGTTATCGGCCCATATATCACAGCAGACGAAAAGGATATTATCTTAAACTTTATGTCACAGCCCTCTATCTCTGATTCCTGGCTACCGATTTTGAAAAATTATTATTTTCAAATCTGTTCCTTAAACAGCGAAGACACAATAGATGCACTTGTAACTACTATGGCGGATTACCTATGGGGAGAAAACAATTATCAGACACAATATTTAGAAAACGGTCTACCGGAGACCTTATCTAACCTAAGCGTTCCCGCAGACCCACATAGAAAACTTGATCTCTTTACCAATATAGAGTTAATTGAAACCCTGTACGCAAGTGAAAACGAATTGGCAAGTGCGATTTCACGTGGACAAAGCACACAGGCAAGAGCTATTTTTGCAAACCTTCCCTTAAGTGGATTCAAATACGAAATGGAACCACTACGAAATTTAAAAAACTTTTCAATTATTACCAATACAATTTTTCGCAAAGCCGCAGAACAGGGTGGCGTCCATCCTCTATATGTTGACCAGCTTTCCACTACATTCATGACACGTATTGAAAATCTGACGCGATCCGATAATATTTTTGACTTATGGACAGAAATGATACAAAAATACTGCTCCCTTGTGAACAACCATAATACTCGAAGCTACTCTCTCCCTATCCAGAGAGTAATTACTCGTATCAACTTTGACATTACTGCAGACTTAAGCCTAAAAACTACTGCCTCCTATTTAAAAATGAATGCAAGCTACTTATCCAACTTATTTAAAAAAGAAACAGGTTACACTCTAACCAATTATGTAAACAAGAAACGTATCGAACATGCAGCCTTCCTATTGTCCACCACTACACTTCCAGTATCAACGATTGCACAGCAATGCGGTATTCTGGATGATAATTATTTCACGAAATTGTTTCGACGCCACTATTCGATTACACCATCACAGTTTCGTGAGCGTATCGGTAGTGACCTATAACTCCAGATTCTCTCCAGACAATTCGTAAATATCCTCAAACGGAATTTTCGTATTTACAACCTTAAGAATTCTCGCGTCTGCATCTAGACGCGAGACCATTCCTTCTAGCTTGATATATTCTTCCTTATAATAATACACAACCGTAATTATGTCATTCTTTTGAATTTGATGCAGCTTGAAATCTAGTTCCGCTTTGCGTTCCTCAGACAATTCTATCTTTTCTACTATAATCTTTTCTTTTGCACGCAATGCTTCCTCATAGCCCTTTACCGCAGCAAATGGCACAAACTGCTTGGCTCGATTATCCATCTTAGCACCCTCCTACTTTCTCTCCATTGGGACCATTTACATAAACCGTTTTCTCAATTTCTCCATTACCCGATTTATGTCCGCCCGTCTGCTGGTTGCGTTCTATGGTCGTTGCACCATCCTCAAGATTCATTCCCTTTAGAATCGCGTTCTTGCCAAACTTCTTCTTGATATCAATCATTGCACGTTGCATTTTACGCTCACGCTCCAGCTCTGCTGGGTCAATAAACAAATCATACTGCTGATATGCCTCGTCGATTACATTATTAAAGGACATATTCACGCGGCGTATTCCCATATTTGAAGGGATAATCCGCTCATATAACTTTTCTATATAGGGCATCATCGTTCGTGCTGAACTCGTTGTAATTGGAAGTGTCGTTGTTCCTCTTGCCATAGGGAGTTCCAGTCGATTTTCAAAACCAATCTGCATAGAAATTGAATCCGTCACCAAGCCCTTATCAACCAATTCCAAACAAAGCAAATCTGCCATTTCCTTTACTATCAGTAAGCCTTCTTCATGAGTACTCTCTGTACTAAGCACCTGTCCACTCGTAAGACTATTATGCTTTGGCTTATAAGCCTTGATGTCCGCAATCGTGGTAGGCTCCTTTCCCCATGCATGATCGATAAGAAGCTCTGCATCCACACCTATTAAGCTATACAAAACCTCCGCCTTCGCCATCGCAACGTCTTTCATCGTATAGATTCCATGGCGTTCCAGGCGCTTCGCAATACCTGCACCCACACGCCAAAAATCCGTAATCGGTCTATGATTCCACAAGGTTTTCTTGTAAATCTCTTCATTTAAAAATGCAGTATTCCCCTTAACATGCTTCGCCGAAATATCCAAAGCAACCTTCGCCAGATACATATTCGTACCAATTCCACAGGTAGCTGTAATACCCGTACTTTTATAGACATCATCCATAATAAGTGCTGCTAATTGCGAAGCACTCATCTGATACATTCCCAGATAATCCGTCAAATCCATAAACACCTCGTCTATGGAATATACATGAATATCCTCTTTCGCAATATACCTTAAATAAATAGCATATATATCTGCAGACACGTCAATATAACGCTGCATGCGGGGTGGTGCCATGATGTACTCCAAATTTTCCGGAATTTCAAATACTCGACAACGATTTTTAATCCCCAGCTTTTTCATAGCTGGGGATATCGCCAAACAAATCGTCTTCTGTGTTCGTTCTGGGTCTGCTACCACAAGCTTTGTAGTAATTGGGTCTAGCCCTCTATCTGCACACTCTACGGATGCGTAGAAGGACTTCAGGTCAATACAAATATATACTCTTTCCTTTTCCAATCTACGCACCTCCTTTTCTAAACCAGTCTCACCCTCGTCTTTTCACATACAAATCTCTACTCAGGCATACCACAGTCTTCTACATTTGTTACATAGCCATTCTCATCTATCGTCACTCCAAAGGATATACTTTCTAAATAATCATAAAATGCCTGTGCCTCATTTCCTGTCAACTCACCAGTAAGGTAGTTTCTCGTATCAACAGGAATTGCCTGCAGAGAAGTCTTTCCTTCGGCATCCCAAACAACCTTTAAGGTATAGGTATCCGTCATGTTTGAATTAAAAATATAGTTCCCCAGACAATATACAATCGGTGCACCCTTATAATACTCAATTCCCTGTGGAACATGCGAATGATTTCCTACTACCAAATCAGCACCTGCATCAATGTACTGCTTCGCCAAAGCACGCTGATATTCCTCTGGATAGGCATTTCGCTCAATTCCCCAATGCACAAATACAACTACATAATCACACTGGCTCTCAATTTCCTGAATACGCTGCACCAAACGGGTACTGTCATAGGTACAAAACAAGCCCGGCTGACGCGACTCAATATTCCATTGATACACCGGAATGACACGCGAAGCAGAAAGCACACCTACTGTTCTGCCACCGGCCTCTACAAAAATAGCCTCTTCTGCTCGTTCCTTGGTCTCACCTGCACCAACATATGGGATGCCTGCATCCTCCAAGGTCGTAAAAGTATCTAGCAACGCATCTACTCCAAAGTCTAAGGCATGATTATTCGCAAGACTTGCCACATCCACGCCCATATCCTGCAATATACTTACATAGGATGGATCTACACGGAAGGTAAATTGCTTGTCCGGCGCCTGCTCTCCTCTGGTAGAAAATGGAAATTCGTTGTTAATCACCGTCATATCTGCACTCACCATTTCCTGCTGCAGAAAGCTAGTAATAATACCTGTTATCCCCTTTTGTCCATAAATACTCGTACAATTTTCTAGCATGACATCACCAGTAAAGAACATCGTAAAATCCTCTATCCCCTGTTCTTCCGTATTCAGGTTACCTGTCACTTCAGTATTCACAAGTGCTTCTGTGCCATCGATTGCCCCTGTTTCTTCATTCTCTGTATCTATAAAATCACTTAGCTGTGTGTTGGATTTATCTGCGTCTGAAAATTGAATCTTTTTCCAAACACTTACGCCAAGAACAACACCCAAAATCACCAATAAACATAACATCAGTATTACAAGCATCTTTTGTTTTTTCTTACGATTTCGTCTCTTTTTTAAATCACCCATCACCTACTCCTTTAGCCTCTTTACATTCAAATTAATTTTTGTTATACTTATTATATATCATCGAACAAACGTTCGCAAGGGGTAATTATGGAACGAGTTATTTTTCATATTGATGTCAATAGTGCTTTCCTATCCTGGGAAGCTACATATCGCATGCGTGAACTGGGTGAAACCGAAGATTTGCGACAGCTTCCATGTGTCGTAGGTGGTTCGGAAGAATCTCGTCATGGTATTGTTCTTGCAAAATCAGAATCTGCCAAGAAGTATGGTGTTGTTACCGGAGAACCACTTGTGGATGCTCGTCGTAAATGCCCTGGCCTTAAGACCGTTCCGGCCAATTTTCCTATCTACGTTAAGTATTCCAACGCAATGATGAAAATATTAAAGGATTATACACCCGATGTTGAACAGTATTCAATAGATGAATCATTCCTAGATATGACGGGAACAGAGAAGCTTTTTGGTCCACCAATAGAACTTGCTCACAAGATAAAGGACCGCATCTATGAAGAACTAGGCTTTACAGTAAATGTAGGTATCTCCACCAACAAATTGTTAGCGAAAATGGCCTCTGATTTTAAAAAACCTAATTTAGTACATACTCTTTTCCCAGAGGAAGTACCAACAAAGATGTGGCCACTTCCTGTTTCAGAGCTGTTTTTCTGTGGACGCCAATCCACCAAACGATTGCACTCCCTTGGAATATTTACTATCGGCGATTTAGCAAAAACAGACAAAAAAATAATTCAGGACAACCTCAAAGGTCATGGTAAGCTTCTTTGGGAATTCGCTAATGGCATTGGTGACAACATGGATGATGTAGCCAATAAAAATCGTAAACCTGCAAACAAAGGCTACAGCAATGAGACAACTATCGCCTTTGATGTAACAGACGCAAACCTTGCAAAAGAAATTCTACTCTCTCTAACCGAGACCGTGTCCACCCGCATACGCGCAGATAAATCCTATATCTCTGTCATTTCTGTTTATTTTGTAGACAATGAATTCCGTCACACATCTAGGCAGATGACCTTGGACTCGTCCACAAATGTCACCAACGAGATATATCATCATGTCTGCACCCTTTTTGATCAACTTTGGAATGGCAATCCCATTCGCCTTTTAGGCATCCAGACCAGCAAAGCTACGAACGAAAGTCACAGACAATATTCTTTATTTGAAAATCAAAACGTGGAAAAATTATCAAAACTAGACGCTGCAATAGATAAAATTCGAAACAAATATGGGGAAGACTCTGTGATGCGCGCCTCTTTCGTAAAAACAGAAGAACACGAAGATGGACCTTGCCACATGACAGGAGGATTAAACAAAGCCAAAAGAGATATGCACAACACTTAATATATATACCACATAGTATCTCTATCGATATTATGTGGTATTTTTGTGCAAGTTTAGTTGAATTAATATTTATTTCTCAACGTAAGAAACGGGGCTTACTATGTATTGACTGAACACCTTTAGCGGTAGTCGTTACTTAATGAGTGGTGATTGTAAATCATCACGAATTTAGTAACGTGACGTAACCGCTAAGAGCGAGAGCGTGTGTAAAATCAATATATAGTAAGCCCCGTTTCGTATCATTTAGAAAATCCTAAATATTAATTGTGATTATAATCTAGCATCAAATAATCCACAGAAGCTATCGATAGGATCTTTACCCTTGAAAGCGTCTGGACCAGCCATAAGCTGTTCTACTAATGCGTCAAGTGTAGTGTCTTTTGTATCGTAAGCATTGATATATGTTCTAGCCTGTGGTAAGTCAGCAAGCATTGTAGGCTGGCCTACACCAACAACTACTACAGGAAGCTCAAATACATACCAAGGAATTTCTCCGCCGCCCTTTGATAATCCGTATGCAGGTCTGCCGTTTGCAACGTCACATAATGTAATGATTAAGTCCTGTCCAGCTACGAAATCTTTAATAGCATTCTTTCCAGCGAAATACAAGTCGATAGATGGTTTTTCACCAGCTTCGATTTTCTTCTTCATTACATCAAGTGGACTTTCGTAGATAAATGCATCAAATCCTTTTTCTACAAGACGTTTCTGTAATGCTTCTGCTGGATTCTGTCCACCAAAGCCCATAGCCTGCATCAAGAAGTCCATAGGTCCTGCCGCTGGTTTCAAGCGAACAATCATGATTCTCTTATATTTTTCTGGTGTAATTGGCAATACACCTTCATCTTTATATTTCACAAGAGTAAGAGCATCTTCAGAGATTGCTTTCTGCATATCCTTGTATTCCTGTTTTCCAAGTCCTGCAAGAGCTTCTGGTCCAGGAACAAGTTCTGCCCTATCTTTCTTATGAAGTCCCATCTTCGCTTTTAATCCGATGATTCTTGTAAGAGCTTCTGTCATACGTTCTTCAGAAATGATACCTGTCTTGTATGCATTAAGCATTGTTGCAAAGTCTTCTTCTGGATCGTTAAAGAATAAGAACATATCACAACCAGCATTAATTGCAAGTGGAAGCATATCTACACGTTTCATACGGTCTGTCATAGCAACCATATGAGAAGCATCTGTTACTACCATACCGTTGAATCCTAATTTGTCACGAAGAAGTGTTGTCATCAGGTCATAAGATAATGTAGCTGGCATCATTTCATCATCTTTGATATCTGGGTTTAAAGCTTTTGTATAAGTAGGCATCATAATATGTCCACCCATGATAGCATCCAAACCAGCATCAATAAGTGATTTATAAACATGTCCATAAGAAGCATCCCATTCTTCTACAGAAAGGTTGTTGATATTGTTTGCTGTGTGTGCATCTCTAAAGTCAAGACCATTTCCTGGGAAATGTTTTGCTGCACAAGCAAATCCGTCTAATTCATGAGCACCTTCAAGGTACTGAACACTCATGTCTGCAACGAGTTTTGGATCGTTACCAAATGCACGATTGATACATTCTGTATTCTGCCAGTTATAACCGATATCACATACAGGAGCAAAAGCCATATTACAACCAATAAGCTTAGCTTCTTCATTTGACATTTTACCAAGTGCACGTGCATAGCTTAAATTACGTGTAGCACCAATCTTTACACCACTACCAATAAATGTTCCACCAGGTGTTGCACCATCGCCACCCTGCTCTGTATTACATGCAATAAATGCTGGAACCTTAGTGTATTTCTGGATATAACGGTTCTGATTCTGTAACTCATCAGGACGACCTGGATTGTAACGATATCCACCTAAGTGATAGGTATCTGCGAGGTTCTTAATATATTCCTCTTCCTTTGACTGTGTCAGCTGAAAAAATAACTGACCTACTTTTTCTTCATCAGTTAAAGACGCGATAGTTTCCTCTACCCACTTAATGTCCTCATCTGACAGGTTGTATGGTTTTGCTTTCAAATCAACCATTGGTATTACCCCCTTTTAAAATATGATAAAATAATGAATTACTTTTTTGAGTTGCTTCTGCTCCCCATTTCCCTTAATTATACTTGTATATTTATTCATTATCCTCGCACTGTACACAGTACGCATCTACTACACGGTTGTACTCTTCTTCGGAATCGATGTTTCTAACAGTGATTTCTTCCCCTTCGGAAACACCTTCGAAAAGATACAAGCCTTCATCACTCAAGGTATCACCAAGCACTTCCTGGCAAATAATATAGTTTTTACCTTCAAATTTGAATTCCTCGGTAATTGCCCATTCCATCACTCTGCCACCCAGTTCATAGGTAAAGGTATCATATTCTACCATCTCCTCTGGATTTACCTCTTCTGCTGCAACTTCTTCTGTAACAGCTTCTTCTGATTTTAAAATTTCTTCTACCATTTATATCCTCTTTCTGATGCCGCATAGACATCACTTTTTATTTCTCTAACTCCTTCAAGGCACGCTTGATTCTATCCATTGCTTCTACCAATCTGCTATGTGGAAGTGCAAGATTCATACGGATACAATTTGGTCCGTTAAATGCAACACCTGGTTGCCAAATAACACCCTCTCGGATACCTGCTGCATATACCTCATTGATATCGCATTCATTCTTCTCTAACCACTTGGTAAAATCAGGAAAAATCATGTAAGTTCCTTCTGGTTTCGAAATTTCGATACCCTCAAACTCATTGGCAAAGAAATCGCAGGCATAATTTACATTATCTGTAAGCACCTGACAAAGCTCATCTACCCATTCATATCCTTCTGGCTTGTACGCACCAATAAGCGCATGCACCGATAAAAGATTTGCTGCATTATAGTGCCCCAGCGAAGATTCCTTTCTAACACGGTCACGCAGATACTTATTATAAATAATATGGTAACTGCCTACCAAACCAGCTAAATTGAAGGTTTTTGAAGGTGCATACTCTGCAATAACACGCTGCTTTGCATCCTCATTAATCGACTGAAGCGGAATGTGCTTGTAATCGCCTAAGATAAGGTCAGACCAAATCTCATCGCAGATAACCATTACATCGTGCTTCTTGAAAATTTCCAGTGCCTTTTCTAATTCCCAGCGTTCCCAGACACGTCCGGTTGGATTGTGTGGAGAACAGAAAATTGTAGTATGAATATTCTGCTCCACAATCTTCTTTTCCATATCTTCAAAATCCATACGATATACGCCGTTTTCGTCCTTTACAAGCTCGCTATGGATGATATCGTAGCCATTGTTTTTCAGGGTCATGGTAAATCCGATGTAAGTAGGCTTGTGGATAAGTACCTTGTCCCCCTTAGAACACAATACGCTAAGTGCAGAAGCTACACCACCCAATACACTGTTTTCGTATTCAATACACTCTCTGGTGAGTCCTGTCACACCATTGCGCTTTTCATGCCACTCAATAATCGAATTATAGTATTCGTCTGGTGTAATAAAATATCCATACTCTGGATGATTTACACGCTCGATAATCTGCTGTGGAACTGTCGGAACAGTCGCAAAACTCATATCCGCAACCCACATAGGAATCACATCCACATCCTCGCGAATATCAATCCCCTGGGTCATTGCACCATAGCCATCTACCGCCATGGTATTTCTACCTCCACGATTCATAATCGTTGTAAAATCGTATTTCATCTCATTTTCCTCCGACACTAATAAGCATAGTTGTACACGATAGAGATATTATAGCAGAAAATTCCAGTTTCGCATAGTAAATATTACTTATTTTTTTAATTACCCTATACTTCCTTTATGCAATATTCATAGAAATTTTATATTTTTATTGCATACAATCATTGACCTAGTAAGTTTCAACAATTATAATAAAAGCAGTGTCACGTAAGTGACAACCTTGAAACTATTTTAAGCAAAGGAAAAGAAAAAAGGAGGATTTTTACAACCATGAGACAAATTTACAATCTCAACACAAAATGGGCATTTACCAAAGATGCAACAGAAGCACCAAAGACAATGCCTGAAAAATGGTACTGGGTTACCTTACCACACACATGGAACGACATCGACGGACAGGACGGCGGCAATGACCTCTACCGTGGAACTGCTTACTATGCAAAAGAAGTAGAAAAAGCTGACTTACCAGTAGCAGACCAGTACTACTTAGAATTTAACGGTGCAAACTCTTCTGCAAAAGTTTATATCAACGGCGAAGAAGTAGCTGTACACCACGGCGGATACTCTACTTGGAGAGTAAATATAACAGACAAATTAACAGACAAAACTTTTATCGTAGTAGAAGTTGACAACGCAGCAAACGACACTGTTTACCCACAGATGGCTGACTTTACATTCTATGGTGGTCTCTATCGTAACGTAAACATCGTAGCTGTTAGCGAATCTCACTTCGACCTTGACTACTACGGTGGCCCTGGTATCGCTGTTACTCCTGAAATCGACGGCGACGATGCAACCGTTAAAGTAGACGTATACTTAACAAATGCAAAAGCTGGTCAGGAGCTTATGTACACATTAAAGGATCAGGAAGGCAACGTAGTTGCAGCTGACAAAGTAGCCGCTGACGAAACATGTGTTACTTTCCGTATTAAAAACGTACATCGTTGGCATGGACGTAAAGACCCATATCTTTACTCAGCAGAAGTTTGCTTAGTAGATGGTGAAGAAGTTCTTGATAACGTAGCTACACGCTTCGGTTGCCGTACATACGAAATCGACCCACAGAATGGTTTCATCTTAAACGGCGAAGAATATCCACTTCGTGGTGTATCTCGTCATCAGGATAGATGGGGCATCGGTAACGCACTCCTTCCAGAACACCATGACGAAGATATGGACCTTATCTGCGAAGTAGGTGCTACTACTATCCGTCTCGCTCATTATCAGCATGATCAGTATTTCTATGATCTCTGTGATGAAAGAGGTATGGTAATCTGGGCTGAAATCCCATACATTTCCAGCCACATGCCAAACGGACGTGAAAATACAATTTCTCAGATGAAAGAATTAATTACTCAGAACTACAACCATCCATCTATCGTTGTTTGGGGTCTCTCAAACGAAATCAGCATGCAGGGTTCTAGCGATGACTTATTAGAAAACCACAATATCTTAAATGACTTATGTCATGAAATGGATAAAACTCGTCTTACAACTATCGCTATTGTATCAATGTGCCCAATGGATGACCCATATGTACAGATTCCAGATACTGTATCTTGGAACCACTACTTTGGTTGGTACGGCGGTACAACAGCTGACAATGGTCCTTGGTTTGATAAATTCCACGAAATGTATCCAAACCTTCCAGTTGGATGTTCAGAATACGGCTGCGAAGCTTTGAACTGGCATACATCTGACCCACAGCAGGGTGACTACACAGAAGAATATCAGGCATACTACCATGAAGAACTCATCAAACAGCTCTTCACAAGAAAATATATGTGGGCTACCCATGTATGGAATATGTTTGACTTCGGTGCTGACTCACGTAACGAAGGTGGCGAAAACGGACAGAACCACAAAGGTCTTGTTACATTTGATAGAAAATACAAGAAAGACTCTTTCTATGCTTACAAAGCTTGGTTATCAGATGATCCATTCGTACACATCTGTGGCAAACGTTATGTAGATCGTGTAGAAGATGTTACTAAAGTAACTGTTTACTCTAACCTTCCAGAAGTAGAACTCTTCGCAAATGGAGAAAGCCTTGGTAAGATTAAAGCAGAAGACCATTTCTTCTACTTTGACGTTCCAAACAAAGGCGAAACAACACTCGTTGCTGTAGCTGGTGATCAGAAAGATGAAAGCTTTATCCGCAAAGTTGCTGAATTCAACAACGACTACAGATTAAAAGAACAGGGTGCTATCCTTAACTGGTTTGACATCACAGAAGTTGAAGGACATATGTCACTCAATACAAAATTAGAAGAAATCATGAAACAGCCAGCTGGTATGGCTATTTTCGGCGAATTCATGGGCTCTATGATGGGCGGCGGAAATGGAGAAATGGCAGCTCAGGCACAAAACATGACAGGTGATATGCTCAAGATGCTTGGTAGCTTCACCATCCTCCGTCTCTTAGGAATGCTTCCAAAACAGGAAGGTGCTCCAGCTGTAACAAAAGAACAGCTTCTCGCAATTAACGAAAAATTAAATCAGATTCCATTAGCATAATAATGAAATTTGAAAAGAGGTCGCGACTAATCGTCGCGACCTCTTTTTTCTCTTAGTTTCTCAACATTCTCCTCAACCTGCTTTTTATGCAATGGATACCAAAACCATAGGATTACTCCAAGGAGCGCAAAACCTACCGCTGGCACAAGAGTTGAGATATTGAAAATACCTTCACGAACGCCAGCTTCTACAGCCGTGGTTTCAGAATATCCGATGGCTGTCAACATTGTACCGACAAGTCCTGCGGCTCCCGCCTGTCCTAGCTTTCGGGCGAAGGAATAGAGTGCATACACGGAGCCATCCTCGCGGATTCCATTTTTAATCTCGGAATAGTCGATGACATCTGTGATAAGCGCCCACGATATCATGCTGAACACACCAAGGGACATCCAGCAGGCCCCCTGCAAAATCACATACACCCACACATTCTGTGGACGAACTACATACAAAATCAGACACACTGCTGCTGCGATAAAGCTTGACACTACAGCTACCTCTGCTTTTCCAAATCGTAGAGAAATGGGTTTTGCAATTGCTGCAATAAGAAGAGAACCTGCCAGCATTACCACCATAGAAACAGACTGTGCCGCCGTATTGCCATAATAGATAGGAAATACATAGTTTGCCATAGATTGCAGTGTCATTTGTGCCAATAGCATCACAATAGATGCTGCAATAATGGAAATCAGCGCCTTGTTCGTCAAGGCATTGCGAAGCATAGCAATGACATTGTTATCCTGCTCCTTTGCCTTTAATTCAATAGACACACGCTCTGTTACCAAGCTATAGCAAATCAAGTAAGAAATCACAGCTCCGATAGAGAAAACTCCCGCTATCGTGGTGAAAACTCGTCCATTCAAGACCATAATTCCGTTTCTTTCCTCATAAGCAATCAGCGGAATCAAAGCCCCTACGATAACACTTGCAAAGGTAGCTCCAATACTTCGATAAGTTGACAAGGACTGTCTGTCTCCCGGTTCCGCAGATATCGCCGATGCCATAGAACCATAGGGAATATTTATCGAAGTATAGAAAAATGACCCCCACAAAATATATGTCACAAACAAATATCCTATTTTAAATCCCAAAGACATATCTGCCAGACTGCTTTGGTAAATAAGAAATGAAGATATTGCTACTGGCACACACATCCTTCGAATCCATGGTTTAAACTTTCCATGTCTAGTAGTAATACTCTTATCGCAGATCCTCCCCATTGTCACATCCGTAAATGCATCCACAAACCTAGCAATCATGATGATAGTTCCTACAACAGCCGCGGGCACACCCATCACATCCGTATAGAATTTAAGCAAAAAAGTGGAAGACAACACAAATGTAAAATCATTTCCGATGTCTCCCATTAAATATCCGATCTTATCTCTTAGTCCAAATGGTTTTGACATAGTATTCCTCCTCGTTATCTATGAAACGATTTCTTTTGTAATACTATGTTTACCCAATTTGTTGTAAATTATTTGCGTCAGCCCATAGAATTAATTTTGAGCTGCAATTTTCGCCGCCAGGTCCTCGAGATACTCCCAGCGCTCCAGCTTCTCCATGAGAAGTTCTTCCTTTGCCTCTTTCTCCTTGGACAAGGCATTCAATTTTCCATAGTCACTCGCATTCTTCAAAATCTCTTTGTCCAGCTCTGCAACTTCAACCTCAAGCTTTTCAATGTCTGCCTCTATGGTCTCATATTCCTTTTGTTCCTTAAACGTGAACTTCAGTTTCTTCTGATGTCCCCAGGTTTCACGAGAATCCTGCTTCATTTCTGTATTGTCTAGATTTCCACTTACATTTGAAAATGTTCCTATAGTTTTTCCTGATTTCATTCCATTAACAGAAGTATCATTCAGCTCCTGTGGGCGTTTCTGCATATAGTCCGTATAGCCTCCCTCGTACTGAGTGATTTTCCCATTGCCTTCAAAGGCAAAAATGCGTCTCACAACTCTGTCAAGGAAATAACGGTCATGCGAAACAGTCACTACGATTCCATCATAATTATCCAAATAATCCTCCAAAATTGCTAACGTTTCTGTATCTAAATCATTGGTTGGCTCATCCAATATCATGACATTCGGAGCTTCCATGAGAACACGCAAAAGATTCAAACGACGTCTTTCTCCTCCTGAAAGCTTACCAATTGGACTATACTGTTGCTCTGCTGGAAAAAGAAATCGTTCTAGCATGGAAGATGCCGATACCAAACCTTCCTCAGTACGCACATATTCTGCCGTATCCTTGATATAATCAATCACTCGCTGTTCCGGATTCATGTATGCAGTTTCCATTGCAAGTCTTCCTTCATTTGAAAGTTGTCTTTCTTTTGTCAGACAATTTCTATCGGTTGTCAGATGAATCTCCTGACAGTAATAACCAATTTTTACCGTCTGCCCCACCTCTATCGTACCACTATCAGGCTCTAAGAAGCCCGCAATCATCTTCATGAGCGTGGTTTTTCCGCAACCATTCTTTCCTACGAAACCAATACGGTCACCCTTTAGCAGAATATAGGAAAAATCCTTGACACAAACCGTATCTCCAAAAGCCTTTGAAATGTTATTCATCTCGATCGTGCTACGTCCTAGTCTAGTAGAAAGTGAACTCATCTCCAGCTTTTGTGTTTCCTTGATTCCCTTCTGGTCACGAAGTGCCTCATAGCGCTGGATATGTGCCTTCTGCTTTGTCGAACGCGCTCTTGCACCACGCTGCATCCACTCGATTTCTTTTCGTAAGATAGACTGACGTTTTCTCTCACTTGCACGAGCATACTCTTCACGCTTGGCCTTTAATGCCAAAAATCCCGAATAGTTCGTGTCATAGCTATAAATACTGCCTCTATCCACCTCTACAATTCGATTACATACACTGTCCAAAAAATATCTGTCATGAGTCACCATAAGAAGTGCTCCTCGCCAATTGCGCAGGAATTCTTCCAGCCACTCCACCATATCGTAATCCAAATGGTTGGTAGGCTCGTCCATAACCAGTACATCACATGGCTTTAGCACTGCTGCCACAAGAGCCAATCGCTTCTTCTGGCCTCCCGACAGTTCCCCACATTTTTGCTCGAAATCTACAATTCCGAGCTTCAACATCAAGGCCTTCGCCTCGCTTTCCAGACTCCAGCGGTGAGCTTCGTCCATGTCTGTTGTTATAATTTTTTCCATAACATTTTCCAGCACAGAATTTTCTGCTTCAAACTCTGGATTCTGTGGCAGGAAATTAATTACCACATGATTTGCTCGGATAACAGAGCCTTCATCTGGTTCTTCTAAGCCTGCCGCAATTTTAAGCAAGGTCGACTTTCCCGTACCATTGATACCTACAATACCAATTTTTTCTCTTTCCTGCACATAAAAGGAAGCTTTTGAAAAAAGCTCCCTTTCTGTATATACCTTTGTAATATTTTCAACGTTAATGATATTCATCTAACTGTTTTTCTCTTCTTCCTGTTCTTTTTTTGCCTGCATAATCGCTTCATTGAGCTGCAACATCTTAGCATCCAACATAGATACAATGGTTGCACTATCACGAAGTTCACGACTGATATACGCTGGTGCATTCCCCTCAAACTTATAATAAATCTTGTGCTCAAGGCTCGCCCAAAAGTCCATCGCAATCGTACGAATCTGTATTTCTACCTTAGTATCTACTACCTTTTCCCCAATAAAAATCGGTACCGAAACCAACATATGAAAGCTCTTGTAACCACTCGCCTTAGGATTGCGGATGTAGTCTTTTACAGAAATGACAGTCAGGTCATTCTGCTTTCCAATCATTTCTGCCACCCGATAGATATCAGAAGTAAATGAACACACAATACGCACTCCAGCAATATCATTGATATGATTAATCATATTGTCTACATTGATATCCAGACTATGACGCTTCAACTTCTTTACAATACTTTCTGGTGTCTTGATACGTGATTTGATATATTCAATTGGATCATATTTGTGTACGTGTTTAAACTCATCGTTTAAAATCTCTAGCTTTGTCGTCACTTCCTTCAAAGCTGAATTATATAAAAACATCAGAGTCTCCCAGCTCTCGACGTCCTCATTAAAAATCAATGATGTATCCATCTAAAAACCTCCCCAGGTTTCTTGGCTTTTTCAAGCCACTTATTTAGATATAGTATAACACACTTCTTCACATTTTGGGTTGTTTTTACCATTAATTCATAAAAATTTAAGCTATGCTTTAATCCTCTTCAATTACATGTAACTCCAAAAACTGAAATTCTATCTCTTCTACAAAATTATCCTGATAAAATCTGGTCTTTGCCAATCTTTTGAATTCTTTGATGTTCGAATCCAACCAGATTGGTTTTCCTAAATCCAGACGATTACAAGCCTCCTCAAGTGCATGAAACACCTTGTGTGTACGCGTTTCTACGCTATAATCCTCTATCGTTTCTGAAGCCAGCATATGTGCGTTGTCATCAAACACCTTGACCCATATTCGCATCTTATTTATTCCTTCTCATTCTATATTTGTTCATATAAACAATATTCTATTATTTTCTTCTACGTTGTCTGTTTGCCTCATACATAAGGAGCGTTGCGGAAATCGCTGCATTTAGTGACTCCACCTTTCCCTCCATTGGAATCTTGATATAAGTATCTGCAAGTTTTGCGATTTCATCCGACAAACCATTACCTTCATTTCCAATCAAAAATCCACATGCCTTGGTATAATCTTCTTCATCATAGGAATTCTTTCCCTTCAGATGAGCAGCATATAAAAAAACTCCTTTTTGCTTGAGTTCTTCCATCGTACCTGCTAGGTCCTCTGTCACATAAAATGGAACACGATAAATACTTCCCATAGTAGAACGAATCGTCTTTGGATTAAACAAATCCACTGTGGTCTTATTCATAATTATCCCGGTAACACCGGCTCCCTCACCAGTACGCACCAGCGTTCCTAGATTTCCAGGATCCTGAATACTCTCCAAAATCAAAAGATGTGTCTTATCATCAGCCAAAAGCTGTTCTAAGTCATACTCCGGCATCGCTATCACAGCCATAATTCCCTGCGGTGTCTGTGTAGCTGATACACTCTTGAATACGTTGTCAGCTACGACTTCGTAGGTAGCATTGGCTTGCGTGCATTTGTTTTGTATTTCCTGTAAAAGTGTTTCATTTACGGGATTATTTTCAAAACACTCTGCTACATACACTGCTTTTAGCTTTTCTATCGGTGCTTCCACAACCATGCGAGGTCCTTCTACTACGAAAGTCTTGGTTTGTCTTCTTTCTTTACTCTTTTTTAGCAGAGTACTAACACTCTTCATTTGTTGGTTATTTGTACTTGTTATCATGCTCTTTCCCTCGAAAAAGTGCTATCTTAGACAGCTCTTATTTTATACTAAGCTCTTTGAAATGTAATGCATATAATCTGGAATATCCTTAGTCATTGCCAGAGCTTCCTCAATATCAAAGTCACAGAATTCACCATTTTTATATGCAACCACACGGTTGTTTTTGCCTTCACATAGTAAATCAACTGCCATTGCTCCCATTACCGAAGCGTACACACGGTCTTTACAGGTTGGTGTGCCACCACGCTGCATGTAACCAAGGATAGACGCACGGGTTTCCATACCTGTCGCTGCTTCGATTCGTTTTGCCATAGAAGCAGAATGTCCAATTCCCTCTGCATTTATGATAATATGGTGCTGTTTTCCTTTTTTGCGAGTTTCGATTACGTGGTTAATCACTTCCTGCTCATTATGATTGTATTTCTCTGGAAGAAGGATATCTTCTACACCACAGGCAATGCCGCACCACAGTGCAATATATCCCGCATGGCGTCCCATAACCTCAATAATGGTACATCTATCATGAGATTTGGAGGTATCACGAATCTTATCGATAGCCTCCATCGCAGTATTAATTGCAGTATCAAAACCAATCGTATAATCCGTACATGCAATATCTAAGTCGATAGTTCCAGGAATACCAACGGTATTGATGCCATGCTGTGAAAGTGCCAAGGCTCCACGGAAGGAACCATCTCCACCGATAACAATTACTGCATCAATCCCATGCTTTTTACAGATTTCTGCCGCCTGCTTCTGCACGTCAGGATCCATAAACTCCACACAACGAGCGGTCTGCAATCTAGTTCCGCCATCAGAAATCGTATCTGATACACTCGAAGCATCCATATCAAAAATTTCTTCATTTAAGAGACCTGCAAAACCCTTGGAAATGCCTTTTACTTTTTTCCCTTTGAAAAGGGCTTCTCTAACTACAGCACGCATAGCTGCATTCATACCTGGTGCATCTCCTCCACTTGTTAATACTGCAATTGTTTCTACCTGCTTAGACATATTTCTGCCTCCTAATTTTCCTACTTCCGCATCTCTTGTCAAGACACAGTTCTAAGTGCTACTCTTTTATTCGATACTCTTTTCTACCACACGGACATTTTTCTCGCCCATGAATTTTGTCAGGGTCTGCAACAAATCCTCATTCACGCCAACGGTCTGGTTTCTTCCCAAACGTTTTATCGCCTTTGGATTCGCCACATAAATAACAACCTCATCGTTTCCGTCCGAATCGTACAGGATATCCATGAGAACTTTTTCTTTTTCCTTGTACTCGTCCATAGTTGCAAACTGGAACCAAAGCTCACAGCCAGTTTCATCAAATGGGACTATACGTTCACAGATAATCTTGCCATCCTTTTCGTCTTCTACGGATGCACGACCTACCACAAACACTTTCTCGTCAGTGTTCAAATAACGCTGGTATTTCTCATAGTCTCGTGGAAAAATAATCACCTCTACGGTTCCCGTCAAATCCTCGATGGTGATATATGCCATTGCCTTGTTGTTACGGGTAAAAGTAACCTTTTTCTCGGAAATTAATCCGCCCACAATAACATGCTGATTATCCTTAATTTTCACCTGGCTCTCGGCCCCCGTCTTCATCGCATCCAAATTTCCTTCCTCTGCTTCCATCAAAGCAAAGTCCGAAGCGACCGCATTGATATTCTTTCGGATTTTCTCGGTATATTCTTCAAGTGGATGTCCGCTTAAATAGATACCCAGCACTTCTTTTTCAAAGCCAAGGAGCATTTCCTTCGGAAATTCCCCTACGTCTGGATACTGAATTTCATAGCCTGCTTTCTCTTCCTCGGACGCAAAATCAAAGAGTGTCATCTGTCCTGCTACCGAGGTTTTTTTCTTTGAAGTAACCTGGTCTATCATGGACGCATACACAAATGTCATCTGCTTACGAGTACCATCCAAACTATCGCAGGCACCTGCTTTAATTAAGTTTTCAACCGCACGTTTATTTACCTCACGCTCTGCTACTCGCTCAATAAAATCCTGCAATGTACGGTAAGGACCACCAATACTTCGTTCTTCAACAATTCTGTCAATCACTGGTCGACCTAGACTCTTGATTGCATACAGACCGTATCTAACATTTGCTCCCTCTGCCGTAAACTCGCCCCAGCCAGCATTGATATCCGGCGGAAGCACATCAATATTCATTTCCTTGCAATGATTTAAGTATTCTGCTGCCTTTGCAGAGTTGTCGATGACAGATGTCATAAGTGCTGCCATAAACTCTACTGGATAATAGTATTTCAACCATGCAGTCTGCACACTAATCACCGCATAGGCTGCCGCATGAGATTTATTAAACGCATACTTCGCAAAATCAACCATGGAATCGTAGATACTGTTGGCCGCCTTTTCCGAAATTCCATTTGCAACACAGCCCTTGATACCCTGTTCTTCATTTCCGTAAACAAAGTTCTTGCGCTCTGCATCAATGACATACTGCTTCTTCTTACTCATGGCACGACGAATGTTATCCGCCTGTCCCATGGTATAGCCTGCCAACTTCTGCACAATCTGCATAACCTGTTCCTGATACACAATACAACCATAGGTTGGCTCTAAAATACTTTCCAATTCAGGAGTCACATAGGTAATCGACTCCTGATTATTCTTGCCTCGAATATAATCTGGAATAAAGTCCATAGGACCTGGACGATATAGCGAAATTCCCGCTACGATATCTTCGAAGCTCTGCGGACGCAGTTCTCTCATGAAGTTCTGCATACCACCCGATTCTAACTGGAAGACACCTTCGGTCTTTCCTGTTCCGATAAAATCAAGGACTGCTTTGTCGTTAAAATCAATATGGTCGATATCTACGTCTATGCCCTTGGACTTCTTGATATTCTTTACCGCGTCCTTTAATACGGTAAGTGTGCGAAGGCCAAGAAAGTCCATTTTCAGAAGACCAAGCTCCTCCAACTGTACCATATTGTACTCTGCGGTAGGCGTACCATCACTGGCACGTCCTAAAGGTACATAATCACTCGCAACGCCTGGATAAATTACAACACCAGCCGCATGTACTGAAACGTGGTTTGGAAGCCCCTCTAATTTCTTCGCCATGTCGATTAAATCATGCATCGCGCGATCACCTTCATAAACTGAACGCAGTTCAGGATTCATCTGGAGGGCTTTATCAATCGTAATATTAAGTTCCATTGGCACCATCTTTGCCAATTTATCCATATCGGCATAAGGGAAGTCTAAGGCTTTTCCTACTGCCTTGATAACACCTCGTGCCGCCATCGTACCAAAGGTCGTAATCTGAGTTACGGAGTCTTTTCCGTACTTCTCTGTAACATATTCAATCGCACGGTAACGCTCTGCGTATTCAAAGTCCACGTCAATATCTGGCATGGATACACGTTCCGGATTTAAGAAACGTTCGAACAGCAGATTATATTTCACTGGGTCTACGTTGGTAATACCTGTACAATAGCACACACGGCTACCCGCCGCGGAACCACGTCCTGGTCCTACCCAGCAGTCATGATTTCTACACCAGTTAATGTAGTCCCAAACGATAAGGATATATTCTACAAAGCCCATCTTCTCGATGATTCCCAGCTCATACTCCATATCTGCGTAAATCTGTTTTCTATCTTCGTCCGTATATTCTAAATTATTTTCGTATTTTTCTTTAAATCCCTCATCACAAATATGTACGAGAAATTCCTTCGCACTAGAAAAACCTTCTGGCACCTCGTATTTTGGAATCTTATAGTTTCCGAATTCCAGCTCTACATGGCAGCGATCTGCGATTTTCTGCGTATTCTGTACCGCTTGTAGTGCATATGGGAAAAGTTTGGCCATTTCCTCCTCGCTCTTAACGAAATACTGTCCACCGTCATAACGCATACGGTCCTCATCTGATACCTTTTTCCCTGTCTGAATGCAAAGAAGAACATCATGGGATTCCACGTCTTCCTCATAGGTATAATGGATATCATTCGTACATACCAGTTCAATTCCAGTCTCCTGGCTCATACGAAGCAAGTCGTTATTCACACGCTTCTGGTCTGCAATACCATGATCCTGTAATTCTAGGAAGAAATTATCCGCACCAAAACAATCTCTCATTCTAAGTGCAGTCTTTTTCGCTTCTTCATAAAAGCCTCTCACTAGATAGCGTGGAATCTCTCCTGCTAAACATGCAGATAGCGCAATCAGACCTTCGTGGTACTTTTCTAAGGTCTCAAAATCCACACGAGGTCTGTAATAATATCCTTCTGTAAAACCGATAGATACAATTTTCATCAGGTTTTCATAACCCTTGTTGTTTTCCGCCAACAACACCAAGTGATAGTATTTGTCATCTCCATGGCTGAGTTCTCGGTCAAATCGACTGTTTGGTGCCACATAGATTTCACATCCAATAATTGGATTAATTCCCGCATCCTTTGCTGCCTTGTAAAAATCTACCACACCATACATAACGCCATGGTCGGTAATCGCAGCCGCATTCATGCCTAATTCTTTCACACGATTAACGTAATTCTTTATTTTATTTGAACCATCTAATAAACTATACTCGGTATGAGTATGCAAGTGTACAAAAGCCATAGGTGGCTCCTTTCTATTACTCTGTCATGCGAAGTGCTCGTGCGAACACTTCTGATGGATTCTGCTTGATAAAATCCTTGGACTCTATAAGTCCCACTTTCATCTTCTCCATGCGAAGATAAATACTATTGCGTTCATTCTTTCCAGAACGCACATCTACGGTAGTCGCAATCAAGCTTCTGCCGTAGCTACCTGCCAAACGCTTCGCCATAGAATAAATCTCGTATACTGTCTCCTTTTCCACTGGACGCATCTTGCAGGAAATAAAAACAGGTTGCGAATTCTTCATAATGACTACGTCGATTTCATTGTCCCTGCTTTCACAGATATCCCGCTTATTCCAATCGATATCTACGCCCATATACACCTCATCAAAACACTGCTTCGCCTGAATATAGATGTACATTTCCAACCAGATACCTGACACCGTCATATATTCCTTATCCGCCTCAGAAGCAAACCGATATCTGTCTTCTCCTATCTTTTTCGCATATCCTCTGTCCAAAAAAGCGTCCAAAATAAACTGGCAGTCTCGGTCCGCTTTATTCTTCCCCATGGAAAACTCCATAACACCTCTTGCAGAAAAGCCATGCGTCATATGTGTAAAGAACTTATCCCATTTCTTCTCATTCGAAAAGATAACCTTCGCCATGGAAAGAATACGTTCAAAATCTTTTTCCTCTGGCGTATGACGCGAAGAAGACATATATTTTCCACCAAGAGCAGTCAAATAATCAGCCAAGGTCACCTGCTCGATATTCGCCAAACGTTCCATGGTAAGTACATTTCGTACCTGATTCGAATAAAAATCCACATAGGTCGGAACAAGCTCATATTCTTTTGCCATCATTAGCCCACAAGCCGTCATGATTTCGGAACCACCTGTGATATCTATCTGGACTTCCTTTTGTTCATTGGTCGTTATCACTTTTTCCAAGGCTGCTTTTATTTCGTCCAATGATAGCATATTGGTACGCTCATACTGTACCTGCACGCGCGGAAGTCGTACCATCAAGGCCTCCTTCATTTCGCGCATACCATTCTCGCTCACCACCCTGGTATCATACAAAAAGACAATCCGTTCTGGCTTCATTGAAAACGCCGGTGCCAACGCACCTACTACATTTTTATCTAAAAACTGAATCTGAATCATACCCTGTCCTCTGAACAACCAATCCGCTGTCTATCTCCTTCACATCTAACTAATATATTATACACCCATCAGCATACAAATAATAGCTAAAATCAATAAATGTGTCGGGTAAAAAACGTAAAAAACATACTTTATATTCTTGCCACGCGTACCATCGTAACGTTGTAAGTAAAACAGCATGAATAAGGCGAGTATTTCAATGCTGTCTCCAAATATCGTAAGTGCCAGCACCGCAAAGGCAAAAGCAACTACCTTTTGTTTACGGAACAAATAGATGATGAGGATTGCAACAATTCCCGCAAAACCATAATCTGTATGAAGTACCATTTCCGCAAAACCGCCAAAACCTGCTACCACCAGAAGTCCCGCTCCTGTAGTAAAAATTAGTCCCAAAATGGACTCCCATTGCTTTTCTTGCCAAAATTCATAGAATTTCTCGATGTAGGACATTGCCCAAACTGCCAAAAGTCCTAATAACAGGGTAAAAAATACGTTGCTATATTCCAGACTCCACCATTCACACGCAATCGCAAGGTCAAACGGTATCTCTGAAATCAGCGCAAATACGACTAATCTTCCCGCATATTTCGTCACACTTCTCGTATGTAAGAAGCCTTCTACCAAAAGAAAACAATATATTGGAAACGCCATACGTCCGATGTAGCGCATAATTTCGTATATCATGTAAACTGCATCTTGATTGGCAGCTACCCAAACAATGATTTTATCTCCAATCTCACTGCTAAGCTGCATATCTCCCGTTATCTGATAAGATGCAAGATACACACGCCAAATTACCACCGCTGCGATATGATCAATAAGCATGGTGATAAGAGCAATCATTTTTAGATTATAACCATTAATTCGATTGGATGGTACGTTTGATGTTTGCAATGTATTCATAACTTATATTCCTATTATTTCTTAGATTAATTTTCCTTCTTTTATAATGTGTACAATTTTAAAATTTTTGTTAAGAATAAGTACATCAGCCTTCTTTCCAGCCTCCAGGCTGCCACACGTTTCGAAAACACCAATTGCTTTCGCTGGATTTTCGGTCATACAACGGACCGCACTCTCAAGTGGAATATGCATTTCCTTTACTAGTTTTCGTAGTCCTTCCATAAGCGATATCACAGAGCCTGCTATGGTTCCGTCTTCTAGAAGTGCAAGATTTCCCTCCACCTTAACAGCCTGTCCACCTAGCGTATAATCGCCATCGCCTAGTCCGCAGGCACGTATGCTGTCACTGATAAAGATAATACGTTCTTCGCCGAACATCTTCATCGTGTTTCGAATCACTGCTGGATGAATATGCACTCCATCGCAGATGAGCTCTACCATAACCTTTTCATGATCACAGGCTGCACCTACGATACCTGGTGCACGATAGTGATAGTTCGTCATGCCATTGTACAAATGCGTCACATGGGTTACGCCCAGCTCAAATGCCTCTTTCGCAGTATCATAATCTGCCGCAGAATGTGCGATGGATAAACGAACCTTTCCTGCCAGTTCTTTCATAAGTTCACGTGCACCATCAACCTCTGGTGCTATATCCAAAAGCTTGATTTTGCCACCTGCTACTTTCTGCAAACGATAGAACATCTCGGCATCTGCCTCCTGAATATAGGCTTCATTCTGTGCCCCCTTTTTCTCTTTCGAGATAAATGGTCCCTCCATATTGATACCCACCAGTGTCGCGCCGCCTTCACACACAAAGTCTGCTACATTTGCAAAAACACGAGTAAGTGTTTCCTCTGAGTATGTCATAGAGGCAGGACAAATCGAAGTAATCCCTTGTGAAAGTTCAAATTTGGCAATGGTTTCTAATGCTTCTTTTGTGCCATCACAAAAGTCCGCACCCATGCAACCATGAAAATGAATGTCGATAAGCCCTGGAATAACATAACAATCCGTGGCGTCGAGGATTGCTTCCCCATTTTCCTTTACTTCTAGTTCCCTGTTCGCTATTGCGTCTTCTTGCTGTACGTCGGTTACGATGTTACTAATTTTATCGCCCTCTATACGAAGTATTCCTGTATGAAATTGATGTTCTTTGGTGTATACGAAACCATTTTTTATAATCATACGCTTCCCCTTTGACACTTCTCTGTAAAATATATCACAAAATCCACAAAAAACAAAGGGACTCAGTTTAATCAAACTAAGTCCCCTTTTGCAGAATCTTTTATCTTATTATAACACAAAGAAAGTACATCCACCTGGAGCCACTTCCACAGTGCCTTCCATGGTTACGCCCTCAAGTGCTGGAATTTCGTCGTTTTCACCGAGTACTAATTCCTTACCATTAAGAAGCATTGTACGTGAACGCATCTTACCATTTCCAGTAAGTGCATAAACTTCTGCAGCCTTTGGTAATTCTACGGTAGTAGTTTCCTCCCAAGAAGAGTTGATTACGAGGTACGCTACACCTTCTTTTCCGTCTTTACGAGAATGTGCAAATACGTGTGCACCTGGACGAATTGCTTCGCCACTAGCATAAACAGTGTCACCCATAAGTTTCTTCCACAACAATACTGAGAAGTAGCTTGGACGTGGTACGAAAGTACCATGTTTAAGCCATCCATAGTCAGATGATGCTAATGTATTGTGGAAGATAACACCATTGGTAACAGTTGCAAAATGACCGATTTCATTTAAAGTACGTGGTACTTCCAAATATGTAGATGCCCAGGTATGTCCACCTGCACCTGCATCACCAGATTCAGTTACCCACATTTCTCCGCCTGGACAATATTTGTCTCTATAAGAAGTAAAGCAAGTAGCCGTAAATCCTGCCATACCCAGATATTCTTCACTCATTGCACCTTCTGCTGGTGTAAATGCAGATGGCATCATAGCTGCCATACGTTCAGATACACCATTGTAATAGTGATAGCTGAATACGTCTAATTTTTCAGTACATCCATCCATCAAATCACCAGTAGAACAATATGGTAACGCTTCCGCGATACCTGCAGATGCACCACCTTCCTGAGCCCATGGATGTTTGTTTCCGTCTGCGTCTACCTGCATTGCGTTAGGGTCTGTATCACTAGGACCTACGATAATACATTCAGGATAGTTTTCGCGCACCCATTTGTGGAAAATATCCTGGTCGCGACGGAAGTCTGCTGCTGTATAATCCTTAGGGAAACCAGTGTTCTGAAGCATATTTGGTTCATTTACGAATTCTACTGCTTCTACCGGAACACCATATTCTTTACTTAAATCAAAGATGAGTTTTGCCTGGCTAGGATTCCATGGCTCATCATGGGTATGTAAACCATCACAGTTTGCAACAGAAATTTTTAATTTACCGTCTACTGCTTTTACAAAATCTAGCAGGTTAATCCACTGCTCTTTTTTCAAAACATTTTGATATCCTTCTGGTGCAGTACCAGCTGGATATTCGTCTGCAAAATCATAATAAGTCTTGGTAGCCCAAGTACCGGATACACGAACCCAACAACTACCTAATTCTTTTGCTAATTTTCTAAGGCGTGGATTTGTGGTGTCAATTGGGTCATACCACTGATGCATTGCACCCATTCCCTTTGAAAAATCTGGTGGTGGAACTTGTTCTGTTCCATCAATCTGTGCGTCTGTATACGCTTTCCAGAAAGTTCCCCCAGTAACCTCTGTCATTTCCACGTTGTAAGATACGAGGCGTGGATTCACGTCACGAATCTTGTCGAGGTTTGCGTTGTTCAATTTTACAAATTCACCCATAGTTATTACTTCTCCTTTTCTTCCTTAATTTGTAGAATTGTCCTATTTACAATAGTAACTTCATTTTATCAAAAAAATTATAAATTGAGTAGCTTTTTATAATAGTTTTTCAAAAATGTCGGAATGTCACTAAGTTTATAAAATTCCTTAATAAAATGAATGACAAATTCTATCTTTGGAGCAGCAGACGCCGCTTGTTTCTTCTTCTCTTCTTCGTCTACGCCAACACCCATATTTAAGTAAAACTGAATGGCATCATCGCGACGTTCTTTCCCCTTCGGGTCCCACCATTCTTCTTTTGTATATGGAATACCTGCTTTTTCTAAGAGTTTTGTCTTTTCTCGCACTCGCTCCTTGAAAGCTTCATAGTCGGTATGTTCTTCGCCATTCGCTCTCTCTGCAAGTGCATACACTCTCGGAAAAATGTGCTCACACAATTTCTGCTCATTATCAATATGTTCCGTCCATGTACAGGCCTCAAAACCTATAAGATTATCCATCATTGAAATATCATATTTGTATAAATGTGGCTCAAACTCATATACCTTCTTAAGAGGAATCATGCTGTATGGATAGTCCAGATATAGTTCAAACATGTCCGAATAAATCCATTTTCCTCCATTACCCACAAAATCTTTCATCTCTTTTGCATAATCGATGGTCCAGTACTGTATCATTACATCCTCTGGAATATTTTTTGCTAAAAGTGCATCATTCCAACAAATTGGTGTCTTCCCATGTTTCCTTAGAATCTCACAAATTTGCGACGTAAAATATCCCTGCAAGTCCTCATAGCTATTTAACCCTAGTTTTTTCATCTTGGCGTTGCAATGAGGACATTCCTTCCATTCATCCTTTGGTGCTTCGTCACCACCAATATGAAAATATTTTGAATCAAAAAGTGGAATCATTTCATCCAGTAATGCTTCTACAAAGGTATACGTTTCTTCCTTTCCTGCACAAAGAATCGTCTTGTACACACCACGTGCTTTTGCAGGTGTCACAGGTTCAGCTTTGCAACTATACTCTGGGAAGGCAGAGAGCAGAGCAAGATTATGACCTGGCATATCAATTTCTGGAATCACTTCTATATCTCGTTCCCTCGCATAATCGATAATTTCTCGAATCTCTTCCTGTGTATAATACTGCCCACTACCCTCGTGTAATTTCGGAAACTTCTTGCTTTCGATTCTCCACGCATGGTCATCGGAAAGATGCCAGTGAAGAATGTTCATATTTCCAAAAGAAATACCTTTTATCACTTTTTTAACAGTTTCTACTGAAAAGAAGTGACGTGCACAATCTAGATGCAGACTGCGGTAGGCGAATTTTTTATTCTTTCTTTTATTCATTATGTACTCCTTTTATTATTGAAAATAGGGAAATCCATTTATCTGGATTTCCCTAGCTAATTTACTATAAATAGGCCTCGACCTCATCTTTCTTTAAATCATATTCTTCTATAATCAATTCGATAATTTCATCATCTGTTTTTCCTAATTTTCGGAGCATATTAACAGAAGATTGTATTCCTTGTTGTATTCCTTGTTGTATTCCTTGCTCTTTTCCTTCCTTTATAAGACGCTGTGCTACTTCACACATATTCTTTACCTCCTGCTCCTTTTGATTATTATATAATAAAGATTCATACTCTTTATCACCTGTCATTACAGATAACAATTTTAACACCTCATCCACATGTTGAATTTCTCGCGTATCATCCGGTCTGTAATTTCTATTCTTTCTTTTTTGCACAAAGAAATTCGCAACTATTCCAAAGTCACTTTTGAATTGCTTTAATTGCTCCTCTGTCAGCCAAGCGACCTCTATCACATGTATTTTATAATCGTTTACATAAGTATCTAAATCTACTGGAATTTCTACACATTCCTTCAATGATTTATATTTATACCATCGTTCTTCTATGCCAAAGTATAGCACAAAAGATGCAACTGGCACAACGCTTTTGCCTTTATTTAATAATTGACCTCGATAGGATGCTCCATCGTACCCTATCATTCGAAACGGCATATTTTTATCCACCTTAACCTGATTTTCAATTCCATACATGGCAATTGCCGTTTTCTTTTGTTTCCAATACTTTAATACATCCCTTTCTTCCTCATGCAATTTTCCGTCTTCAGCTTTATACTGTGCATGCACCAATGCATTTTCTAGTTCATCTGGTTTTACTACCTCTTCGCCCTTATAAATACATACATTCATGATGTCTGCAAATACATCATTATAGTCTACCAGAATTTTTTCTGATATATCCTTTTGTCCCATATACCTTCCTTTCCCTTGTGGAATTCTTCTGTAAAAATTATAAATATTACAACTAAATCACTTACATATACTCTTACTTTAAACTGAATAAACTCCCTGAAATGGGAATGATATTTAAGAATAAGTACATCATTCCTAAATATGAATAACCTCGATACCTAACCAAACAACTCTGTCAGGCATGGATGCCTCCTGCATCCGACTCTCTTCACCAATGTGGCTGTCTAATTAAACTTACAAAAATAATTCTTACAGATAATCTCACAAGCCTTATCTGTTGTTGTAGATGATTATAATCATACTCTCAAATAGTTGCAAGTAGAAATATTTTTCGTAAATATTTTTGTTAAACATGCAAAGTCTAACACTCCTTAAACTGTGCAAGATGCTAAAAAGGGACTCCGAATTCAGAGTCCCTTAACTGCTTATATCGTATTAGATGAGCGATTCATATAATTTTGTGATATCTGCTACACTTGTTTCCTTTGGATTACCTGGACGGCAAGCATCATCATATGCTGACTGAGCAAGGAATGGGATATCTTCTGGTTTTACGATATCTTTCAAATCTACTGGGATGCCTACATCCTGTGAAAGTTTCTTTACTGCTTCGATTGCAGCCTTTCTATATTCGTCCTGACTCATAGCATCTACGCCTTCTACACCCATAACACGTGCGATTTCACGATATTTTTCGCCAGTAGCTTCTGCATTGTATTCCATAACTGTTGGAAGAATGATTGCATTTGCTACACCATGTGGTGTGTCATATACTGCTCCAAGAGGATGAGCCATTGAGTGTACGATACCAAGACCTACGTTTGAGAAGCCCATACCAGCTACATACTGTCCAAGTGCCATGCCTTCCATACCAGCTGCATCGCCTTTTACTGCTGCACGGAGATTCTTAGCGATGATTTCGATTGCTTTGATGTGGAACATATCAGAAAGTTCCCAAGCACCGCCTGTGATATAACCTTCGATTGCGTGTGTTAAAGCGTCCATACCAGTTGCTGCAGTAAGGCTAGCTGGCATTGTAGCCATCATATCTGGATCAACGAATGCTACCACTGGAATATCATGTGGGTCTACACATACCATCTTGCAGTTTCTTTCAGGATCTGTGATAACATAGTTGATTGTTACTTCTGCTGCTGTACCAGCTGTTGTAGGTACTGCAAAGATTGGTGTGCATGGATTCTTTGTAGGAGCCACGCCTTCGAGGCTCTTTACATCAGAAAATTCTGGGTTAGTTGTAATAATACCGATGGCCTTTGCTGTGTCCATAGAAGAACCGCCGCCGATTGCTACGATATAGTCTGCACCAGAGTCTGCAAGTGCTTTTACACCAGTCTGTACGTTTTCAATTGTAGGATTTGCTTTAATATTGGAATAGATTTCGTATGGAAGACCAGCGCCTTCTAATACATCTAATACTTTTTTTGTAACGCCAAATTTGATAAGGTCTGGGTCTGAGCATACGAATGCTTTTTTATAACCTCTTGCCTTCGCCTCATCTGCGATTGAAGCAATTGCGCCTGCTCCGTGGTAAGAGGTTTCGTTTAGAATGAATCTGTTTGCCATAGTGTTAATCTCCTTTTCTTGTTATAAATTTAATTGCCTAGCATGCCGAAAAAAGTCCAGCGAACTTTTTTCGGTAGTCGACCACACATGTTAATTCATCTATCTTTAACCATTTTAGTGGGTAAGTACATTATAAACCTTTTCCATTTAAATTGAAAATATTAATTGTTAATAATTTAACAGAGTTTTATAAACTGTGATTATAGGTTTGTATACAACTATTTTCCTATGCAAAATTAGCGGAACAAAATACTATTTACAATACCTTCCAAATATTCCTGACGACCACTACCTGGATGCACAACACTGCCCATATTTTCTACATATGCAGCCAATTCTTCCAAGGTGGTTTCATCGTTACGAATCTTAGCACCGATGCCTTCTTTGTAGCTAGCATATCTTTCTTCAATGAAACTGTCGATTCTACCATCTTCAATGATTTCTGCCGCTTTGATAAGACCTAATGCAAAAGCGTCCATACCTAAAATGTAGGCGTGGAACATATCCTCGTGAGTATAACTTGGACGACGTGTTTTTGCATCAAAGTTGAAACCTCCTGTAAGCCCTCCTGCTTTTAATACTTCATACATACACATCGTAGTTTCGTATACATTGAATGGAAATTCGTCTGTATCCCAGCCCAAGAGATAATCCCCCTGGTTTGCATCGATAGAACCAAGCATACCATTGATTGCAGAAATCCTTAAATCATGCTGGAAAGTATGACCTGCCAATGTAGCATGGTTTGCTTCAATGTTCATCTTGAAGTCTTTATCTAAGCCATACTGACGAAGAAAACCGATTGCTGTAGCCGCATCGAAATCATATTGATGTTTCATTGGTTCCTTTGGTTTTGGCTCGATATAGAAGTCACCAGTAAAGCCAATCGAACGACCATAGGTCACTGCCATCTTCATAAGTTTAGCGATGTTTTCCTGTTCAAATTTTACATCTGTATTAAGAAGTGTTTCATAGCCTTCACGTCCACCCCAGAATACATAGCCTTTTCCACCAAGTTTCACTGTGATATCTAATGCTTTTTTAATCTGTGCTGCTGCAAAGCAGTATACGTCTGCAGAGTTGGTAGAACCTGCACCATTCATAAATCTTGGATTGCCAAACATATTTGCAGTACCCCAAAGACATTTGATACCTGTTTCCTGCATCTTTACTAAGATGTAGTCTGAGATTTCATCTAATCTACGATTGGTTTCTTTAATATCTTCTGCTTCTGGTACGATATCTACGTCATGGAAGCAGAAATATGGAATACCAAGCTTCTGCATAAATTCAAAGCCTGCATCTACTTTTGCTTTTGCATGTTCCATAGTTCCTGGTACTGAACCAAAGCTTTTATCTGTGGTATCACGACCAAACATATCTGTTCCACCTGCACAAAGGTTGTGCCACCATGCCATAGCAAATGGAAGGTGTTCCTTCATAGGTTTACCCATGATCATTTTTTCTGCATCATAAAATTTGAAGGCCAATGGATTCTGGCTCTCTGGTCCTTCGTATTTAATTGTTGGAATGTTTTCAAAATACATAATTAGTTCCCCCTCTTATTTTAATCTTGTATAGAGTTCTTTGCATGCTGGATAAATCTGTCTCCACTGCTGATATTTTGCTTCGTATTTCGCAGTCAGCTCTGAATTTGGATATATGACAGTATCCACCTCTACCATGGCTTCTGTTACCGCTTTTATGCTTGGATATTCGCCACAACCTACCATGGAAAGCATTGCTCCACCAAGTCCAGGTCCCTGCTCTACCTTTAGAATTTCTAATGGAATGCCAAGGATATTGGCAAACATTGTTCTCCACAATGGTGACTTACTTCCACCGCCACAGATTTTGGAGCTCTTAATCTCTAAACCAAGGCTTCGTGCTACCTCGAAGGAATCACGAATAGCAAATGCCACTCCTTCTAATACTGCCTGCATCATGTCCGCACGGCTGGTATCCATAGTCATTCCCATAAATGTACCTCTGGCATTGGTATCGTTGATTGGACTTCTTTCTCCCATGAGATATGGTAGGAAATACACATGATTTTCTCCCAGCTTATCCTCCGTGATAGGCTCCTGCTCTGCCACAAAATCATTGGTTTTTAGTATTTCTTCGCAAAACCATTTATTGCAGCTAGCCGCACTGAGCATACATCCCATGAGATGATATCCACCGTCCGCATGTGCAAAAGCATGAAGTGCATTATTCGGATCTACCCCAAATTTATCTGAAGAGATAAATATGGTTCCGGAAGTCCCGAGGCTAATATTGCATCTACCTGCTCCTACCGTTCCTGTTCCTATGGCAGCTGCTGCATTATCTCCTGCACCTGCTACTACCTTTACATTAGCTGGTAAACCAAGCAAGCTTGCTATTTCTACTTTTACAGTGCCGATTACTTCGTAGCTTTCAAAAAGCTTTGGCATCTGCGCTTCTGTGATGCCACAGATATCCAACATCTCTTTACTCCATACCTTCTTCTTTACATCTAAAAGTAACATACCCGAAGCATCCGAATAATCACAAGCATGTACACCTGTAAGACAATAATTGATGTAATCCTTTGGCAACATAATTTTCTTAATACGAGCAAAGTTTTCAGGCTCATTTTCCTTCATCCAAAGAATCTTTGGTGCAGTGAATCCCGCAAAGGCGATATTTGCAGTATAAGCAGACAGCTTTTCTTTTCCGATTCTATTGTTTAGATACTCTACTTCTTTTTCCGTTCTGCCATCATTCCACAAAATCGCTGGACGAATCACAGCATCCGTCTCATCCAACACAACCAAACCATGCATCTGACCGCCTAAGCCGATACCTGCGATCTTGCTTGCATCATATCCCTTGATTAATTCTGCAATTCCCTCAAAACAGGTACCCCACCAATCCGATGGTTTCTGCTCTGACCACCCTGGATGTGGGAAATACAGCGGATACTCTTTGGTGATAGAATTTAATATCTCGCCAGACTCTGTTACTAACATAAGTTTCGTAGCAGATGTCCCCAAATCAATACCTATGTAATACATTTGCCCTCCTGTTTATTCTAATCTAATGAAAAACTTAAAAACTCCATGTTCCCTTCGCCTTTATACACAAAATACAAAGGATATTCTCCTTGTATAGACTCGAACTTACTCTTCGACATAGACCAATTATCTCCAGATTTTAATTCTATAACTGTAAGAGGCTCCTCTTCCAAATTCGTGAACACGAGTATTTGGCCAACTGCATTTCTTGTTATCACAGAAATCTCTCTAGCATCATTAAACCTAAAATACTTGTAGCCAATTGCTGTTCCATTAGAAATCGCCGTAATATATTGTCCATTCTCATCATGTGTAATATTTGGCTGACTCTGTCCATGTCCATTTCCTTGCACATTCTTTGTGTACTTGTTAAACAAATTGCAACATATAGATGCAAGAAATGTACCTTTCGCAATGAGAGGACTACTAACTCCTTGTGTGGTAATCTCCACCTGTGAAAAGCTACCATCATCATTCATGTAGATTGGTTCTACACAAGCCTGTCTAGAAAAATCTGTGTTGTGCGTGCATCGATGATAAAAGATATAATAATTTCCATTGATACACTCTACGGAACCATGTATAGTTCCTGCCGCCACCAAACGTTTCTGGTTACCTTTATATCCCAGGTCACTGTTTGAAATTAAAACACCTCTATATTCAAAGTCTCTATCTGGATATTTACTAGTTGCGTAGCAGAGCTCATTGTTTTGTCCAGATGAATAGGTGAGATAATAAGTATCATGAAACTTTCGAATTGAAGGTGCTTCATAAAATGCATGATGATAAAGTGGTCCCCTCTTCTCCGCCGTTGTCTTACTATCCAGTACCGCCTTTGGTTCATATTTAACAGTAATCATATCCTCTTCTAGCTCTACAACTGCACAGGATAAAATGCTTGGTTTGGTAGCTTTAATTTCAGAAATACTTCGATCAAACAACTTATTTTGAACAACGTTTAAGATTGGTGCAAATATCTTACTTCTAAAATCTCTGCCCAAGCCCCAACCATAATACATATATATCTTGCCGTTATCATTGATAACTGTTGGATCATTGGTAAGATATTTTAATACTGGTGAACCATCGCTATATTGGATATCCCCTAAATATTCAAATGGACCTTCTGGTTTATCAGCTACTGCAACGGACATAGGACCAAAGCTTTTTGTATTTGGTCCCATTGCCACATAATACAGATAATATCTTCCATCATTTCCTTTTACACAATCAGGTGCATAATAATCTACCAACTTATCTCCAACACTTCTTTTATCCTGAGACTTTTTATAGCTTACTCCATGATAAGTCCAATGCTCTAAATCATTGACACTAGCAGAATATACTACATAATCACGCTCACAAAAACGTGTACCACCCTCGCTATCATGAGACCCATAAAGATATACTCTATCACCAAACACATGAGCCTCACCATCCGGTATATATTCATTTAATGGTAAAAATGGATTTGCCATAGCTTATTCCTCGTATTTTTGCTTTTTTCAGTTTACTCCAACGTCAACAACACCACGTCATTAGTGCGCATCTGTAACTTAATAATTGTCTGCTCCTCTTCTATTACAAACTCCTGTATCTCAGAGGCAAGTCGCGTTTTTGCTTTAACCTCTTCCACCTGTTCGCGAGTAAGCAAATCTGGTTTCCCTAGCTTTACCCACTCTGCTTTTGGATTACAATGAGTATTATCAATCGCCTGCTTACTTACCTTATTTGCCTTCTGATTGATAGTTAAAGTAATGTTGTGCAGCTCATCCTTTTCATAGTCAAAGTCCTGTGCATAGAGTAACACCTGTGTCTTTTCACCATTTACAAATACAGAGTACTCTACTGCATCATTTGTAACCGACAAATCTAATCGATTTGCATAAAGCTCTGATAATATCTTAAATCCCCAGAAATTTGGTTTTGGAATGCCATCGTTATTTACTATGCCATAGCTGCCATGAAATGGTTTCCCCAAAATATACAGTTCTTCAAACACATCGGAACAACACCAGAACATATAGGCATCCATAATTCCCTTCAAATCCATAACACTCTTTACCAAGAATGCCGCTGAATACTTTTCATCATGTACAGGTGCACCATACACCGCCATACTATTCCATTCCGTCATAAATATTGGCTTGTCTCCAACCTGCTCCCTTGCCTTAACATCCATCTCATGCAAAATACCCTTAGTCCAGTTTTTATAAACCTCTGGCTTAAAGAAATATTCCGTCAGTGTGTCGCCCAAATCCACATGGTTCTTAGCATTATCATACGTCATTTTCATCATGCCAATGGCATCCTTTGCAGAAAACAGATTGCCAAACGCGTCTCCTGGATAGTGATGTGTCGAAACAAAATCAAATGGAACTTCATGCTCTTCACAGTATTTGATAAAATCCTCCAGCCATAAACATGCGCTGGTAGACGGTCCCCCAACACGCAGTTTTGGATTCACTCTTTTTACCGCCTCCGCTGTAGCCTTATATAATTCAAAATAATCTTTTTGAGAGCCATGGAAAAATATAGGCAAATCTGGTTCATTCCACACTTCAAAATACCAGCTTTCTACCTCTTCTTTCCCATATCTCTTCAATAAAAACCGTATGAACTTTTCAATTAAATCTACCCAACGCTCCATGTATTTTGGCATGGTTACGTTGTTTTTATAACGAAGCCCTATGTTTTTTCCACTAGCGAGAGCCTTTGGCATAAAGGAAAGCTCTACAAACGGCTTCATACCACATTTTAAAACATTATCAAAAACATTTGCAATCTGACGAAAACTCGTTTCTTCTACCTGACTTGCAAATGGCATCGCACCAAAGTTATGATAGTCTGTCAATCTCTGAATTACTAGCAAATCATCATCGAAAATACCATGAAAACGAATATATTTGATGCCCAATTCATCATGTGTCATTTTTACATGTTCGCACACATCTGTACGAAGCATTTGGCAAGCATGATCATTTCCAATTCCAAACTGCCATGAAAAATCTGTCGGGATAGTTTTCTGATTTCTATCAACTTGTATATTCATATATATTTACTCCTTTTCGCTTTTATTATTATCTATGCTGGCTCAACATAATGTTCCGATAACACATATCTGCCACTACCAAAGTTTTCTTTCTTTCCGCTTGGTAAAACCACCGTACATCTTGTGGAAACCGGCACTTCAAACTCTAGTGAAAAGTTCTCCTGTTCTACCTTCCACGAAACCCAAATAGTACCAAATGGTGTCCTATGCGAACCTTCAGCAAACTTTAGACCACCACCGAGCACAGGTTTGATTTGAAAGTTTTCGTACCCCCCTGTAACTGCTTCTACTCCTAAGATTCGGCGGTAAAAGAAGTCTCCTACGGCACCATAAGCATAATGATTATACGAACACATGCCTGGGTCACTGTCGCTATCCTTTTTGTTTAATTTTCCTACATTAATTGTACCATCAGGTCTCATCGCATCCCAACGCTCCCAGAACGTTGTCGCTCCACATTTAACTTCGTACAACCAACTTGGATAGGTATCCTGCAAAAGCAATCGATAGGCTTCCTCTATCCTGCCTGTATCACACAAAGCAAATAAGATAAACGAGGTTGCTGGGAAACCTGTATTAAGATGCCACTGATTTTCTTTTATCAGACGCACTAAATTATTTCCCATTGCACGTTTTGTGTTTTTATCTACCATATCGAATGCAATCGGAAGCACATATCCTGTCTGAAACTCCCTTTTTAGCTGACCCTTTTTATCTGTAAAAACCTCTATATAAGCATCACAAATTTCCTGAAATACGCCCTTATAATAAGTACTGTCCTCTTGCTCCCCTAGGATTTCTGCTATCTGAGACATGATATTACAAGAGTTTGCATAGTATGCTGTGGCAATCCATTTGCCTTTTTTCATCCAATCTGTTATGTACCCATCTGGAGCACACCAATCACCAAATTGAAACAGCCACTTCCATATATGTACCCTTTTTCCTATACTTCCAAGCCCAGCCCAGAACTTTACACTATTTAGAAAACGTTTCATTACGGGATATTGTGTCTGCAATATTCTTTTATCTCCATTAGATAAGTATAATGCCCAAGGAACTAAGATACAACAATCCCCCCAACATGCTGTTGAGACTGTTGGAGCACCATTGCCATGCTTAGGAACCACTAAAGGTATTCCACCACCTTTTCCCTGCTCATACTTTACGTCCAATAGCCATTTATCTAAAAATCTACTCAAATCAAAATTATAACAAGCTGTGCTAGCAAAAATGGAGATATCTCCCGTCCATCCCTGGCGCTCATCTCTTTGCGGACAATCCGTTGGAATATCAACGAAGTTGGATTTTCCACTCCATAGGATATTTCTTTGTAATTGATTTAGTAATGGATTGGAACAGGTAAAGCTACCGATTTCCTCTATATTGGAATAAATAGCATAGGCGGATACCTTTATCTTTTCCTCTTCAATCCCACGAATTCCTATGTATCGAAAGCCCATATAGGTAAACTTCGGAGAATAGTTTTGACATCCCTCCTTGCATATGTAGGTCAATGTTGCCTTCGCAGTTCGAAGTGTTTTAACAAACAATTCATTTTCATTTAGTACCTCTGCATGACGAACGATAATCTCCTGTCCCTCTTTTCCTTCTATCTCCAGACATACAACTCCCGCAAAATTCTGCCCGAAATCATAAATGCGCTCACCACTAGGTGCTGTAAATATCGTTACTGGTCTCATGTATTCATGCGTTGTCACTGGACAGCCATATTGGACCGTAATTTCTGGAGCGAAGGAGAGACTTGTTTCCTCCGCCGTCTTCCAGCAGACATCTTTTACATTTATTGTAGCATCATATACTTCACCATCATAAAAATCTCCAAATCGATAATTTCCATCCAGTGTTACCTGCCATGTGTTATCCGTTAGAATTGTATCCTTTGTCCCATCCTCATACTCTACAAACAACTCCATCAAAAAGGCTTGTCTTTCTGTAGTAATCTGACTCTTGCTTTCGTAGGTAAATCTTCCTACTGCCCAGCCGCCTGCCACTACAGCAAAGATAATATTTTCCTCTTCCATATACTCCGTCACATCATAATAATTGTACTGTAAAGTATGCTTATAGCTTGTAAAACCGGGAGCAAAATACTCTTTTGTAATCTGCTTACCATTAATTTCCAGCTCGTAAATTCCCATAGCAGTTGCTGTGACATATGCTTTCTTTATCTTCTGAGAAAGATGCAAATTTTTTCGAAAAGTCATAGGAATTGGTGAACATCCTTTTTCTGGAAGATAACTCTTATCCGTAATCCATTTTGCCTCCCAAGGAGTATCCAAGCGCCCTGTTTGAAAGGATGTCCTTCTATATGCAGTTTCCCCTGTATTGCTCTTCGCGTATATCTCTATCTCATAGATCGTAAAAGGCTCTAAATCTCCATCATATACAATATTTAGCTGGTGATTCACCTGTTTCTCCCAATCGTCTATCTTTACGGTAGCACTTTCTAAAGCAACCTCTCTACAGTCTGATGACATAGAAAAAGATATGATTGGATTTCTATTATCTGTAACGCATCCCTCTATTAAATTCTCTACTCGAATCTCATCTATCAGTAACATATTATTTTAAATACACCTTTACAAATTTGCACCTTCTGTTTTTCGTCTGTTTAACTCTGCTGTTATCTCTGGCATCTTCTTTTCTACATCCACGAATGGTAAGAGAATAATAAATCCTGCAGCCAAGATAATATCAAACAAATAAAATGACAAGGTCATGAATTCCTTTACTGCAGCTGATGCAACTACACCTTCCATATCTACAAAGCCCATCTGTAAAATAACAGACTCAAATCCACCCGCAAAAGGTGCATAAATAAGAGACATAATCGCAGTTACAATTCCTATACCAAGTAAACCTTCCAGACGAAGCTTTGATTTGTATTCAATGCTATCAAAGGCATAACACATCAACGTTGCAAATATGTAAGCGTTTGGAAGCCATCCCACATTTCGAAGGAAACCACCCACCATCGCAGGTACCAATTGATCTGGGAACATCCAGCCGATGACACTACCGATAAGTACTAAGCTATAACCTATAATTGTCATATTCTTGATCCCAATCTTTTTCGCGATTGGATAGATAGAAAAGGCTCCGATACCAAGAGGAACACCTGTTACAATCTGATAGATTGTGTACATAAAGCCATTTTCAGCTCCACCTAACATAAACTTGATATAAAAATACTGTACATTTCCACCTTTAAAGTTGTCTACGATTCCCTGCAGTAAAACGAGCACTGTCAAAATCACCCAATATTTGTTCGTAAACAACGCTTTGAACTGTTCCTTTAACGGAATGTTGTTTTCATTTCCTGTGGTTTCTGCCACATCTTCAATAATACGTTCTCTTGTAAAATAGTACTCCATTAAAACAAGCGGGATAGCCACTACCGATAAAATAATCATCAATTGTGCATATCCATTGATATCCTTTTCCAACCAAAATGGAATCGCTACTGAACCTACTAACATACCAATTATAATGCCAGAAATCAAAGTCCATGACATCTTACGAATAAAGGTAAGCTGCTGTTTTTCCTTTGGATCTCTTGTGGACAGAGATACGATATTTTCTTTAAACAGGTAGAAATAGGAAGAACCTACGGTATGATAACAAACTAAAAGGAAGAAGAAAAAGTACCAATAAGACTCCCCTAAGGTATTTCCAGGAAATAGGAATATCAATGCTCCTATTATGATAGAAACAAATCCAAAGATGAGATACCAAGGACGAAATCTTCCCTGTTTTGATTTTGAATGAGAGATTAACCATGAATTTAAAAGTCCTGCCCCCACTGCCAAAAACTTTGCAAAAGTCATCACCCATTCGTAGCTTGCACCCATTTGCTGTACCATTGCAACATTGTCAACGCCATACATAGCACCTGTTTGCTGGGTAAAGAATTTTTCAACCAATGCCGCAATCGTATTGACTACAAAGATAAGACCTAATGGCCCAATCAAATGTCCCAATATTTTTTCTTTTGTGGTTACTTTTTCTGTTGTAACCTTACTGTCCATGAACTTCTTATCCCAAAGTCCACCGCTTAATAAGCCCTTCTTTTCTTTTGTCATAAACATTCCTCCCTTTATAACATCTCTCCGTTTGTTTCTATAATCTTTTTATAATGATATGCCGAATTCTTAATGGTTCTCTTTTGTGTCATATAATCTACATGAACTAATCCGAAGCGTGGTTCATAACCTTCTGCCCATTCAAAATTATCCAAAAGTGACCAATGGTGATAACCAATAACATGCACTCCATCCTTCATTGCCTTTTTCACATAGCCAATATACTCGTCCATGAAATCCGCACGTATCTTATCATCCACTATACCATTTACAACTTGATCATCATTTGCCATACCATTTTCTGTAATCATAATAGGCAACTGATAACGTTCATACAAAAATCGAAGAGTCCAGTAAATAGAACGACCATCAATTATCCAGCCTAACAAGGTCTTTGGTAACTTACTCTTATCGACAGACTTATCACCACCCCATGCTGCATAATCAAATGCCTCATAATTATTGATAGCTAAAAAATCAAGTTTTACCTGAACCTTTTCTATATCCTTTTTATGTAATCGATACACTCCATAAGCTGTCACCGATTTTCCAAGTAGGATTGGATCCATCCACCAACGATTGTTCATGGTTCCCATCCCTTTATAAAAGGATTTCTTTCTTGCCTCTTCAACCGATGCTTCATCCTGTTCATCCTTTGGCAAAAAAGCACCTGCTGCAAAAGATAACCCCACTAGTGGCTTCGTCTTTGCATGAGCACGAATAATTTCTACTGCTTTAGCATTTGCCAACATGAAGTTTGCAGTTATCTTTGGTAAAGAAAGATAATCTTGTACAAATGGCGCATGAACACCCTGCATATATCCATTCATAAGGAAACACTGTGGTTCATTAAAAGTAATCCAGTATTTCACTCTATCCGAAAATGCATCCACCAGAACTTTGGTGTATTCTGCAAAATACTTTATGATTTTCTTGTTTTTCCATCCCCCTTGTTGATGTGCCCACATGGGCAAATCCCAGTGATAAATCGTAATCAATGGCTCAATATCTTCCGCTAGCAATTCATCAATTAAATGATTGTAAAACTCGATTCCCTTTGGATTTACAACTCCTTCCTGGGGAATAATCCTTGACCAAGAAATTGAAAACCGATAGGACTTCAGCCCTAATTCTTTCATGATTGCGACATCCTCTTTATAATGATGATAGTGGTCACAAGCCTCATGACAATTTTCATCATTTTTCACTTTTCCTTTTGGAATTTCATCCCATATACTAGGAGTTCTTCCTTCTTCTCTATATCCGCCCTCAATTTGTGGTGCCGCTGTGGCTGCACCCCATAAAAAGTCTTTTGGAAATATTGTTTCGCTCATTTTATTGCTCCTCTATTGTTATCTCTACTGATTCCACACCAGCCGATTTTATTGTGACAACTGCCTTTCCAGGCACATTGCCTGCTCTAAGCACTGCAAGCGCACGTCCACGATAAGCGTCATGATAGTTCTTATCAAATACTTCATCTGTTTTACAAAGAGCACTGCCAAATCCTGCAAGTGTTACAGCTCCTTCTACTTCAACCTCTACTCTCTGCTCTATATAAGGTTTAAGATTTCCTTCCCTATCTGTAAATTCGATAGGCAGGTAGCAAAGCTCCTGACCATTAGCAACTAGCAACTGTTTGGATGGTTTCACAGTTAATACTGTTTCTTCCCTCGCACTTGTTAGGCTATATACAGAAATTACATTTCCCTTTCCATCCAAAGCTTCTGCTTGTAATGTTCCGGGTTCGTATGCCACTTGAAACATTGCCTTGTATTTTTTTACAGGTTTGGTAGCAACCTCTTTTCCATTTAAAGTTAATCTCACAGAGGCTGCATCTGCATAAACCTCTACTGTCGTTTTTGTACCTTCATAGCCTTGCCAACTCCAGCTATCAATCGCATTGGTAAACTGCCATGCTCCAGTACTTGGAGCTTCCTTAGCATGATTTAAAGGTCTTACTCCAATAAATGGCTCTTTTCGAAGGCCCCACACAATCTGCATAAAATACATCGATGCAAGAGCCTTTCCTGTTATATCTATCATCCCCTGTCCGGCTAAAAGTGGCAGACCTTTATAGGAATGATAGGTCCAGTCACCAATGCAGGCTTCTCCAAGATAATCCCAAGCAGACCACACAAAATCTCCTACCACCTGTGGATGCTTCTTTACGCGCTCCCAGTTGTATGGAAGGTCCGCAACCATGGTCTCACTACCAACCATCATTCGTTCTGGATATTTTATTGCATCCTCATCATATCTAGAAGACGCATAATTAAGTCCTAAAATATCCAATCCTTCTGCTGCACCAAGACAGGCTTTATCCCCTTTCTTTCCGGCACTCATAAAGAACATCAGTGGCCCAAGTTTTTGTGCCATTGCATTGAAAAAAGCTGATCCTGTTTTCTTTTCTTTGTAGCCACCTTTTTTAGGTAGCGGTTCTGGTTTGTAATCTCCTTTATCTTTATAAACGCCTAAGCCCATATTGGCATATACATTCAACAATACATTGACGCCTGCAGTCACAGGTCTACTGTCATCCAAGGTGTGAACGAAATCTGTCAGCATCTTACATACATCTGCGCCTTTTTGAGTCGCCGTTTCTGATACTTCGTTTCCTGTAGAATACATAATGACACTTGGATGATTTCGGGAAGATTCCACCATAGCAGCTAAATCCTTCATCCACTCTTTCTCAAACCATCTGGCATAATCGTGATAGGTTTTTGGAACATACCAGCCATCAAAGGTTTCGTTCATCACATACATCCCCAGCTTGTCACAAATATCCAAAGTAATCTGTGATGCTGGATTGTGGGCCATTCGCACAGCATTAAATCCATTTTCTTTTAAAATACGAATGCGACGTTCTTCTGCATCATAAAACTCACAAGCCCCCAATACCCCATGATCATGATGAATACAGCCACCTCTAAGTAATACTCGTTTGCCGTTTACAAGAAGTCCTGTTTGCGCACTCCACTCTAGTTTACGAATACCAAAGGATATCTTTTTTTCATCTTTTTCCGTCTTAACAACACAAGTATACAGATTTGGATGTTCTGCATCCCAAAGCTTTGCATTTGGAACTTCGATTACACCAGGTTGAGATGACGCAACCAGCGTCTCACCATCATAAACCTCTACTGTAACCGCTGTTTTTGTATCGGCTATTGCATTGGTTTCCACATCTACCTGAATACGTGCAGGATTGTAAGATAATGTCTTAATATGTACAGTTTCAATATGCTCCTGTTCTCTTATCAAAAGCTGCACAGGGCGATAAATACCAGAGCCAGAATACCAACGACAGTTTGGTTCCAAAGAATTGTCTACATACACAGACAGCTTATTCTTTCCATCACAAACTTGCTTGGAAATATCTACATCGAAAGCTGTATAGCCATATTTATGCTGGCAAACCTCTACTCCATTGCACACTATTTTACAATTCTGATATACCCCTTCAAAATGAAGCACTATGGATTTCCCAAGATGCTCTTCGGATATATCAAATTTTTTCTCATAAATATATTCGCCACCTGGAAAATAACCGGAATTCACGCCATTGCGACAGCTTCCATCTCTTTCTTCCAAAAGCATGGCATCATGAGGTAATGTAACCAGAATCGGTGTATCTCCCTTTTTTGCAAATGTCCAATCATCATTAAAATTTAAAATCATTTTTCCTTCTCCTTTATATGATTTTTGCATTTTAACCCTTATTATGCGTTTATTATATCAGTTGGAACTTGCTAAATATTGTAATAAAATCTATAATATTGTAAATAAATCTTTCGAGGTGATTTTTATGACGGATCACAAGACTTTTTGCGATATGTTTTACTCTGTACACTATTTGCCAATTGCTTATTATAAAAATGATGATATGGTTTACTCTGTTGGATTTCCTACATCTTACCTTGCATTAGAAGCGATTTATAAATCCCTACTTGCATCGCCAAAATCCCCTGCCATCTATACTGCTGATGATGCAGGATATTTCGGCATGCTCTATCTGCTGGAAGATGATGCCTATCTTTTGTTAGGGCCAACACTTCCAAAGCAAACCTATTATCACTTTATGAATTTAATGGCGTACCTACACTTCACGCTAAACCATGAAGTCATTCAAATTGAAGAACACTTTGGAATATCCGAACGAAAATATCAGGATAAAATCGCTACCGCACAGGTAGAAAACACCTATCAGGAAAGAGAAGAGCAAATCTCTCACGGAACCTATTTATTTGAACAACAGATGCTGGATTTTGTTCGAAAGGGAAATGCAGCTGGATTAAAAGAACATTTGCTTTCTTTTGTAAAAACAGAAGATTTTCATGAAGGCACAGTAGGGGAATCCCCTCTTCGTCAGGCAAAAAATCTGTTTCTTGGTACCGTTGCCATGATAGGAAAAAGTGGTGCCATTCCTGGTGGTTTAGATGTCGAACAGACCTATCATCTAATTGACGCCTATTCCAGAGAATGTGAACACCTGCAATCAGTGGAAGCCATCACTGCACTGCAATACAATATGCTCATGGACTTCGCAAACCGCGTTGCCCAGGTACAGATTCCAGAGGGTGTTTCTCCTGAAATCTTTTCCTGCATCCAATATATCAACAAACATATCAATGAACCGATTTCTGTGCAGGATATCGCAGATATGCTGGGTATGAGTCGTGCCTACACAATCAATAAATTTAAAGAAGAACTTGGCTTTAACATCGGCGAATATATTACCCACGCTCGTATTCAGGAAGCAAAAAGTCTTCTAAAATACACCGACAAAAGTCTCAGTGAAATCAGCAACTACCTTTGCTATTCCAGCCAGTCATATTTTCAGAATGTGTTTAAAAAAATCGTTGGCTGCACACCAAAGGAGTATAGAAAACGAGCGTAGGAATCACTCCTACGCTCGCTGTATTTCAAACTCTATTACTTTAATTCAAATTCCTGTATTTTTATGCTGCCTTTTCCTGTTTGGAAGAATATACATATATAGTACCTTTTCCCATTACCTGTATATGGAATCGCAAATCTATTTTTTCTTCTCCAAAAGAAAAATACTTATAGACTGCTTTACTTTTATGTGTCATAACCACCACACCATTTTCTGCAATGTAAGGAATCTGCTTTTTTAATATTCCATTTCCTTGATGTGGCATTTTTCCATCGGCTTGTATTTCAATAGGCTCCAGACACGCCTGTCTGGATAATCGCTAGTTGCATAACACAATTCTTGCCCCTTCATGGACGAATATACGAAGTAGTATCTAGCACCAACTTTTCTTATGGAGCTTGCCTCAAAAAATGGATGCTCTTCAAAATCCGTTCCTTTTACATGAAATGGTAAGATTTGAACAGGTTTAGACTTAATGGTCCGCATATCATCCTCAAGCTCCACATGAATTGGCCCCATTACACCTTCTTTATATTCCTTAATTTCAGCAACTGTTTTTCCAAACATATTACTTTCCACCTTATGAAAAATCGGTGCTAAAAATTTCGCTTGTTCATGAAATGGATACCAGGTTCCATAATACAAACGGATAGCTCCATTATCATTCATAACCGCCTGCACCACATCTGGAGCATACATATATTTTAGTTTCCCACCATATTGTGGATCTTGCTTTGCAGAATAAGATACTCCCTTGGTGCTCCATTCCGATAAATCATAAATGGATGCTGAATAGAACACATAATCCAGCATGCAATAGGTATCTGCATTCTCTTTATCATGAGAACCAAACAGATACACACGGTCCCAAATACATGTGCTTCACCATCTGCTATATATTCATTTAAAGGTAAAAAAGGATTATTCGTATGTTTCATATTACCTCATGTCCCATTCTAATCTTTCATAACTTATCATAACGTTTTATTAGAGATTTGTATATTATAAATTAATAAACATTCATATTACGACATCTCTTACTTGAAGAAACTATAACCCATAAAACAAAAATACCATCTAAAACAGCCTCTATAATCAACCAATATGGTGTTACCATCGTAACTGGAGTCACATACGCGCGACTATTGGCTATAGTATAAAGTATATTTTTTGTGGCTTCTCTGATTGCAGTTCGTCCAGCCTCTGTGGATGTGGTGATATCTGTCGGCTGGTGTCCCATAGAGCTTAGCATTAGGTCCCCACCATTTAAAATACTTTGGTCCGCACTCATATGCTTTCCATTGACATAATCTGTAACTACGATGCCAACAAATCCCCACTCCTCTCTTAAAACATTTTGGAGAAGTGCACTATGTCCGCCTGCCCAAGTCGTTCCTATACGATTATAGCTTGACATAATCGCATTTGTTTTTCCTTCTTTCACTAAGATTTCAAAAGCCTTAAGATAGATTTCGCGGATTGCCTGTTCATTAGACCATACTGCAATTCCAATTCGATTGCTTTCTTGATCATTTAAAGCAAAATGCTTTGGATATGTAATGAGTAGATGCTGACGCATTCCCGCTACTTCTGCTGCCCCTATCTTTCCTGATAATAATGGGTCTTCTGAATAATATTCAAAATTTCTTCCTCCAAATGGACTTCTATGAATATTCACACCTGGAGCATATAACCCAGTTACACCAGAAGCAACTGCTTCATTTGCATAACAAACGCCCATTTCCTTTGCTAAATCAGCATTAAAGGTAGATGCCAATACTGGTTCAGAAGTGTATTGTACTCCACTAATACTTGAGGTAAGGGCATTTAAACCAGCTGGTCCATCGATATCAATCGTAGATGTTAAACCGATGGAGGAAAGTTCAATGGTAGAAAAACCTCCAAAGCCAATCAATTTGGTCATATCTTCTAATGACATACTATTTAGAAGTTCATCCCATTTGGGGTCATTGTACTCCAGTCCAATCATATCCGCTATAGAAAGTTCCGTTTTAGCTCCCGTAATAATGTCTTCGGATTTCTCATGAGTCTTCTTACAAAACAACGTTTCAATATTCTCATAATTCATAGCATTTTCAATATCGCTTGTAATCTCTTTCGTTAAAACTCTTGATGTAGGAAGAGTGCCTTCCCAATCGCTTCGAGATACATACACAATATCTCCTGCTGCATCCTCAAATTGATTTGTAGCTGCTGTAATATCGGATTCTCTTACATTATTTTCATCATATACCATGGTCTCTTTTACTTCATACTCAAAGCTATCTATAAGGTCATGACTATTTTCCATAAGCTTTACTTCGTAAACACCAGCTTCCAAAACATAGCCTTTTTCATGAATATAGTCATAGGAAGCCAAATCGTCTATAGCAACCTTTAATTCAATTTCCTCGGATTCTCCTGATTTCAAAAGCTCTGTTTTATCAAATGCAATGAGTGAAATCGCTGATTTTTCAATTCCTCCTTCTGTGTAAGGTGGTGTTACATAAAGTTGAACAACTTCCTTACCAGCCACTTCTCCCTGATTTGTTACCTTTACAACCGTCGTAATATAACTATCGTCAATATCAGAGGATACTATTTCCTGTGAGAAATCAGAATAACTTAATCCATATCCAAATGGATATTGTACTGCTACATCATAAGCATTTTCATTACATTCTCCAGTTTCGTTATCCACATATCTGGTTTCATAATAGCGATATCCCACATAAATACCTTCTTGATACTCTACGTATTTATATTTTGTATTTTCGCCATTTTTTACATAGGAATAATCTCCAGTATTATAATAGCTTGGAGCTGTTGTTAAATCATAGGCATAAATATCTGTTAATCTTCCAGATGGGTTAATACTCCCCTTAAGGATTTCTCCTACTGCAATACATCCTGTGGCACCAGGTCCACCTATCCAAAGTGCACCATCTATGGTCTCGTTTTCTAGGAACCCCAGTTCCATCGCATTACTGGAATTAATTAAAACAATGACTGTACCAAAGTTTTCTTCCAACATGTTTAAGACGTCCACTTCTACAGCCTGAAGTTCTAGATAATGTTTTCCAGCATCTCCATTTTGATACTCTGCCATATCCATTGGAAGGTCACCACCTTCACCACCGTTACGAGATACCACATAGATTGCTATATCGGAAAAGGCTTTTGCATCTGCTATCAACGTATCACTATATGCAGAAATCAACGGTTCATAGATATTGTAATCTCCACCTTTTAGATTAAAAATATTGGTACTTTCACCTTCGGTTTGGTTATCCGTATAAAACTGTGTCAATGCACTATTTACTTCAAATCCTGCCTGTTCCAAACCTTCCTGTAAAGTCACATTGTTAGATTCATCGGAAGCTCCAGAGCCACTACCTCCATATACAATATCAATACTAGAAATACCAAAGAGATTAATCTTTTTTTCATCCACAAGAGGAAGTACATTGTTTTCATTTTTCAAAAGAACAATACCTTCCTGTGCAATTTCTGTCGTAATTGATTTGGAAGCAAGTGTTGCCTCATCAAGGGCCGCTTCATCTATCTCAACCTGTGAAAAATACTGTGTGATAATATTGTTACAAAAGAAAATAGCAATATTCGCAGTTGCTACAGTAATAAGAAGTATAGTAGCAAGGACACGTTTTGCTTCCTTTTTACTTTTCCACACAAATATGAGTTTTATAGCAGCTGCAATCGTAACAATTACTGCTAGAATTAATGTAATTTGTTCTATTGTCATAATGTTTACTCCATTTTAATGAGCATTAAGGCATCCACCATATGCTCACTTGTTATATAACCACCATACACATCGAGAAGTTCGTCCACATTTGATGCATAGGAAGCTCCGTCCATCTCGGTATCCTTTACTGCAATATAAGAAATCTTCTTACCATCCAACACAGGATATCCTTCTTCTGGCATAAGCACGTTATATTGGTTTCCATTCCATGTTACATTTAGATCATTTCCTGCTGTTCCACATTCAATGTAGGTAGAGTATTCCAGAACGATGACTGCATAATAAATATCGAAAAATCCTACTGCTGCACCAACACGTGTGTTGCCCTCGTTCTCATCCAGTTTGCAATTGGTTATAATATTGGCTATTACCTCATTTTGCTCTGCCTTCTGATAACGCTGTGCCCCTGCAATACCACCAACATTAACATCTGCTTTACCTACTGGTTTTACTACATTGACTGCTATATCTGCATTGATTGTATTGTTTTTGGAAGTAGTACTCGTACCAGTAAGCCCGCCTACCCAAACCTTTAATACCGAATCCTGCTCTGCGGTAGATACGTCTTCGCCATTAATTGTAATCGCAACATCTACTTTGTTATTATCAAGCCCTGCAAAACCTTCGCCGATGAGTCCACCAGCATAAATTTCGCCACCATGTCTTTTTATGGTTTTCTCATTTAGTATAATTGTTCCATTTGTAACGTTACAATTCTTGATAGAGCTGCTCCATCCACCTGCTTCAACACCACCTATCGAAATATACATTTCATCTTCATAGCTGATATTGACATCCGAATATTCAAGCTGGATTATTGGGTTATTTACATTAACGTTACGAATAGAGGATTCCATATCAAAGCTGGCTACTGCGGCTGCATAGAGAAAGTGTCCCGTATATGTATTTTCTCCTGTAATAGATATAACAGGACTTTCCAAGGTGAGATTTTTGATTTCTGCATCAGAAATAGCAGCAAATAACGCGGCAGTTCCGTTTCCATCATTTCCATCTGCATACCAAATAGCTTCTTCGTCCAGTACCCAATCTGGTAACTCATGAGTCGCAGACTGAATATTTAATCCATAGATGGTATGTCCATTTCCATCGAATGAACCACGGAAAGCATAAGTCCACCAATCATTATTGTAAAATTCATAGTTCGAATAATAGGCTCCAATTGGTTCCCACGCTTCTGTAAGTGTAATATCCGAAGTCAGAATATATGCACCATATAAATCGTTTTTGATATTCTTCAAATCTTCTTCTGAATCAATTTCTGTCTGCTCCACCCACCTTGCATATAGGGTAAGAGTTCCATCCTCTGTTAAATTCTCGAAATCCTTAATATAAAACGCTTCCTGATAAATATCACGATACTCTTTTTCTTCTTCTGAAACCTGCTCTAACTGCTGTAACGCTAGGGTTGTCAGTTTTGTATCAAAGAAAACCTGATACTTAGATACACCATGAACGATATCTGTATCCTCGATGACTGGTTTAGTCTGCCATCCTGCAAAATAATACCCCTTTCTTGTAGGAGTAGGAACATCCTCCATTGGAATATATGCATCATCTGTTTTCTCTATTTGTACAACAGATGATTTCTTTTCTGCATTCCACCCTGTAGAAAAGTATGTAAAAGTCTCATCATCTGTCAAATCATCTGAAGTCGTATTCTTATCAAATATTACTGTATAATACTCTACATCCTCTTGTGTATTACCCTCAGAAGATAAATCGGCTGTGGTATCTCCACCACAGCCAACTAATAATCCAAGGATTCCTATTACTAATAAAAGATAACGCAATTTGTTTTTCATAGGATCCACCTCTTTATCTCTATTCTGGAGTTCCTGTCAAAGTTACAGAAGCTCCAGCATCTGGAATGTCAATTGTTGTTGTATAGCTACCATCTGCATTCTTAGTAATTTCATATACAAGTTCTTCTCCTGTACTGTAAAGAGCTCCTTCTGTTGTAATAGATCCATCTGCGTTTACAGTATATGTACCTGTCATAAAGTTAACAATTGCCTGTCCAGCATAATCTACCATTGCATAGCATGTCTCATCATTTCCAAGTACCAATACAGTAGGAGCCCAAGCATAACCATTGCTTGCACCAATACCTTTTAATACCATATATGCATCTTCGCCTTCGATTTCCTTTAAGATTGCATCCATACTGCTAGTGATTACATTACCTTCTGCATCCATTTCTGTACCTGCAGCATCATCAGTTGCCTGTGTGTCTTCAATCTTCTGAGTATCTTTCTCATCTCCACTATCTTTAGCTCCACAGCCAATCATAGAAAGTGCCATTGTTACTGCGATACAAAGTACTCCGATTGTTTTTAAAAATTTGTTTTTCATAAAAATATCCTCCGTTTTCTTTTTGGGAAATACGCTCCCTGTTGAAATCATTTTAAAGAACATAATGAAGCCAATATTGTATTTTCCTGCTTTATATTGTAAAATTTTGATTATTATAATAAGAAATATCAAAGGAAGGATATAACATGATTGAAAATATAAAAGAATTCTGTAAGCTTTTTTATGCTACAGCCTATGTTCCAATTTCATGTTTTAATGCTGATACTACACCATATTGTGCTTTTCCAGAAAAATTGCAACGAGAAGATATTATCGCAGGCGCTTTAAAAGATCTTATCCACTTTAACAAAAATGTAGACTATTTCATTACAGATTCTTCTGGGATTATGGGACTCGTCGCTATAGAAAAAACTGGACAGTTTATCATCATAGGACCTGTTTTTTCCACACCCATTACACAGGAATTGATTCATCGATTTTTACTTGAATGTAAACTTCCAAATCATCTGCATAAGGAATTAATTGAATTTATGCAAAATACTCCTCAAATTAGCTTTCATCATTTCCTAAAAATACTTGCCTATATTCACCTTTGTGTAAATGACAAAGAGCTGGATATTAAGTCCCATTTTTATATTGAGGATGAACAGCTAACACAGGAACTCCTTACAGAACAAATAAACATGAATTATCTTAAGAAAGAAAATCGTGCTTTTCACAATACCTTTTCGCTCGAAAAAGCAATGTATAATTGTATTAGTCAAGGAAATGTCTTAGCATTAGACAACTTATTGAAAACACAAACCTCTCATTTATCGGTTGGAACAGTTGTAGATAACCACATTCGTCAAGTAAAAGATATTTTCATAGGAACCGCAACAGTTGCCTCACGAGTTGCACACATTGGAGGTCTCGACGTAGAAACTGCCTATTCCATGGCAGATAGTTATATTTTTCGATGTGAACACATGTCAGATGTCCCTGCCATTTACACACTGCAGTATCAAATGCTGAAAGATTTTACAACAAAAGTAAGTGAAAGCAAGCTTCCAACGGATACTTCACCAGAAATATACCAATGTATTCAGTTCATTCGAGCACACGTGAATGACCCAATTAAACTTCACGATGTAGCTGAATATATTGGAAGAAGTGACTCTCATACTAGTCGAAAATTTAAAGAAGAACTTGGCTTTTCTATCAATGCCTTTATAACCAGAAGTAAACTGGAAGAAGCCAAAAGTCTGCTTGTTTATTCGGATATGAGTTTGTCCGAAATTAGCAATTACTTGTGTTTTTCCGACCAGGCATATTTCCAACGTGTGTTTAAGGATAAAATTGGGATAACTCCAAATGAATATAGAAAAAATGGAATGAAAAAAATAAAATCCAGATTATAAACAACGAATTCATTCGTTTTTAAAAGGACCAACACTTCAATACATTTGAATGTGTTGGTCCTTCTTCATGAGGGCACGGAAATCATTTATTTCTCATACAAAAACTTCTCTGGCAACTCAACCTTAAAATCAACTGCCAAATCTCTGAAATCCTGTGGAGTGATGGTCTGTAATTTATCAGGTCTCATAGAAAGCATTTTTACGAGAATCTCTGCGGATTTTTCTACGGTATGCATAAGACCGAAAGTTAAGTCAAAGTCTTCGCCTGCTGCAAACATACCATGATGTGCCCAGATAGCTACATCATACTGTTTCATAAGTTCACTGGTAGCTACTGCGATGTCACGTCCGCCTGGCACCATCCAAGGTACCACGCCGATTCCCTGTGGGAATACAACTGGACATTCGGTAGCCATTTCCCAAAGTTCTCTCGTAAATACTTCGTCTGTAAGTGGAAGTACGAAAGTAAGAGCAATTACATTTGTTGTATGCGCGTGATAGATTACGCGGTATTTTCCATCTGTGGAAAGCTTCTTTACTTCGTGGTTCATAAGGTGTGATGGAAGCTCTGAGGTTGGTCTGCCACCATTTACAAGTCCCCAAACGATTCGATAATTTTCACCCTTGTCATCTAATTCAATCATGCAGATAGAATCTTCTGGTTTGATAATTACATTGCGGAAGAATTTGCCGCTGCCTGTTACGAGGAAGTATTCTCCTGCCAACTTTGGAACAGATGTACCGATTGGCTGCCATTCTTTTGCTTCAAAGTTTTCTTTTACCTGTTCTACTTCTTCTGGTTTTACTCGATAAGAAAGGTTTCCACCGTTTCTTTCATGCCATCCTAATTCCCATCCGTCATTTGCCATGCGGATAAATCCCTGTACAAATTCTGCGTCTAAAAATCTCATATGTATTTTTGCAGGAAAACCTGCGCTCCTTTCTGAATTTGATTGCGTAATCTCCTGTTTCTTGTCGTTTTATATACTACTTCTTTACTGTCTTGCAGAGAGGACTTCTTTCTCATATTCAAGTACTTCTTCTAACCAGCTTTCATCTGCTGCTACACCACATTCTTCACAGTATTTTGCCCAGATGTCACCAAATGGCATGGTCTTTAACTCTTCCTGCATTACCATAAGCTTTGTCATGTTGCCTGCTTCCTGAAGTTCACGAAGCATATCATGTGGAGTAATGAGTGCAGATAAAAGAGCTTTCTGCCAGCTGCGGAAACCTACGGTCCAAGCTGAGATACGGTTGATGCTTGCATCGAAATAGTCAAGTGCCATATAAGTTCTGTCTAATCCGTCACAGCGAACGATTTCTTTTGCCATTTCCTTGGTTTCATCATCGAAAAGCACGACATGGTCGCTATCCCAACGGATAGGTCTTGTAATGTGAAGTGCGATTTCTGGGAAGAAACAAAGCAAAGCTGGAATCTTGTCAGAAACTACTTCTGTTGGGTGATAATGTCCATTGTCCATGAGCGGCAGGCATCCTTCATGTGTCGCTGCAAAGGTAAGTGTAAACTCTGCACTACCTGTGGTATATGCTTCTACGCCAATACCGAATACTTTGGATTCTACACATGGTTTTACCAATGTTTTATCAAATGGTACAGATAAAATCTCTTCGATGGATTCTTTGTAACGCATACGTGGTCCCATGCGGTCTGCTGGGATATCCTTGTATCCATCACCCGTCCAAATGTTCATAACACATGGGATTCCTGTTTCTTTTGCAAAGTATTCAGAGATACGTACACAGGCCTGACCATGACGAATCCAGAAATCTCTGGTTTCTTTGTCTGGGCTGGAAAGTGTAAGTCCATCTTTTACTTTGTCATGAGAGAAGAAAGTAGGGTTAAAGTCGATTCCTATATTTCTTTCCTTTGCAAACTCTACCCATTTTGCAAAATGTTTTGGTTCTAACGCATCACGATCTACAAATTCACCTTCTTCAAAAATTGCATAACATGCATGAATATTTAATTTCTTTTTTCCTGGCATAAGGCTCATGGCTTTGTCCATATCTGCCATCAATTCTTCTGGTGTGCGAGCTTTTCCTGGATAATCTCCAGTGGTCTGGATACCACCTGTCAGTGGGCCATCATGGTCGAAACCGATAACGTCATCTCCCTGCCAGCAGTGAAGAGATACTGGAATCTCTTTTAATTTTGCGATAGCTGCGTCTGTGTCTACACCGTATTTTGCATACTGTGCTTTTGCTAATTCATATCTAATCATTTTTCTTCTCCTTTTTTAACATCCTACAATTTTGATATCAAAAGACTCATAGATACGATTTCTCGCATCGAGTAAGTCTCTTAATTCACCTTCTGCAATCATCTGTGCAGATAGGTTTCCGATTGCAGTAGCTTCGGTAGGACCTGCAAAAACTGTCTTTCCTGTTGCTAAAGCAGTCAACTGATTTAAATACTCTGCATTGGAACCACCACCTACGATATGGATTCCATTAAAGCGTTTTCCAGTCAATTTTTCGATTTCTGAAATGGTCTTTCCATAGCATTTTGCCAAGCTGTTATAGATAACTGCAGCAACTTCTGCTAGGTTCTCTGGGACAGGCTGCGCAGTTTCTTTGCAAGCCATTTTCACTTCTTCCGTCATATTCTTTGGTGCCAAAAATCTGTCGTCATTGGCATCCACAATCGATGGAATGGATGTCTTAGATGCCATCTCACAAATCTCGCCGAAGCTGTATTCCTGTCCGATTTCTTTCTTCACGGACTGAATCATCCAAAGTCCCATGATATTTTTCAAATAGCGGAAGCGATAGTCATAACCACCCTCGTTAGTCAGATTGTAAACTTTACTCTCTGGACTACAATTTGCTTCCATAAGTTCTGTTCCCATAAGCGACCATGTCCCAGAACTAATATAAAGAATATCATCATCACTCTCTTCTGGTGCTACAGGTACAGCCATCACCGCCGAACCTGTATCGTGTGTCGCAGGAACCACCACCTTACAGTCGAAACCAACTTCACGCTGCACTTCTTCTGTGAGGCCACCAAGGCAGGTTCCTGGTAACACGATCCTTTGAAATAAGGTTGGGGAGTAATTGAGGGTTTCTATTAATTCAAAATCCCAATCCTTGGTAATTGGGCTGACTAGCTGTGTCGTAGTCGCATTGGTGTACTCTGTAGCCTTCACTCCTGATAAAAGGAAGTGCAAGTAATCTGGCACCATAAGCATCGTCTTTGCCTTTGCGTATTGCTCAGACTTATTGGTCTTCCAAGCCATGAGCTGATAAATGGTATTAAAAATCTGCTTTTGGATACCAGTTCTAGCATACAACTCCTCTTCTGGAATTAAATCATATACTTTTAAATCCATATACTTAGTTCCACTATCACGGTAACCTACTGCATTTCCAATTCGCTTATCTTCTTCGTCCAAAAGAACGATATCTACAGCCCAGGTATCAATTCCAATACTCACTGGAATCTTGCCTGCTTCCTTACATTTTCTCATACCTGTAAGGATTTCTCTGAAAAGTCCATCAATGTCCCAAGTCAGTTCCCCATCCTTTTCTACGTTCCCATTTGGAAAGCGATGGATTTCTTCTAACACCATCTTTCCATTTTCCAAATGTCCTAGGATGTGACGTCCGCTGGATGCACCGATATCAACCGCTAAATAATATTTGTTCATATGTATCCCCCCGTTTGTATATTTGTGGGAAAGCCCATTGGACTTTCCCACAAATCATGGCAACAACTAGTCTGTGTAATCACAGTCTAGCAACTACATACATTGTACGAAAATAAATACAAAAAAAAAGGACACCTTTTATTCAAAAAAGTGTCCTTATTCGCCAATTCTTATCTCACATCATCATAATGTGTCCACATCCTGATAATCTTAATTCTACCTTTATATGAAGTTCCATCCTCTACGAATGTTTCCTCTTCTACCTGATAAACCAGTCTGTGCTGTATATTGATTCTCCTCGATAATATGCCATCCAACCTTCCTACCAATTTTTCATATCTAGGTGGATTTTGATATGGATTTTCTCGTATTAGATCAACTAACGCTTTCGCCTTATTCGAGATATTAGCCTGTTTCAATTTTTCTAAATCTTTTAATGCCTGCTTAGTAAAAACGATTTTATACATTTACCATTCTACCATTTCCTCTGGAATACAATCTTCAATTGCTGTATTTGCTCCATCCAAAATAGACTGTGTCATATTCGGAATTGAATCTAAATATAAAGTTTCTTGAATTGCACTCCAATCGTCCTCTGATATAAGAACCGCGTTAGCTTTTTTCCCAACAATTAATGCTGGTTCATGATACAAGCTTACGGACTCCACCAGATTATAGAGGTCCTTTCTTGCATTTGTAATATTAATTGTTGACATAAAAATCTCCTTCTCTTTTCCTTTTGTATTCTTTTGTTGGTTTTCATTTTCTTAATCCTATTAAACATCTCGTTCATTCCCCTGTAAAAAAATCTTTTCTCAGTTTTGTTTCTCTTCCGTATCCCTTCGATGCTGTATCTTATTTGAATGACGAGATTCATATGTCACTTGTATTATAGCGTACGTTTTCGCGTACGTCAACTACTCTTTTAATATTATATGCATTTATTTATATTTTATTTCCTGTTTTCCACTCGGTATTTTCTCGGTGTCATCCCAAACTGCTTTTGGAAAATACGATGAAAGTAACTCGTATTGTCATACCCTACCGCAAAACCAATATCCATAACATTCATATTTGTCGTAGTCAGTAAATATGCAGCTTGATTAAGCCTCTTATTCTGCACCAAATCTGTATAGTTAAGTCCTGTACGTTTCTTAATTTCTTTCGAAAGCCAGCGCATATCATAGTGTAGCTGTCTTGCCAGACCATCCAATTCGCCATCTCGATAATGCTCTTCTATGTAGCTAAGCACGTCCATCACAAGTTTCTGTTGCTTATCTGCTTCTGCCGTCTCCATTCGGTCAATCTGATTCATCAGTTGTAGGAATAGAAGTCCCATGGTCGCCTGCTGAATACTGCGTTTGTTTGGCTCTTTTCCACCGGTCAGACAATCAATAACGAAAGAACGCAGTTAGTTGTTTTCTGCCTCCATCATAGTAAGACCGTAGTCAAAGAACTCTGGCAAGATGATAAAGTTCACCGCTACATCCAACTCTGCTGCAGGATAAATCTCCTGTTTCGCCGACTGGCTAATAAACAAAAGCTCTCCTGCATATGAAGTTGTCTGTTCTTAAATCTACTTTCAGTTACATTCATTAGCTTGTATCTCCTAAAGTTCAGTCCTTCCCAAAACGTTTGCAACCGTCTTTGTACTATGACCTCTGCTGATTTCTCATCATTCGTTGTTACTACAAGTTTTATACTCCGTTTCCACTTGCTGATGAGACCTCCCCAGATACCACACGTTTCTTTCTCTCCACCTTCCTTCAGATTCCACCTCGCGATGGACACCCTTGGTCTTGGCTGTATCCTTCCACTACTAGGGTGGATTAGGAACTATCATCCATTGGAAACGTGCGCCGCTAGGCGCACTACAAAAAATCGCTTAAACCTCACGATCTAAGCGATTTTTCTTTTAGGAGAGTTTTTTACAGCCCTTTTGTAAGACCTCCTATATATTTCAGTTTAAGATAACCAGTATTTATCTATCTTAGGATTCTTGAGCTTCAAAATGTCTCTTCCAAAATTCTTTAATCTTTTCCAAGGACCAATCCTTCTGTTCGATAAGTACACCGCTTTCTCTCAATTTTTTAATTCCTTCTGGTAAATAGCTTGCGCTCTTCTCGCTTGTTGGTGCAAAACCAAATTCAAAGAAACCATGTGGCATACCTTTTGCTTCATATGTTTCAACATCACACCCATTTTCCTTTAAAAAATCCATAGTCTGCTTTCCTTCTGCATTTAACGCATCACATTCTGCCAAAACACAAATCGTTGGTGTAGTAGTATCTAATTCCTCTGCTGTTCCAAACAAAGGAGATACCAATGGATTTTTCGCATCTTTCGGTTCTCCGCCGATTTCATTAAAATATTCATACATAGGTGCTACATCATCTTCAATCCCTGGTTTCTCATAAGGTGATGTATATGCATCACAAAATGGATATGTCAAGATTCGCATTCCAAGATTTGGTCCTCCATTCTTTTTCGCAAGTGTAGAGACTGCTATTGCTGCGTTCGCACCTGCACTTCCTCCATACACCGCTACACGATTTCTGTCAAAATCATATTCCGGATTTTCCACAAAATATTTTACGGCTTCGTAACAATCCATTTGTGCACTAGGAAACTTATATTTTGGAGCTTTACGATATCCAACAGAAATGATATTAGCCCCTAACTTTTTTTGCAAAGCTACATATAGGCTATCATCTAATGCACATCCTCCGAATACATATCCTCCACCATGAAACGCAAAAATCATTGGTGCATTTGTTTTTCCAACTGGATAGTAAACTGCCATAAGTGTGCGTCCTGGAAGTTTTATTTTTATACGTTTGCCAGATACAGGAGCAAATCTATTTGCAATTGCCATTGCTCTTGTTGCGGTTGAAACCTCTTTTTTTAATTTTTTTCTTGTTAATTCATCCATACTTCTACCTCTCTCTTTTCTTTAAAAATTGTTTATCAACAGTTACTTTTATTCCATCTGCTACTGCTACATCCAAAACAATTTCATCCGCCAATCGTTTCATACTTACCACAATCTCTCCGTTTATTGAAAAATACGAGCACTTTACCTCATTCATGCTATCTGGTAAGAAAGGTTTTATTAGCACCTCTGCAAACCCTGGTTTTAACGCATGAATCCCTGCGATACCATTGTAAAACCATTCCATGATATGCCCCATCATATCATGACAATGACTTCTAGGATTCTCTTCCCAGTACTCTCCTAAACTTGTTTCTCCTGCCTTGACAAAAGCAAAATAGCTTGGATGTTCTTCTTTTAAAATATATTGGCATATCAAATCATGCATTCCGTACTTAGACATCGTCTGAATGATGTATGGGTGACCTACTTCTCCAGATACAATCGCTTTTTCTTCTTTTAAAAGTTTTTCTAATGACCATACTATATCCATGATAACCTCTTCTGGCACCATCCCCCAATACAAGGGCATAGCCAATGAGGCCTGTGTCTGTACCAGTGTCTTGTCATGTCCCCACACACGATAGGTATGTTTTCCTGTTGTACCATTTATACACAATAGTTTTTCATTATAATTCTGCTTTATTGCTTCTGCTTCTTTTGTAAAACATTCTGCATCTTCTACTTCTCCAAGTAGTTTAGCAAATTCTATCATTGTCTTTAAATCAGCATAGTACAGAGCTGTTTCTACATTTTCACGTGCAAATTCCCCTTTTGGATTTCCCCAATCACCTAGACCATGATTAATAAATCCCTCTTCGGTTAAGCAGCTTTTTAAATGCTTCAAATAGCGCTTTCCTGCAACATAATTACGTCGTACGACCTCCTCGTCTCCATAAAAACAATAATGCCAGTAGGCTCCCAAAATAATGCTACTCCCCCATCCTATAGTGTCATAGAAACTGCCTAATCCTGGAACTGGTAAAACATTTGGAATGTAACACGGTGCCATAGAAGGAATTAACCCCTCCCCAGGGAAAAATTGTCCACCAGACATATCGTAGAAGCTGTCTTCTGCTTCATGTTGCGAGACTCTAGCATCTTCTAGAAATTTTTCCCAATGCTTCTTTACTTGCTTCAAATACATAATGGACGGTGCCATAAGATGATTTTCTTCTTGCCATGCAAATCGCTCAATGGTTGGGCAATCTGTATGGACACTCAGCATATTTGATTCGATGGTCGTCTGAATCATTTCATATATTTGCATAAAGCGAACATCATCACAGAAAAACTCGCCTGTATTTTCATATGCAGAAGAAATCGCTTTTAATTCAATGTTTGCGATGCTTTCTGCTGTAATACCTTCGACTGCTAAGTACCTCGCCCCGATATATGTAAATATCATTTCAAAATGCTCCCATACATCGTCTTCTCCAATGATATAGGTTTCGCAAACGTCAATTGGCAGCCAGTTTTTTGCCATCTGGTCTACATCGCCATTTCGATCAAGCTTTTCTGCTGGAAATACGCGAACGATATCCCCTCTTTTTCCTTTCACATCAAATGCCAGCATGCCTGCTACATTCTTTGAAAAATCATATATGTATCGATTTCCTATTTTATAAAGATATTTCCCTCTATATCTGTGTAGTATTTTCGATGATGGAATTAACTGCGGAGTTAACTCACCCTTTGGTAATTCTGTGCTGTTAACAATGTAAGCGTTCCCCCAAGAATCTTCGTCACATACTAACTCCTTCCAATTTTCCACCCTTTTTCTGCCATCTACAATTTCAGAACCAAAAACGTTGGAATGGGAAATCATATGCTCTCTTACTTTCCAACTTTCATCTGTGCAAATATATTCTACACTATCATCCAAATAAGTAATCTCAAGGCTTATCATTAACATCAGTACATCCGCATAGGGCTTATAGCCATTTGGATTTGGTGGCATAAATGGTGGAAAATGAAAGACATATCCACCTGCATCATCCATGATAAACCAACCATTCCCAACCTCTGAGGAAACGATATTTTCGCCTTCATTTATCAAACTTGTAATATCATATGTTACATAATTTAATCGCTTATTGTAATCTGTCCAAGCTGGTTCAAGAACACTTTCTCCAACTTTTCTCCCATTGATAAATAATTGAAATTGACCAAGTCCACATCCATGAACAATGGCCCCCTTTATTTTTTTCTCAACACAAAAAATCTTACGCGCATAGAATGGGGTCTTATTCCCATTACTTATCCATTTTACATGCTTGAACCTATCCATGCATTATCCCATCTTTTCTTCTTCCTTTTTTGTTAACATAACAAAATGTCACGCTTTTCATAAGTGGTACGAAAGACAAATAATGGGTGCTTAGCCGACATCTATATCTATTCAAATTGACAAAATAGAAATATCATTTTTATACTATCTTTAAATAGTGGATTTTATAGGAGAAAATATGAGAGAAGAATTTTTAATCACAGGACAGCCCTTTCCAGCATTAACAGCTGTTGAAAAATCTTTAAAAAATGCCTTTTTAAACGCTGACTACGACTATATAACGAAGCCCTTTGCTTTTCATGAAATAGAATCTTATTTTACATTAATAAATGAAACAAGCAACAACATTTTACCTGAATTAATATTTCAATCGGACATTTTAATGGAGTCACCATATTTTTCAGACGAATTAGATACTGCATATTTTCAGCACTTAAGGTATTTGCCTGCAATCTGGCATTCACATGACTTTTTAGAAATCACTTTGGTTTTAAAAGGCCATTGCACCAATTACATCTTAGAACAGTCGCTCGATATGCAAGCTGGCGATATCTGTATTATTGCACCCAATACTACACATGCCATCTCTGCATTTTCTGATGATTGCATTATATTAAATCTCCTTTTGCGTATCAGCACCTTTGAAAAAGCATTCTTTGGGTCACTGTCTGAAAATGATGTTTTATCTGAATTTTTTACAAGAATTTTATATCATTCTCCCTCTCATCCATATCTTTTGTTTCATTGTGGAGAAGACGAAGACCTTTTTCATTTTATCGGATATTTTTGCCTGGAATATCAATCAAACAAACAGTACAAAAATCGAATGCTTAACAACATCATTACCGCTTTTTTTATACTGTTACTTCGCAAGCATGGTACGACTGTATCTACGGTTAGTCTCGGTATAAATAAGACGGAGCATAATATTATCTATATTTTGAAATATATGCAAGAAAATTATGCTACCATTACCATGAAGGATTTGTCCGTTTTTTTTAATTATAGTGAACGCCATCTCCAACGTTTGATTAAACAAAGTACCGGTCTGAGTTTTTCGGATAATATTATAAAATTAAAAATGCAACATGCCGCAAAATTATTGCAAAACACAAGTAAGTCTGTATCAGAAATCGCTTCTGTCATTGGATACTCGGACACAAGTAATTTTCGCCATGCTTTTAAGTCATACTATAATTGCACACCACAGGAATATCGGTTTATGAACAAAAAAAGAATCTTTTAGCCTATCACTAAAAGATTCCTATTTCTATTTCCTGTTTTCCACTCGGTATTTTCTAGGTGTCATCCCAAATGTTTTTTGAAAGATGCGATGAAAATAGCTGGTATTGTCATACCCTACAGCTAATCCAATATCCATGACATTCATATTGGTAGTCATTAGTAGATAAGCCGCTTGATTAAGCCGCTTATTCTGCACCAAATCTGTATAGTTTAATCCTGTACGCTTCTTGATTTCTTTGGATAGCCAACGCATATCATAGTGTAGCTGTCTTGCCAGACTATCCAATTCGCCATCACGATAATGCTCTTCTATGTAACTAAGCACATCCATCACCAGCTTCTGCTGTTTATCTGCTTCCGCAGTCTCCATTCGTTCAATTTGATTCATAAGCTGTAGGAACAGAAGTCCCATTGTCGCTTGCTGAATACTACGCTTATTTGGCTCTTTTCGGATAATAGTCCAGATTAGATTTTCGATAAGATTCTGTATCGGAAGCACATCTGCTACCTTAAAATGCAAATATCCTGTGTCCTCTTTCCCACCTGTTAGACAGTCTATTACAAAAGAACGAAGCTGATTGTTTTCTGCTTCCATCATGGTAAGTCCATAATCAAAGAACTCTGGCAAAATAATAAAGTTCACCGCTACATCCGACTCTGCTGCTGGATAGATTTCCTGTTTCGCCGACTGGCTAATAAACAAAAGCTCTCCTGCATTTAAAATCACATCATTTCCATTTATGACATGGTGGGTACTTCCCTCACACATATAAACTACTTCCACAAAGTTGTGATTATGAATTGGAAAATGCACAAAACGAGTATGTGTACGTATCTGAATCAGCTTTCCAGCCTCAAGAAGTTTTGCTGCATCAATGTGTACCACATCTTCATTCTCTGATGTATCTGAACTATATATTTCTTTTTCTATATTCGTGTTCCCACTACGAAGACGCTCCTCTTCGGGAGTAACCTGACGTAGGATTTCAAGTAGTTCTTGGGTCATGTAAATTTCTCTATATCATTACAATGATATAGTCCTTTGAATGCTAATTAATGATTTCCACAACTATGACTTCCACATCCATGGTCACCACAGGTATGTCCTTCTTCATGATCATGATGATTACATTTTACATCTGGATTATAAGCAAGGTTTCCAGCTAACAATGCTTCTACTGCTGCATCTGCATCACCACTTACGCCACCAAATAATTTGATGCCAGCCTGTGCCAATGCCATCTGTGCACCACCACCGATGCCGCCGCAAATGAGTACATCTACCTGCTGTCCATAAAGGATACCTGCAAGTGCGCCATGTCCGTTTCCATTGGTATCCATCACTTCGGATGATACGATTTTGCCATCCTCTACATTATAGATTTTGAACTGTTCTGTATGTCCAAAATGCTGAAAAATCTGTCCGTTTTCGTATGTTACTGCAATTTTCATTTTACAATTACCTCTTTCTATAAAATGTTTTCAGAATAAAATTATCGGCGTGACAGGATTCGAACCTGCGACTTCCACGTCCCGAACGTGGCGCTCTACCAAACTGAGCCACACGCCGAAAAATGTAGCCATCTATTACCTTACCACTTTTTTAGAAAAAGTCAAATTATAGTACATTACGTTTTAGAAGTTTCATAAAATGTCCCCCCACCAGCTAATGCCAGTGGGGGGACACTTTATAAAATATCGCTAAGGGGAGTGGTAATCAAATAATCTGACTTATTCTGCATTCTGATATTCAGCTTTAATTCTAGCAATTTCTTCCTGAATGGAAGCCATCATTTCTTTATTGAGTGGATAATATTTCATTGCTATTAAGTTTAAAATCCATCCAATTAATGGAGCACCAAGTAAACAAATCATAGTTACCCAGAAGATACCCTCTGAATATGGTGTACTAGGTACTGGCTGTGTTTCTGCAAAGCCTATCATTGCTAACATTAATGCGATAAATGTAGTCGCTAAAGAAGATGTAACCTTGTCAATAAAACTGAATAATGTTCCCATAAGACCTGGTACATATTTTCCACTTCTATATACCTCGTAGTCTGCACAGTCTGCTGTCATAGGAATAACGATAGAGGATGATAAGCTACCGAATCCCTGCATAATGATATATAAACCAACGAAGGCAATTGTATAGAAGTTAATGTTTGTGAAGTTAACTAATGTTGGATCACCAAACCTTAATAATAAGAATAATGCAACTGCACCGATGATACCACCATATGTACCAACTAAAAGAGCCTGTTTCTGTCCCATTTTTCTAGCAACAACTAAAATTAATGCCATAGGTACAACAATACCAAAGATACTTGTAATTCCATTAAATGCTGAATATGTATCATAGTTACCAATGATGATACCAAATAACATAGTCATGATTACAGCATTTCTCTGCATTGTCATAGTAAGTTTATCAGAACATGCTGCAACACAGAGCATCTGGATTGCACGGTTCTTTTTGATAACTTCCACATAATCTGTAAGCTTTAATAACTGTGGTTTACCTGTACCATAGAATTCTTTATTATCTTTTCTCCAAAGACCAATAATAGCTAAAATAGCAAACACGATAGAAAGCACTACACACATTCCCCAAAGTTCTGCATGGAATGTAGGTGTATCAAATGCATCTTTGATAATATTGCCTGCTGCATCATAAATATTATGTTTTGGCACCATAACACTAGTAATGTAAATTGGCATAACACCAAATGCTGCCATATTGTAAATTGTATCAAATACAGAGAAAATCGGTCTCTGTTCTGGATCATTGGTTAAACATGTCTGTGCACTCTTTGTAACTACACACTGGCATGTATAACCAATAATATAAAACATATAACAAACAATATAAAATGGTAAACGTACAACTTCTGGAAGCCCTGGACATACTAAGAATATTAGTCCAGTACCAAGAATCATAATAATCTGACCAATTACGATAAATGGGCGATTTTTACCAAATTTTCCATCTGTCTTGTCAATAATAAATCCTACGAATGGGTCTGTTACACCATCCCAAACACGTAATGCTGTCATAAGTGTACCAGCCAATACAACAGCTACTCCAATAACACCTGTCAAATAGTATGTGATGTACATAAACATCATCTGATACATATTTGTAGAAGTATTATTCAACGCATAAAATGCGATTTCCCAACCCTTCGCACGATGAATACCTGTGCTAGGGTCATAAAGAGGTTTCTTCATAATTCTTTCTCCTTTTCCTTTGTTTTTTATAAAAATTACAGCCTTCATTCATCCTATGAGTTCTGTAAATTCTTTACATTACAACAAAAGCAATTGTAGCAGGTTCTAATACTAATTCTCCTGCTCCTTTTACTTCTGGTGACATATCTGGAAGTTCATTATTAGCACCAAGCACTAATTCTTTTCCATTTAAATACATGGTAGCAGAACGAAGTGTTGGGGCACTTAATTTATAAACATCTGCTGTTTTTGGAAGTTCAACTGTTGTTGCATCTACCTCTGAGTTATTTATAATTAAATATGCAACTCCATCTTTTCCATCTTTACGAGAATGAGCATACACATGAGCACCAACTCTTACTTCTTCTTTTGTATCATAAACAGTTGTACCCATAATTCTATTCCACAGTAATACTGCAAAATAGTTTGGTCTTGGATCAAATGTACCATGTTTTAAAAAGCCATAATCAGAAGATGCTAATGTATTGTGGAAAATAACCCCATCCGTTACAGTTGCGAACCCTCCTAGCTCATTTAAGGTACGGAATACATCTGTATAGGTGCTTGCCCATGTATCACCGCCACCACCTGCATCACCAGATTCTGTTACCCACATTTCTCCATTTGGACAGTACTGATCTCGTTTTGGAGCGTTTTCCACTGCACAATTTGGAGCAACTGCTAAATACTGTTCTGTTAAAACTTTATCAAAATCCCAATGCGAAGTAGGCATTACCATTTCTAATCTTTCAGAAACACCATTATAATAGTGATAACTATACACATCTAATGCTTCTACGGTTCCATTCATCAATTCATCTGTTGTAACAACATTTGGCATAAGTTCAGCAATACCACCACTACCTGGCTGTCCCTGTCGCTTTTCTTCATCTCCCATGTTACCTTGTGTAGAACATGGTCCAACACAAAGGGTTCCTGGATAGTTTTCACGCACCCATTTAAAGAAAATATCCTGGTCTCTTGCGTAATCTTCCGCAGAATATCCATTTGGAAGACCACTAACTTCCATCATATTTGGTTCATTTACAAATTCAGCCGCATCAATTGGCACACCATAGTCACGGCTAAATTTGAAAATAATCTCTGCCTGACTTGGATTCCAAGGTTCCTTTGCAGAATGTAAGCCTTCACAATTTGCCACAGAAATTAATAATTTGGCATTAATTGCTTTTACAAAATCAAGAACTCCAATCCATTGTTCTTTTGTTAAAACATTCTGATAGCCTTCAGGTGCAATACCGTTTGTTGTGCCTTCGAAATCGTAATACGTTTTTGTAGCCCATGTACCAGATACACGTACCCATACAGGTCCGAACTCATTTGCAAGATATCTTAGTTTTTCATCATAAAGATTAATTGGTGGATACACCTGCATATAATCTTGTACTGCTTCAAAACCACCATTTAAGATAAATTTCTCTGTTCCTGCAATCTGTTCTGGCGTATAGGCTTTCCAAAATGTTCCACCTGTTACCTCTGTAAACTCCACATTGTAGGACATCAACTTATCATTCACTGTACGAATCACAGACAATGGAGAAGCTGATAATTGAATTTTATCCCCCATAGTTACCCTCCTTTTTAATAACACATTCATATTATATCTTTATAATGATACTAAAATAGCCCATAAAACTCTTGCAAATTTGTAATCAAAATGTTATTTTTGTAATCAGTTAAAGGAGTATTAATACTATGCAAAACTATGATTTAAACTACATCTGTATGACAATTGGAAATCTATCAGGTATACCCATAAGACTCTACAAAAATGGGCAGCAAGTACTCTTTTATTCTATGGTAAGCCTTATAAAAGATCCTATTCTTCCTTATGAAAAAGAAATATTAATGATTGAAGATAAAGTAGGGTACTATACTACAAATAATCTGAATTATTATGGAATATTAAATATCGAAAATCACAAAATCATTCTTGGTCCAACGCGTTTTGTACCTAATACGGAACAGGACCTTCATGAAATAGCACTTTCTTTGGATATCCCTGCGGAACATATCGATGAATTTCTATCATCCATGAAATCTATTGTAGGATTACCACTAGAATTTTTAATTCGTATGCTTTGCTTACTTAGTTATTTATATTGCGGAGAAGCGACAGACTTAAATGAGCTAATGATCTATGAATCCAATCAGCATTCCTATGAAAAGGAACTAATTGAACAACAAGTTAATTTCTTATCTGAAGAACAAGTAGATGTATTTCATCAATCCATTGATAATACCTATTTGACAGAATGTACTATGACAGACATCATAAGCCGAGGAGATATAGCCGCTCTAGAACAATGGCTGCATTTACCTCATATAACACAACGTACCCCTTTGGCTGTTGACTTACTAAGGCACAAAAAAAACACCTTTATCACAACTGCCACCCTCGCATCTCGAGCAGCAATACATGGTGGAATGCATTCAACAGATGCAATCTCTATTGCCAATGAATACATAAAAAAATGCGAACTACAGAATTCTCTAGAAAGCATTTCAAATTTGCAATATCATATGATAAAAACCTTCACATATAAAGTTCATCAACTTAACCTTGGTAAACATCCTAGTAAATTGGTACTTGATGTAGTAAATTATATTCATCATCATTTATCTACTCACATAACAACCCAGGATATTGCAGATGCGTTATATATGAGCCGCCCTCATTTGTCTAAGAAATTTAAAGCGGAAACCGGGCAGAACTTAAATGAATTCATCCTCACACAAAAAATTAATGAAGCAAAACGTTTGCTAAAATATACCGACAAATCTTTACTGGCAATTGCCGTATATCTTGGCTTTTCCACACAAAGTCATTTCACTCATGTATTCAAAAAAATAACTGGAAAAACCCCTAGCGAATATCGCTAGGGGCATTCTTTATTTTAACATATTAAGTATTCCCTTAAAGAAATGTCCGTTTCCATATGTTACTGCAATTTTCATTTGCTCTTTCTCCTTTCGAATCACACTATATCTACCTCAGCACTTTTTAAGAAAATGTCAAACGGCTTATTTTTCTTGCATAATTATCTTGTATTTGTTATATTTATCTTACAAACTATTTATTCTAAAATAAGAGGAAATTTATATGAAAAAAATTGATTATGACTATATTGCAGAAAACATTGCTGAACTATCTAGAATTCCTATACGACTATATAAAAACAAAGAACTTAATAATTTTTATAGCCCCATCTCTTTTACGGTTGACCCTGCTAGTTTATATGTAGAGAAATTACTTTCTATTGAAAAAGGCATCAGTTACTACATCACACCATTTTATCAGTACTATGGTATAGTACAGCATCAGAATTATACTTTTATTCTTGGACCTACTGCTCAGTTTCCTTTATCAAAAGTGCAAGCTAGAGAGTTGATGTTCTTATTAGGGATTGACGAATCCAAACGTGAATCATACTATTCTATGCTTAATGGTGTAACTCATATGCCACTTCAATTATTTTTACATCTTCTTTGTCTTTTAAATTACTATTTGACAAATGAAAAACATGACGTGGCTGAAATCCTTCTTTTTGATTCTTCCAGTGACATTTCACTACAGGAGTTAGAAAATGCGAAGAAAATCCCGACCAGTTATGAACAAAATTTACCAATTAATCTTCCACATACTACCTATGATTTTGAAAAGAAAATGTTTAATTATATAAGAAATGGTGATCCAAAAGGATTACTAGAGTTTTTCACCTATGCTTCACCAGGCCAATCTGGAAAAATTGGGGAAACATATATACGACAGCTAAAAAACATTTTCATTGTATCTGCGACCCTTGCCTCTCGTGCCGCTATAGAAGGGGGAATGCCCGCAGAAGAAGCCCTTACCCTTAGCGATGAATATATTCGCCATAGTGAAAAACATACTTCACCTGAACCAATCAATAATCTTCAATACCATATGATTATGGACTATGCCACTCAAGTACATGACCTTAACCATGGGAAGAACTATAGTAAGGTCATCCGTGATACGATTTCTTATATACGTGATCACTTAACAGAAACAATTAAAATTGAGCAGCTAGCAGAAGTCGCCTTTTTGAGTCGAAGCCAGCTTTCTGTACGTTTTCACACTGAAACTGGTATGACCATTACCGAATACATTCGTATGCAAAAAATCAAAAAAGCCCAGGAGTTTCTGACTTCAACAGATAAAACTCCTATTGAAATCAGCACTTACCTGGGCTTTTCATCACAAAGTCACTTTCAAAAAGTTTTCAAAGAAGTCACTGGTATGACTCCCAAAGAATATCGTCAGAAATAGTTATTCTACTTTGATATACATAATATCATAGTTCATAGATTCCTTTGGTACATAACTACCATACTTTTCTACTACTTCGTCTACATTAGCAGTGTATACATTGCCTTCAGCATCTGTATAATCTCTTGTAGCTAAATAGGTAACTGGCTTGCCATCAATGCTTGGTAAGCCGGTTTCTGGCATTTGTTCTTTTAATTCTTTTCCATTCAATGTTACTGAAGCAGTATTGTTAGCAGCTCCACAAGTAACTCCATCTGCATACATTAAAATAACACTTGCATAATATGCATCAATTCTACCCAATACAGCGCCTACATTTGCAACAGCTTTTTCTGTATCTAAATCAAAGCTGGTTTTGATACTACCTGTAATGTTGTTGTTTTCCGCAGTCATATAACGCTGAGAACCTGCGTATCCACCTACATTCACAATTGCCTCTCCTACTGGTTTGGATACTGTCACATCCATATCAACGTTAACAGTATTACCACTAGAACTAGTATTTGCAGCACCAATACCACCTACATTCACAGTAAGATTTGTATCTTCTTTTGCAGTTGATACATCTTTTCCATTTAATCTCATTTTTACGTCTACGACATTATTTTTCATAGTGGCATAACATTCACCAATCATACCACCCATATAAAGTTCACCACCATGAGAAACAGTGGTTTCTGCATTTACCGTAATAGTTGTATCTTTTACTGAACAATTAGAAACTGTACTACTCCATCCACCTGCTTCCAATCCTGCTGCAGCGACAAACATTGATTTTGCATATGCCATATCCTTATCACTATATTCCAAAGTAATAGCTGCATTTTTAACATGAACATTTTTCATGGAAGAAGACATATCAAAACATGCCAATGTAGCCGCATAGCAATAATCTCCACTATATGCGTTTTCGCCACCTACATTAATCTGAGCTCCATCAATGGTAAGGTTAGAAATATTCGCATAGCTCATAGCTCCAAACATAGCAGCTGTACCATTTGCACTTTTACCATCATCATGCCAAATAGTCTCTTTTTTTGTTGCATCAACTGTATTTTCCACATTTGCTCCATTTACATTTAAGCCATAAATGGTATGACCATTGCCATCTAAATTACCACGGAATGCATAAGTCCACCAGCTATCATTGAAATATTCATAGTTAGAATAATATGCACCGATTGGCTCCCATTCTTTTGTCAATGTAATATCACTGGTTAAAACATATGCACCATACAAATCATCCTTAATTGCACGAAGTTCTTCTTCATTAGAGACTTCCTTTGCTTCTACCCAACGTGCATATAAAGTCAAAGTTCCATCTTCCGTTAATGCTTCAAAATCCTTGATATACATTGCATCGTCATATAATGCACGGGCTTCTTTTTCTTCTTCATCCATTACTGCAACCTTCGCAGCTCCTATTTCACTTAATTTATTTCCGAAAAATACCTGATATTTGGAAACACCATTCACAATATCCTCAGACTTTACTTCTGGAACAGTATGCCAGCCAGCAAAATAGTAGCCTTTTCTCTTTGGTGTTGGTACGTCACTTGCTGGAATCACTGCATCTTCTTTATACTCAATCTCAACGATTGAAGATTTCTGTTGTGCTCCCCATCCTGAAGTATAATAGGTAAAGGATTCGTCATCTGTCAAATCTGATGTAGTATTCTTATCAAAGACAATCGTATATTTCTCATATGAAGGCTTTTGTTCACTTTCTGTATTATTCGCATTCCCATTGCCACAAGCACCTAATACAAAAACTGCCCCCAATAAAAGTAATAATGCTTTCCACTTTTTCATATATAGCTCCTTTCTTGCTAAAAAAGCTGGCAGAATATGCATTCCGCCAGCTTTTGCAGATTCTGTATCTGTTTCTTATTTTGTTCCTGTAATCTCGCCTTCAGCACCTGTATCTGGAACTGGCATAGTTACAGCATATGTTCCATCTGTACATGTAATATTGTAGATTAAATCTTCTCCAGTATTGTACTGTGTACCTTCCGCAGTAATGGTTCCGTCTGCATTTTCTGTATATGTACCTTCTGCAAATTTAACAGTTGCCTGTCCTGCATAATCAACTACACAGAAGAAGTTTCCATCATTGTCAAGAACCATAAGTGTTGGAGCCCATCCACCAACGATACCAGATAATACTAAGTAATTATCCTCTGCTGGATTTGCATCTTTTAAAGCCTCTAAAGCAACTGTAGCGTCCCATGGTACTTCAGTTCCCGCTTCTGTACCTTCATCTTTTGTTCCTTCGTTTTCAGTTCCTACATTTTCTGTGTTCTTGTTCTTGTCTTTGTCAGTGTCGTTTCCGCCACATGCTGTAAGTCCACCTAATGCCAATACAGCTGCACATAACAAGCATACAATTCTTTTTTTCATGTTTCTTACCTCCATTTTTATAATGTTTTTCCGACGCTCTTGCGTTAATTGAAATTTAACATTATAATTTATTTTTCTATATCACAGTTGTATGATTTATATTAAAATTATTCGATTATTGTTTGCTATTGAAAGAAAACCGTTAAGCAATTATGCAAATCTGTAATCCAACTATTATACGCATGATATCCATCTTCATAATCAATCCAGGCAAAATTTTCACCATCTACAAAACGTTCTGGCATTTCTGCTAATACTTCAGCACAAAAAACTTTATGCTCGTCATGTGCTATATCCATAGTTCCATTACCGTTATACATATAATGAATTGGCAAATCTTTATATTCTTCAGACTCCAATACCTTTTTAAACTCGTTGGATTCTGTTAACGAACCAGACAATACACCAAAATAAGAAAATACATCAAGATTTCTCATCATAGCAGCCTGAATAGTTGTATAAGCCCCCATAGAGAATCCGGCAAAAGCACGATGGTCTCTTGACTGCTGTAAGCTTTCTATAGAAACATCCTTTCCTGCATAAGTAGTGTACTGACTCTCAATTGCAGGAATCAAATCATTTCGAAGCTCCTTTGCGAACGCTACACATAAAGTATTCGCATCCACATATGAACCATCTACTTCTGTATAGAAAGTAGGAGCAACTACAATAACCTCCTTCGAAATCCCATTTGCGATCATGTTATCTAATACATTTCTGGTAGTTTTGCCAAATGTTTTCTGATTATTGTTTACCATACTCTCATCACCAATCCAATAATATTGGCTCTCGCCACCTCCATGCATAAGATAAAGAATATCATAGGCTTTATTTGCATCATATCCGTAAGGCAAATAAATCAGTGCTGTCTTTGTTATAGTTACTTCTTCCTTTCCACTGCTTTGCTCTAATGCATAAGCACTAGTTTCATAGGAAAATTCCATTACAGTTCCCTGCTTTTGTGATTCTTTTTTTAGTTCTTTATTCAATGGCAGTTCCGTTGCAAAGGTTTTATAGCCTGATTTCTGTGTAACATCTGTTTCTAAAATTGAAAAATCATCATCTTCTTTTACCTGTTCTTTACCTCCAGCATCGGCACTTTTTACAATGAAACCGATGAGAACGGCAAATGCTACCACCAAAATAATTCCGATGATAAGTTTATGTATTTTCTTCATAAAATTCCCCCTAAACGTTCACATTTATAGAGTTTTCTTTTGAGTTGCCTTCATCATCCATAAGAAACAACCACCAAGAATTATGACATTGGCTCCACCTAATATTAAGAGCCAATATGGGAATCCCATAGTCACAGGGTCTGTATAAGCCCTACTATTTACTACAATGTAGAGAATATTTTTACATGCTCTACGCATTTCCTGCTTACCATAATTAGAAGATGTAGTGACTTCAGTTGGCGCATGTCCCAAGGTAGAAAGCATTGCATCTCCACCTGCTCGGATTGCTTGGTCTGTATTCATATAACCACCATTATCATAATCCGTAATAACAATTCCGTTGAATCCCCATTCTTCTCTTAATACCTTAGTAATTAACTGATAATTACCACCTGCCCAAACAGTTCCAATACGATTGTAAGAAGTCATAATACCTGTTGTCTTTCCTTCTTTGACGATTGGTTCAAAAGCCTTTAAATAAATCTCACGGATTGCCTGTTCATTGGACCATGTTGCAACACCTGAACGATTCGTTTCCTGATCATTTAACGCAAAATGTTTTACATAAGTAACGATACCACAGCTGTTACATCCTTTTACCATCGCCGCACCCATTTTTCCAGAAAGTAATGGCTCTTCAGAATAATACTCAAAATTTCGTCCTGAAAATGAGGTTCTATGGATATTGGCTGCTGGTGCATACAAACCACTTACACCATTGGCATTGGCTTCCTGTGCATAGGTGGTACCCATTTCTTCTACCAGTTCTACGTTATAAGTTGACGCGATAACAACTTCACTCGGAAACTGAACACCACTAATATCACTGGTTAACGCATTGAGTCCTGCTGGTCCATCGATATCAATGGTTGCAGCCTTGTCAATGGATTCCACAGCAGCTGTAGAAAAACCTGCGAAACCGATCAACTTGCCCATTTCATCCATAGATAACTGATTTAATAATAAATCCCATTGTGAATCATCATAGGCAACACCTATCATATCCTCTAAGGTAAGCCCATTATCCTCACCTGTTACAATATCCTCTGCTTTTGGATCATTCGAACAATACAAAGTATTGATATTATTTTTGTTCATCTCATATAATACGTTTCCAAATGCCTCTTTACTTTCTACACGTACTGTAGGGAGAGTTCCTTCCCAATCGGCACGGGATACATAAGTAACTTCTCCTGCTGCATAATCAAAAACACTTTCTGCTGCCACAGCATCTGTAGAACGTGGATTTTCAGCATTATAGACAATCTGCTCTTTCACTTCATAAGTGAAACTATCTATCATATCATGTGAGTTATCCATCAGTTTTATTTCATACTCTCCAGCATCCAACACATAGGCTTTTGCAGTCTTTTCATCAAAGGACGCCATATCCTCTACATTAAAAGTCAATGTAATTTCCTCTGATGCACCAGCCTCTAAAACTTCTGTTTTATCAAAGGCTGCCAATACCACGTGGGATTTCTCAATTCCACCTACTGTATATGGAGCTGTATAATAGAGCTGAACGACTTCTTTGCCTTCCGTTTTGCCAACATTCGTTACTTTTACTGTAGCGGTAACTACACCATTTTCAACGGACGAAGATACAAGTTCTTTTTCAAATGTAGTGTAGCTTAATCCATATCCAAATGGATACTGCACTGCTTCATGGTATTTTGTTTCATCACACTCACCCGTTTCATTGTCCACAAAACGTGTTTCGTAATAGCGATATCCTACATAGATCCCCTCTACATATTCTACATATTTATTTGCTGTTTTCTTACCATTTTCTGTATAGAAGAAATTTCCTGCATTAAAATATGCTGGTGATGAAGTCATATCATATGCATAGGTATCTACCAATCGTCCAGAAGGATTCACCGTACCAGCTAAAACTTCTCCCAAAGCTACACATCCTGTAGAACCAGGTCCACCAATCCAAATTGCACCATCGATTTTTTCATCTTCCACAAAACCTAACTCCATGGCATTAGATGAATTGATAAGCACAATAACTTTTTCAAAATTTTCCTTAACCAAATCCAACATAGCGATTTCTACATCCTGTAACTCCAGATAATGCTTTCCTGCATTACCACCAGTATACTCTGCCATATCAAAAGGCAAATCTCCACCTTCTCCGCCACTTCTTGAAATTACAACAAGTGCTGTGTCCGAAAAACTTTTTGCGTTATTTATCAAATCAATACTGTATTCACTTGTATCTGGTTCATAAATGTTGTAATCTCCACCCTTTAAATTAAAAATATTGGTGGATTCCTTTTCCGGTAAACGTTCTTTATAGAATTGTGTCAATTCATCATTTACTTCAATGCCTGCTTCCTCTAGCCCTTGTTGCAAAGTCACATTTTTCGATTCATCTGATGCACCAGAACCATTTCCTCCATAAATTAAGCTAACAGAAGAAATACCAAATACATTTACCTTATTATCTGTCAATGGAAGAGATGCATCCTTATTCTCCAAAAGTACAATCCCCTCTTCTTCCAAGCGGGTAGTAATGTCTTTTGAAGCTTCAGTTGCTTCCTCCACTGCTAAGTCATCTACTTTTACAGCAGAAAAATACTGGTTGATAATATTGTTAAATCCCCAGATTGTCCCATTTGCAACTATCATAACTACTAAAAGTAATGACACTACTACATTCCCTGCTTTTTTTACCTGCTTGATGTTCTTTTTTAAGCGAACAGCCATTACTGCAATAATTAAAATTCCAATCACAATTGACAAAATAAATATCCACATTGTAATACTAGAAACATTCATTTTCTTATCCCTCCTCTTTGTTTTGTTTCGGCTTTCTGGTAAATAACATGATAACTACTGCTATTCCACAAAAAATACTCATGCTTATAGATAATGCATTCATTCGGAAGATAATCGCCAAGAAACTAAACATCATAGCTAAGACTACCAATACAACTTTCAACCATACATAATGTTTCAGTTTTCTCTTACGAATTAGCACTGCCAGCAGAATTGCCAGTGCTCCAACCCAAAGCGGTAAATACCAACAGGTAATACCATCCTTTACAATGCCGTTTTCAAACAGCTGAATGGATATAAACCACTGCATTGGACCAGTACTTCCTCCTTTATCGTTAATAACGTGGGAAATACCACCACCGCCGCCTGCTAATTTTTCAATAAATGCATTTTTTATTACAACACCATCTGTTTCTGGTACTTCCAAACCACTACCAATCCACACATCTGCAAATTTGTTGTGACAATATACACCTAGACCTACCGCATAATGAGATGTTACCTCATCTCCAACCTTATATGAAGCATATCCAGGTTTCGTTCCATCATGAGAACTCCATGCTTCTACCGAAGGTGCCTCATATGGACATTCTGACTGATAGAATGCCAGATATCCATCATTCCCATTCCATATCGTCTGATATTCGTGGAAGTGCTCCACCATCATACAGTAGGCACTTACTCTATCTCCATTTACAACTAAACCATTCTTTGTTTTATTTGTATCCCATCCAACGCCTGCACCATGATCTGCTCTCCATACCCAAAAATTGTCTGCAATCGTATCATTCGCATTGATTTCTACACAGATATCTGTTGTAGTATTTTTCTCGACTGCACCACCAACACGGAAAAACAAATCTGCCAACACTATAGGATTTTTATCATGAGAAGCATCCTCATGCTTGTCACCTACTACTAATAATTTTTTTGTCTGGTTCGCATCAAATAAAAGTCCGCTTATATTCACACCATCAACATCAGCAACTTTTACCAGACAATCCATATTTTCATCACTACCTACCAAGGTAGCCATGCCCATCCCCAAGAAAATAGTATTCGGATTAGACACCTGTAATGCAACATCCAAGGTATAAATCCCTGGTGTAAATAATATATGCTTCCCTGCATTTAATGCCGTTTGCAGGGTTTCCGCTGTATCTATACCTTCCTTGGCAATATAAAAATTATTTTCTAGTGGTATAAATATTCCTGCTTGCTCGCCTTCCCAAGAAATTCCAGTCGAATTCTTTTTCATCTCAGGAACATATACACCATATCCCTTTTTTTCATCTAATACTAAAAATGGTTTTTCCTGAATCACAGGTGTCTCGTCAATTACAGTACGGCGAAGCAACCAGTTATCCACTAAATCCATATTGGTCTTATTTCCCATAAAAAGATAATTAAACTCTACTCCAGACCAATTATCAAAATACGAATTTCTAGTAAACCATTGTTGTTGTAACCAACTATTTATCGTTCCATTTACCTTCGTATCTGCAATAAATCCACCAGAACCACCTGCACCACTTGTAAGTTTTAAAGTGCCATCCACCTGTGCTCGTCGTAGGAAAGTTGCCTGAGAAACAGCAAAAGTTGTTCCTTCTGGGTCAGAAATTTCTACATTTTCAATTCCACGCCAAAAATTAACCAGCGTCCCTCCTTCTGTTACATGAATTTTATTTACATCTGTATCTGTTGGCAGATAGCCTAATCCCGCTACCGTAGTGTAATACCCTACAGGAACTTCGATAGAATCATCATATTCGCCAGGCTCAAACAAAATTGCCAATCGCTCTGTCGTAAAATGATAATTCATATTCGTATACTCTCTCGCCTCAATTGCCTTTTGTACTTCTTTAGGATTATCCTCAGGAGAAAATACCAGGACATTGTTGCCAAATAATTCTGTTGTAAAGTCTAAACTAAAATTTTCCCCACTTTTCGCAACACCTCTTGACTGAGCATTGAGCCAGCTAAATAAAGTATTATAGCCATGAGGTGCAATAGTTCCTCCTCCTTCGTTGGTAGGCGTAAAACCGTAGTTATCATTCTTTGTACCATTTATAATCCTTGCCGGATCTTGTGCATGCGTTACTTGATTGTTAAACAACCCAATCCATGACCAATGTGCATTATAACTTTTTCCCGCATCATCCATACCTACAACATTTTCAAACATACTAAACCAACAGTTTTGTGCCCCTGCCTGCAGCAATCTCTGATATGTAGGAATTGCAAGTGTCATTGGCTTTACAACACCATCCTTCATTGCTTGTACAAACCAGATATTTTTACCTGCAAGTGCTATTACATCTTCATCTGTTAACAATTCATTGCTATATGCCTCACATACAGGGAATGCTGCCGCATAAAAATCACCGTCGTGTACCATAAGACTCATAGTCATATATCCACCATTGGAGCAACCTCCGATGTAGATACGTCCGGTATCGATATCTGGGTTGGATGCTACATAATCATGAATCGCTTTTGTCAAAACATCGCGATATATACTGTCCTGACCGCCATTCATTTGTGTTGTACCACTATCCATCCATGCAGTTGGTGTCTGAGCAGTAAAAACATATGCGCCCTTGTTTCCACCATCTGTAGTAAACTGATTTTGAATTTCCTCACGTACTAATGCTGACACTTCGTTGCCAAGAAGAGCTATATCAATATCCGTTCCACCTTCTCCTCCACCATGAAGCCAGATAATCAATGGATTTTTCACCGCATCCTTAGTTACAGAGTCTGGGGTATAAGAAGCTGTTTGGATAGTCACCTTATCTCCATCATTCTTTCCCGTCCAATATCCTGTCGCTGTACCCTTTTTGAATGCGTCTATCTCTGGACAGATACGCTCATTTATCATATTGGCTTCTGCAAGTGTTCCTGTTTGTTCCACCCCATTTACTGTAAATGTCTGTCCATTTGCAACAGAAATCGTAACCATAAACTCTTCTGACCAGATATTGTGACCAGATTTAGCTTCGTAGACAAATGGAGACCCCACATAATAGCCAACTTTCATTTCAATCGCTATATATTCCCCATCGCTCTTCTCAACACCCTTTTCGTCACTATAATATGCCGCTATAATTTCTCGAAGTGCATTGTTATTTGTAACCGTAAAGGTATCCTTCGTAAATTCGCCAACCTCAACATTTGGTTTTAACAAAATCTTATTTACCGCTGGACCCCATTCATATCCTGTAATTACGATTTTTGATAACTCAATATTTGCAACTTCTTCTGTGTTTTTCCCCACTTCATCATCTGCAGATGTTTTTCCACATCCAACAAACACCCCCATAACTAGAAGCATACACATCATAATCAAAGCTGCTTTTTTTACCCTTAGGTGATTTTTCTTGTCATAATCGAATACAATACTAAAAACGCCCATTTTTTATTTCCTCCTCTCTTTTTAGATAGAATAAAAAAATGGGCGCGATTGTTATATCACAATCATTTGATTTTTATAAAAAATGTTTGAATTCTACTTAACTTTTCCAATCTTAATCATAAGCTTAAGTACATTCTTAGCCGTTCTCTGTAACTCCCCTCGAGTAATGCCATCTGGCTTACCTATCGTCTTCAACAAGGTTCCATCTGAAGTATATTTTTTACTCAGATGTCCCATATTACCCGGCATAAGTACATCTACCTGCGCTCTGACACGGTACGCATTGTCTTTCATCTTAGGAAACTCTGGGCTGGCACTCTTTTGCATCCACCAGTCAGTAATGACTACTCCATCGTAGCCCCATTCTTTTCGAAGAATGGTAGTTACCAAATCGTAATTATAGTGAGACCATACTCCATTAATCTTATTATAAGAAGTCATGAGTGTGTTTGGCTTACTTTCCTTGATACAAATTTCGAATCCACGCAAATAAATTTCTCTTAAAGCACGCTCAGAGACTCTAGAATCATTTGTATTACGTTTCGTTTCCTGATTGTTACATGCAAAATGTTTTGGACAACAAGAACCTCCCTGACTTTGCACACCTCGAACTATAGCTGCAGCCATCTTTCCTGTAAGCAATGGATCTTCAGAAAAATATTCAAAGTTTCGTCCACACAATGGATTTCTGTGAATATTCATACCTGGTGACAATACTATATCCAAATCGTGCTTTTGCATCTCTTTTCCTACTTGTACGAAAAGGTTTTCTACCAAGACATCATTGAAAGTACAAGCTAAACCAGTTCCACATGGAAGCAATGCAGTAAATCTCTTCAATCGAAGACCTGCTGGACCATCTGCTGTAATAATCGCTGGTACCCCTTTCTCACGAAGTGATGGAATCACCCCACCAAAGGCACCGGCATTGCCAGCCACACCAAGGCTGCTTCCCATCGCACCTTCCCCTCTGCTGAGGGCTTCTAATTCTTTGTCATTTAACTGTGCAATAAAATCCTCAAGAGCTACTTTTCCATTTGCGACATCTGACAGTTTATAGCCTTTATCTCCTGTAAATGGAATTTCTTCTGGTAATCTATCCAAGATTCTCTGGCGCAAATCTACTGACTTGTTACATGCACTTTCACACTGCTCAACGCATTTCGTTTCTGCAAGTGAAATGCTTCCTGCAAGTTGTTCCCCTACATAAAATTGATACTCGCCCAGCTCCAACACGAATGCATTTTTATAAGCTGTCTTTCCTGTATCGTCATAAGAAGCAAAGCATTTGTCATCAAAAATTAGCTGTACTTCATCCTTCTCCCCAGCTTGTAATTCTTTTGTCTTTGCATAAGCCACTAAAATCTTTGCTAGCTTTCCAAGTTCTCCCTGTGGTGCCTTGCACCATGCCATCACGACTTCACGCCCAGCATAAGCTCCTATGTTTTCTACCTCAACTACAATCTCATATTTCCCATTTGTAGTAGTAAAGGAAACTGGCTTTGTCTGAAAACTGGTATAGGAAAGTCCATAACCAAATGGATAAAGTATCTTTTCCTTGGCATAGGTTTCGAAGTGACGATACCCTACATAGATATCTTCCTTATACTCGTTATATTCCTTTCCGCCAAAGCACGCACTGCTTGGGTAATCCTCATATGTTCTAGCAATGGTATCTGCCAGCTTACCACATGGATTTACCTCACCTGTCAAAACATCCGCTACGGCATTACCACTTTCCATGCCACCTTGCCATACATACAAAAGGGAAGAAATCTTATCTCCATAATTTTCCACCCAGGACATATCTATGATGTTTCCCGCATTCATCAATACGACGATATGCTTGAATGCTGTAGTAACTTTATCCAGCATATCGATTTCCTGCTCGGTCAAATAGTAACTGCCAGGAGTCAAGGTATTTTCTCTATCTTCACCTGCTGCACGTCCGATAACCACTATTGCTGTATCGCAACGCTTTGCAGTTTTAGAAACTAACTCCTTTTCCAATGGCATCTCTGGATGGCTCATAGGCCAGTGTCCCCACCAGCCATGATATGCTTTGTTGTCTTCACTATTGCACCAGTCGTCATAAACTTTTGCCAATGCTTTATCAAATGCTACATCTGCATTTTTTAATCCTTCCATGAGGTTCACACGATATGGTGGATGTACATCACCGCCACTTCCATAGCCTACATAGAACCAATCCAACTGACAACGACCAAACACTGCAACTGGATTCTTCTTTTGCAATGGAAGTGTGCCATCATTTTTTAATAATACGCAGCTTTCTGCTGCACAACGTCTAGCAAAGGATGCCATCTCTGGGGTCACAGTATCATTTCCTGTCGCCATGTTTTCCTCCTGCATGAGTCCATTTCCCATACCCCAGTCAACGACACGCTGTGCGAGCATCCCCATCTTTTGTTTTAATTTATTCATTGATTCATTCCTCTTTCTTTCGGTGATTCATTTATATTGAATTTAGGAAAAGACATACTTTCCTGCTTCGCATACATTTTCCTGACCATCTGGCAGAATAACCTTTGCTGTAGTATTGGCTGGAACTGTAATTTCAAACTCATATCTACCATCTTCCGATTTCTTCCAACCACTTATAACATTTCCATATACACTATTGTATTCTGCTTTTGCATGTGTAAAATGTCCACCTGGTTTAGGAGAAATAACAAACTCGTTTTCTCCAGTCACATGAATACCACACATGGTTTCAAAGAGCCATTGGCAAACCGCTCCTTTGGAATAATGATTCAAAGAACCAATTCCTCCAGAGGTACTGTTTGGGCCTTCCCAAGCCTCCCAAATGGTAGTTGCTCCTGCTTTTGGCATGGATAACCATCCTGGAATCTCTTCGTTTTCCAAAAGTCGATAAGCTGCTTCCAAATCTATATCTGCTAAAACATCTAAAATCAATGGAGTAGATAAAAATCCTGTGCCAAGTCGCCAGCCATAGTTCTCCATCGCCTGAATCAAACGTTTTCTAGCAAATGTAGTCTGCTCCTCGCTTAACAAACCAAATGCCAAAGGTCGAACCAGCTGCGCCTGTCGGTCTGTGTCCAAAGTATATTCTTTGGTCTGCACCAATGCCTGATATGCTTTGGTACAACCATTCTTGTATTCTCTATAGTTTGCCAAGTCCTCTGTGTGACCAAGTTCTATAGCAATCTCTTCCATGAGGCTCATGACATAGGCTGTATAAGCCGTAGAGACCTCTGGATGAGGCGCAGCGAAATCGTACCACTGGAACTGGCATACCTCTGCCGGCTCTGCCCATTCACCGTAGGACTGTCCGCGATTGACTGCATACTTCTTCGCTTCTCCTGTAAGATGCAAAGGTTTTGCGAAAGGACCTCCCCATTTACCACAGCGGTTCTGCATAAAATAAGCATAGGCTTTCATTCTATCGTAGTACTCTTCTATGATTGCTCTGTCACCAAACAATTTCCAAAACTGGTATGGCATGATGACACCAAAATCAGCCCAACCTACACTTCCATTCATCACCCACATGTAGAAGTCTACGCCACCGGCTGGAGCAATCTGTGGAAGTCTACCACTCTTTAACTGCCAATCATATACATCACGTAAGTACTTCTTCGAAAAGCTGGCATAGTCCACCAAATAAGAAGCTGTCTGGAAGAAAATCTGCGCATCTCCAGTCCATCCATGACGCTCTCTCGTCGGACAGTCAGTTGGAATATCTCCACTATTACTCTTAGTTGACCAAATAGTAGCATCTACTAACTGATTCAAAAGAGTATTGGAACTGTCAAACCAGCCAGTCTGCTCAAATGCAGAATATACCGCGATTCCTACGAAATCTTCTGCCTTTATTTCTATGTTAGTATCTACTTCTACATACTGAAATCCAAAGATAGCAAATCTCGTCTTATATTCATTTCTACCTTCTTTACAGGTATAGACAACCTGCTGCAAAGGGGTAGTTTTATGCTTGCTAGAGCACTGAATATTTTTCTGTGTCAGCTCTCCGTGTTCATCTAACAATTCCCCAAAACGAAGCGCAATTTTATCACCTTCTTTTGCCTCTATGTCAAAAGAAAGATAACCGGCAAAATTTTGTCCGAAGTCTAAGATTTTCTTTCCAGATGGAGCAGTCTGTATGGTTGCAGAAAAATACTCACATTCCTTCATGAAAACATTATTGGACGCTGTTGGAATGACATCGTGGGAAGTAATTTTCGCTTTTCCCTGATAGCTTGGCTCTTTTGAAGCCTCGATGATTTCTCCATCCTTGTTGTCTGCAAAACGAATTGGACCATCATTGCTCCAATCCCATGTTTCATCGGAGCAAATCATTTCTTTGCTTCCATCTTCGTATATTATTTCTAACTGACCTAAGAATTTCGTCTCCGTTCCATATTGGTTCGTAAGTCCCCAAGCACCCGTACTTCCACGATACCAGCCATCTGCAAGCATAACGGTAAGCTGATTATCCCCCTGTGCTAACTGGTCCGTTACATCGATAGTCTGATACTGAATTCGCTTATTATAATCTGTAATTCCTGGTGCAAGGCAAAAATCGCCACACTTTGCACCATTGATACTAGCTTCATAAATACCACAGGCTGTGGCATATAATCTTGCTTTTTTGACTGTTTTCTCAACAACAAAAGTTTTTCTAAAACAATCTACTGGGTATCTATTTTTCTTATTTACTTTATAATTTCCAGTAATCCATCTTGCCTTCCAATCATTTGCGGATAAAAGTCCGATTTCAAACGTTGCTTCTTCCGACCATTCCCCTTGGTCATCGTTTTCATCCCAAAGACAAACCTTCCAAATCACTTTGTCACGGCTTTTCAACGCAACGCCATTCCAAGGAATATGTACCATTTGCGAGGATATTACTTTTTCAGTATCCCACAAAGTTTCATTCGCATCATTCACTGCTACGATTCTGTAAGCAGACTGTCTCTTTCCTCCCTCACAGTTCCAGGAAAAGCGTGGCTTTATAACATCTATACCAATTGGATTTTTTAAATATTCTATACGTAATCGAACTGCTCGCATCATCAAAAGTCTCCTCTTACCACCAAACTCTTATGCACGTCGTGCCTGAATCTCTGCCTGCTTCTTATCAATATCCTTTTCTACGTTAAGGAATGCTAAAATCACAACTAAAATAACTGCCGTAATTACTTCGAGTCCTACGAATGCAAATGTAATCGCACTCTGTACCGCCTGCGTCTGTACTGCAGCAATTGTTTCCCCTGCTTCATTTAGAGATGGAGCCACATAGCCTGCTGCTGCAAGCATCATATTAAACAATCCCGTACATACCCCTACACCTGCAACTGCAATAATGTTATAAATAGACATCGCCAAGCCGTCGCAACGGAAGCTGTTTTTCCATTCCATATGGTCTAGAACATCCGCAAATAATGCCATAAATACATAAGAACTTGGAAGCCCACCAATATTTTTAATGAACTGACCTACCAATACGATAACCATATTTGTAGGGAATGCCCAACAAACTGCACCACCAATTGCATATAATACAAATCCCCAAAGGGTAACATTTCTTTTACCAAACTTCTTTGCCAAAGGCCATACTGCAAAAATTCCGATTCCCATAGGAATACCACCTAGCACTGAAACCAGAGTCTGTGTGATACCATCGTTATACGAGCCTAATACATAGTTACAATAATATACTAATCCTAAATTCTTAAAGCAAATCCCCACAGTACTAATTAAAAAATATCCATATATAATCAGCATATATTTGTCCGCAAAAATCGCTTTAAACTGTTCCGCAAAAGAAATAGGATTTTCTTCTCCTGCTGTTTCTTCTGTGACACGTTCCTTTGTAAAATAATACTCCAACAGAATAAGTGGGAAAGCTATAATCGATAACAAGGTCATCGTAAAGATCCATTTTTCTTTATCTACACCAAGCATTGGCATAACAACCATTGGGAAAATCAAAGCTACTAAAATTCCACTCATCATAATAGTTGCAATCTGATTAAATACAGATAATCCACCACGATCTGTGGTATTTCTGGTAGAAAGTGGAACCATTAAATTATGGCTCATATTGTAAATGGTATATGCAAATGAATAGAATAAGTTGTACGATAACATAATCCATATTACCTGCACAGTTTCATTTCCTGTAGGAACAGTAAACAAAAGAATACCCGAAATCGCTACAAGCGGAGCAGATAAAAGCAACCAAGGTCTAGCCTTTCCCTGTTTTGTCTTTGTTCTATCAATGATATATCCCATAACTACATTCGTAATTGCGTCAATCACCTTTGACACAATAGGGAAAACCATCAAGAATAATCCACCCCATACATTTGTCAATTTTAGAACATCGGTATAGTATACGTTTAAGTATGTAGCTAATACAGCGTTAAGCAATAATGCCCCTGCTGGTCCAATCAGGTATCCCAGCCATTTTTCACTTCGTGTTACCTCTGCCGATTTTACACGGCTTTCAAAGAATTTCTTTTCTAATAGTTTCATATGTATCCCCTTTCGTTTATTCACACATAGGTTCCCTAATATGCTTTTTCTTAGTTATTATCTTAATATAAATCATATGTCATTTCTTGCAAATTTGTTTTCTTTTTAGTATATTTGTTTTATCCTATTTTGTTTATTATGGAATCTCTCATCACAAGGAGCGTACTATTGTTATTTATGAGTCGAAGTCACTTATCTACCCGTTTTAAAAATGAGACTGGCATGAATCTAACCGAGTATATCCACTATATCAAGATTTCGGAAGCAAAACATTTGTTGACACATACGGATAAAAGTTTGCTTATTATCAGTAATTATTTGGGATATTCTTCTCAAAGTCATTTTACGAGAATGTTTAAAAAGGTGGCTGGGATATCACCGATGGAGTATCGAGAGAAACAGGCATAATAAAAACGCCACCCATTGGGTGGCGTCAACACTTTATAATTCTATCCTGCAAACTCCTTTAAATACTCCATCGCAATCACATCATGCTTCTTTGAGAACATATGAGCTCCACCTTCGATAATGTGGAATTTTACTCTCTTTTCTTTCTTCACACCTTCTGGTGTTGTACTCTCGTATGCCTCTTCTGCACGCCTAGAATAATCAAGATTTACTATTTTGTCTGCTGTACCATGTACGATGAGCACCTTGCCATTATAGGATTTGATTTCTTCAAATGGGTCTATGTTCATCACGTCTATTGGATAACATTTGCCTAGCTTCATTGGTCCGCACTGAATTGTCTCTGGTACGTTTTGTGGATCAAATTTTGCCATCATCATTTTCCCAGCTCTAGCATCATCTGGAATGCATAGTGCGGGATAAAATAAGCATAGTTTTTCAATTGGATATTTGTTTTTTGCAGCTACTAATGCTGACACAAATCCCCCTTGGCTGCATCCCATGAGAAAAATTTTGTCAGGATTTACGTATGGTAAAGTTCTTAGATGTTCGATAACTGCTTCTAAATCTTTTACTTCTGTAAACACAGACATCTCGGTAGTCTTTCCATCGCTTTTGCCTTTCGCTACAGAACCGCCGCAGAAATCAAAACAGTAGGCTGCATATCCTAACTCTGCTAACTGAATTGTGTAGTGCCTTACTGTATCCTGAAATGCCATAAAGCCATGACATACGATGGCAATTGGTAAATTCTCTCCTTGTGGGCGGTATTCTGTACCGCGAATAGTTAGTCCATCACGTTTACACTCAAAGGTTCCTACTGTGATACCTTTTGGTATTTTTGGTTTCTTTAAAAAATCGAGTAAACCCATATTTCCTCCCTTTACATCAACAGACTTAAATCTGGTTTATATATCATTTTTGTCCGTTTATACAGGATTTATATTTAAAATTTGTCCGTTTATACAAAATGCAACTCATGTGCAAACTTGCTCTTACCACTCGCGAGTAAGTTTGCTATAAAACAGCTCGTGAGCATAGCTCACTCGCTGAACTTGAATTTGTTCATCATGAAAAAGCTCGATAGGTAGAGATGACAGCCCTTTATAATAAGCCAAGTGTAAATCACCTTACCTCAGAAGAGGCAATGTGATTTATTTCGCTATCGCGAAATTACGGACAATAAAAAGCGACACGGGACAACAAGCTAGCTTGTTCCCGTGTCGTTTCAATTGCCCTACGCTAGGCTTATAATTCAATTTACTTTCTGAGATATTTCTCTGGCTCTTATTTAAGACCTGTCATGTCTACAGTAACTTTTTCAAGATGCCAAATATCATCTACATATTCCTGGATTGTTCTGTCTGATGAGAACTTACCTACGTGTGCTACGTTGAGGATAGCACTCTTAGCCCAGTTTTCTGTGTCTTTGTAGTATTCTTCTACTTTCTTGTGAGCATTCGCATATGCACGGAAGTCAGCAAGAGTGAAGTATCTGTCTGCTACCTGACCGCCAATGTTTGAAAGAAGTGAGTTATAAAGTTCACGGAATAATTCTCTGTCGCCATAAGAATAAGTTCCATCTACTAACTGATTTAATACCTTACGGATTTCGTAATCGTTGTTGTAGATATCCATTGGATTGTAATCACGATATTTTTCGTGATTAATTACTTCATCTGCGCTCATACCGAAGATGAAGATATTGTCAGCGCCTACTTCTTCGTACATTTCTACGTTTGCACCGTCCATTGTACCGATTGTAAGAGCACCGTTAAGCATAAACTTCATGTTACCTGTACCAGAAGCTTCTTTAGATGCTGTAGAAATCTGTTCTGATACGTCTGCTGCTGCAACAACCCATTCAGCAAGAGATACACGGTAATCTTCAAGGAATACTACTTTAAGCTTTCCATTGATGCTTTCGTCGTTGTTGATTACATCTGCTACGCTGTTGATGAGCTTGATTGTCTTCTTAGCGTTTGCATAACCAGCTGCTGCTTTTGCACCAAAGATAAATGTTCTTGGGTAGAATTCCATATTTGGATTTTCTTTAATCTGGTTGTAGAGGTACATTACATGAAGAATGTTCATAAGCTGACGTTTGTATTCATGTAAACGTTTTACCTGTACGTCGAAGATAGAGTTAGGATCTACTTCTACACCATTGTGTTCTTTGATGTATTTAGCAAGACGAACCTTGTTCTGGAATTTGATATCCATGAATTCTTTCTGAGCAGTCTTCTGAGTTGCATTCTTTGTAAGATTTTCAAGTAATGAAAGGTTTGTCATCCATTCATCTGTACCGATTTTCTTTGTTACCCAGTCAGCAAGGAGTGGGTTACCATGTCCAAGGAAACGTCTCTGTGTGATACCGTTTGTCTTGTTGTTGAACTTCTCTGGGAACATTTCGTAGAAGTCACGAAGTTCCTGGTTCATAAGGATGTCTGTGTGAAGACGAGCTACACCGTTTACTGAGTAACCTGCACAGATTGCAAGGTGAGCCATCTTCACCTGACCATCCCAAAGGATAGCCATTTTACGAACTTTATCCTGATTTCCTGGATATTTAGCTTCGATATCAAGTACAAATCTTCTGTCAATTTCTTTTACGATCTGGTAGATACGTGGAAGAAGTGCTTCGAAAATTTCGATTGGCCATTTTTCCAATGCTTCTGCCATAATTGTATGGTTTGTATAAGCAACAGTCTTTGTTGTGATATCCCATGCTTCATCCCAGCTTAAGCCTTCTTCGTCGATTAAGATACGCATAAGTTCTGCAACTGCTACAGTTGGATGTGTATCGTTCATCTGGAATGTAACTTTGTTTGGAAGTTCTTTTAAATCTGTATGTGTCTTTTTAAACTTCGCAATTGCTCTCTGGATAGATGCAGATACAAAGAAGTACTGCTGTTTCAAACGAAGTTCTTTACCTTTTCTGTGGTTATCGTTTGGATAAAGTACTTCTACAAGGTTACGAGCAAGGTTTTCTTCTTCTACAGCCTTTAAGTAGTCGCCCTTGTCGAACTGGTCAAGTGCAAAGCCTACCTTTGGCTGAGCATCCCAGATGATAAGAGAATCTACTACGTGGTTGTTGTAACCAACGATTGGCATATCATAAGCTACTGCAAGTACAGACTGGTAGTTTTCGTGTTTGTGTACGAAATTACCGTTTTCATCTGTGTATTCTACTACGTTACCACCGAACTTGATTTCGTAAGTATATTCTGGACGACGAAGTTCGAATGGGTAACCATGCTGTAACCAGTTGTCTGGTACTTCAATCTGGAAACCATCAGAAATTTTCTGTTTGAACATACCGTAACGGTAACGGATACCACATCCGTAAGCAGAGTAGCCTAAAGATGCAAGAGAATCCATGAAACATGCAGCAAGACGTCCAAGACCACCATTACCAAGAGCTGGATCTGGTTCCTGATCTTCAAGTGCATTTAAGTCTAAGCCGATTTCTTCTAAGGCTTCTTTTACTTCTTTGTATGAACAAAGGTTGATTAAGATGTTACCAAGGGCACGGCCCATTAAGAATTCCATTGACATATAGTAAACAGTCTTTGGATCCTGTTTGTCTACCGCGTTCTGTGTAGCAATCCATTCATCCATTACTACGTCTTTTACAGCAGCTGCTACAGCCTGGTAAAGTTCCTGCTGAGTAGCCTGTTCTACAGTTTTACGATAGTTCGCTTTCAAATGGTCTTTTACAGACTTAATGAAAACTTTCTTGTTAAAAACGTTTTCTCTCATTGTGTATATATCTCCTTTATATAAACTAGCAATTTGCTGGTTTCACAAAATTATTTCTTGATAACAGCAAGTGTTACCTTTTCACCATTGATATTCCATTCTTTTTCGTAGCCGGCAAGTGTACCTGCTGTGATATCCTCTGCCAATACTTCTGACATGATGTCATTACCATATTTTTCGAAGATAGCAGCTACTTTTTCATCTGCCACATAAGAAATACCAATGTGATCCATTACTTCGAAGCCTGCTTCCTTACGCATAGTCTGAATCTTGCTGATTAACTCACGTACGAAACCTTCTTCAAGTAATTCTTCTGTAAGCTGTGTATCCAGTACAACAGTTACATAGTTGTCGCCCTCTGTGATGAAGCCTTCCATCTGAGTCATAGTGATGAGTAAGTCTTCTTCTGTAAGAATTACCTCATCACTGATGTTAGAAAGTACGAGCTGTCCAGCGGACTTAAGTTCTGCCATTGCTTCATTTCCGTTGATTTCTGCAAGTGTGGTCTGAATCTGTTTCAGATACTTACCATACTTTGGACCTACGGTACGAAGCTGTGGTTTGAACTGGTAATCTGTGTAAGCAGATACATCATCTGTAAATGCTACAGATTTCACATTTAATTCGTCTGCAATGATGTCTACATAGAAGTCATTTAATACTTCTTCTGCTTTTACATACATCTGACCGATTGGCTGACGGTTCTTGATGTTTGCATTATTTCTACAAGCACGACCCATTACTACGATTTTTAATACTGCGTCCATGTTCTTTTCAAGCTCTTTGTCAATCTGTGCTTCGTTTACTTCTGGGAAGTCACACAAATGGATACTTTCTGGAGCATTTGCATCGATAGAGCATACTAAGTTTCTGTAGATATCCTCTGTCATAAATGGAATCATTGGTGCTGCTGCTTTAGAAACAGTAACCAATGCTGTATATAATGTCATGTAAGCGTTAATCTTATCCTGTTCCATTCCCTTTGCCCAGAAACGTTCACGGGAGCGTCTTACATACCAGTTACTCATGTCATCTACAAATTCTTCTAATACACGTGCAGCTTCTGGAATGCGGTAGTTACCAAGGTTTTCATCTACTGCTTTTACGCAAGAGTTCAACTTAGAAAGTAACCATTTGTCCATAACAGTAAGCTTGTCGTAGTCTAAGCTATACTTGGTTGCATCGAAGGCATCGATATTTGCGTATAATACAAAGAATGCATAAGTGTTCCAAAGTGTTCCCATGAATTTTCTCTGGCCTTCCGTAACAGCTTTTCCAGAGAAACGATTTGGAAGCCATGGAGCACTATTTGAGTAGAAGTACCAACGGATTGCGTCAGCACCATACTGTTCTAATGCTTCGAATGGGTCAACTGTATTACCCTTTGATTTAGACATCTTCTGTCCGTTTTCATCCTGAACGTGACCTAATACGATAACGTTTTCATAAGGTGCTTTGTTGAAAAGAAGGGTAGATTCTGCCATAAGTGAGTAGAACCAACCACGAGTCTGGTCAACACCTTCTGAAATGAATTTTGCAGGGAACTGCTGTTCAAAAAGGTCTTTATTTTCGAACGGATAATGATGCTGTGCAAATGGCATAGCTCCTGAGTCGAACCAGCAGTCAATAACTTCTGGTACTCTCTTCATGCATCCACCACAGTTACATTTGAAGGTTACTTCGTCAATGTATGGTCTGTGAAGTTCTACGTTTGCTGTTTCAGGGTCACCTGTACGTTCTGCTAATGCAGCACGACTACCGATAGATTCCTGAGCGCCACAATCTTCACATTCCCAAATATTGAGTGGAGTTCCCCAGTAACGATTACGGGAAATACCCCAGTCCTGAATGTTTTCCAACCAGTTACCGAAACGTCCTTCGCCGATAGACTGTGGAATCCAGTTTACTGTCTTGTTGTTTGCAATAAGGTCATCCTTTACCGCTGTCATCTTGATGAACCAAGATTCGCGAGCGTAGTAGATAAGTGGAGTATCACATCTCCAACAGTGTGGATATTCATGCTCAAAGTTTGGAGCATCGAATAACTGTCCTCTAGTTTCTAAGTTGATTAAAACTTCCTTATCTGCTTTCTTACAGAACATTCCAGCAAATGGAGTTTCTTCTGTAAGTTCACCTTTTTCATTTACGAACTGTACAAATGGAAGGTCGTAAGCACGGCCTACATTCGCATCATCTTCACCGAATGCTGGAGCGATGTGTACGATACCTGTACCATCTGACATCGTTACATAGCTGTCACATGTAACAAAGAATGCTTTCTTGTGCTGTTTGTCAGCAACAGTCTTAGCACAGTCAAATAATGGTTCGTATTCTTTGTGTTCAAGGTCTTTTCCCTTGTAAGTTTCTAACACTTCATAAGCTTTTTCACCTTCTTCTTTTGCAAGTCCACCAAGAACTTTTTCAAGAAGTGCTTCTGCCATGTAGTATGTGTAACCATCAGCAGCTTTTACCTTGCAGTAGGTATCTTCTGGGTTTACACAAAGTGCTACGTTAGAAGGAAGTGTCCAAGGTGTTGTGGTCCATGCAAGGAAGTATGCATCTTCACCAGTTACCTTGAAACGAACTACTGCGGAACGTTCTTTTACAGTCTTGTAGCCCTGTGCTACCTCCTGTGAAGAAAGTGGTGTTCCACAACGTGGGCAGTAAGGTACGATTTTGAAACCTTTGTACAATAATTTCTTGTTCCAGATTTCATTTAATGCCCACCATTCAGATTCGATGAAGTTATCATCATAGGTTACATATGGATCATCCATATCTACCCAGAATCCTACGGTATTTGAGAAATCTTCCCACATGCCTTTGTATTTCCAAACAGATTCTTTACACTTGCCGATGAATGGTTCCATACCGTATTCTTCAATCTGTTCTTTACCGTTAAGGCCAAGAAGTTTTTCTACTTCCAATTCTACTGGAAGACCATGCGTATCCCAACCAGCTTTACGTGGTACATATTTGCCCTTCATAGTCTGGTATCTTGGAATCATATCTTTGATAACACGTGTCAAAACGTGACCGATATGTGGTTTTCCGTTTGCAGTTGGAGGTCCATCATAAAATGTATAGGTTTCTCCTTCTTTTCTGCTGTCCATAGATTTTTGGAAAATGTCGTTTTCGCGCCAGAAAGCTTCAACTGCTTTTTCTCTGTCCACGAAGTTCATGTTTGTGTCAACTTTGTTGTACATGAAGTTTTCCTCCTGTTTTGGTATATTAAACTTAAAAAGGCTCGCATCCGTAAAAAGGACGCGAGCCTAGCGTTATACCACCTAATTACAATGTACTTAAGGGCCTACTATCCCTTGCATACCCGTTCCCTGTAACGTAGGAAATACGTCAGAACTTACTATAAACGCAACCCCTTCTCATCAGAACTCTTTAGAGTTCTGGCGCGAGATTTTGGTCAGCGTAGCTGACATTTCCCCCACAAAATCTCTGCGCATCTATTGAAGCGTGTTCGTCGTGGCACACGGCGAACGGTTCTGTCCTGCAACTCAGAAGTGATGTTCGTTTCTACCCTACTCATACCGCCTCCCACCAACGCGGCTCGCTGTGACTTTACATGTAGAAATTACTGTCTTCGTCAACGTCTTTTCTTATAAATCATACCCTAGAATTATATGAGAAACACGAGCAAATGTCAAGATTTGGTTGTGTGTATTTTTTTATACAATATATAAGTCACGCTACTATTTAGCATGTCATTAATGAAAATAATGATATTTACTTGTAAAATCCGCTTAAAATGGTAAAATATAGATTAACAATTTGCACAAAGGAAGGGGTATGATTATGAGTAGTTCAAATCTTACTTTACTAACTGACCTTTACCAGCTCACTATGATGCAGGGCTACTTTAAGGCCAACAATAAAAATGTAGCTGTTTTTGATGCATTTTATCGTAAAAATCCATGTGACGGTGGATATGCTATCTTTGCTGGCTTACAGCAGGTAATCGAATACATCGAGAATCTTCATTTTGACGAAGATGATATCAACTATTTGAGAGGACTTGGAATTTTTGATGATGACTTCTTGGAATACTTGTCCAATTTCCATTTCACAGGTGATATTTATGCATTCCCAGAAGGCACAGTAATGTTCCCTAGAGAGCCTATGATTAAGGTTATCGCACCTATCATGGAGGCTCAGTTGATTGAGACTGCAATCCTTAATATCGTAAATCACCAGAGCCTTATCGCAACAAAGGCAGCACGTGTCTGCTACGCAGCGCAGGGAGATGGTGTTATGGAATTTGGTCTTCGCCGTGCTCAGGGACCTGACGCTGGTCTTTACGGAGCAAGAGCTGCTATGATTGGTGGTTGCAAGGGCACTTCCAACGTGCTTGCTGGCGAAATGTTTGATGTTCCTATTCTTGGAACACATGCCCATAGCTGGATTATGAGTTTCCCAGATGAATATACAGCCTTTAAAACCTATGCAGAGCTCTATCCAAACGCCTGCACACTTTTAGTAGATACATATGATACCCTTAAATCTGGTGTACCAAACGCGATTAAAGTATTCTCCGAGCTTCGCGACAAAGGTATCCATCCAAAGAGCTACGGTATCCGTATCGACAGTGGTGACTTGGCTTATCTGTCTATTGAGGCTCGCCGCATGTTAGACGAAGCAGGCTTTGAAGATGCTGTTATCTCCGCATCTAACGATTTGGATGAATACTTAATTGAATCCTTAAAAGCACAGGGTGCCAAAATCAATGTTTGGGGTGTAGGTACACACCTCATTACTGCAAAGGACAACCCATCCTTTGGTGGTGTATACAAATTGGCAGCCATTGCTGATGAAGATGGAAACTTTGTTCCAAAGATTAAGAAATCAGAAAACATCGAAAAGGTTACCAACCCTGGTAACAAGAAAGTATATCGTATCTATGACAATGACACTGGCAAGGTAAAAGCCGACCTCATCTGTCTGGCAGACCAGGTGTATGATGTATCCGAAGAGCTCACACTCTTCGACCCTAACGCTCCATGGAAGAAAACTACACTTCCAGGTGGCAGCTACACCATGCGTTCACTCCATGTACCAGTTATCAAAAATGGTGAAACAGTTTACACATCACCATCTGTTATGGAAATTCGCGATTACTGCAATAAAGAAAAGAAAACCCTCTGGGATGGCTGCAAGCGTTTCGCATTTGCTCAGCTTCCAAGAGTTGACCTTTCACAGAAATTATATGATATGAAGGTAGAACTCCTTCACGCTGTAGAATAATAAACCAACAAAACCCCGACAGGATTTACATCCCATCGGGGTTTCTTTATTTTCTTCTTTAACATGGTCTTCCACAGCAACACATATTGCAGAATAGGTTGAGCAATATCATGCGGAAGCACCAGCTCTGCCCTGCATATGGACGTTCATAGCTGCTTCCCATGGTAGTGTACCAAGTACCACCATATTCCAGATTCTGCTGAAACTGACGATACTGAATGTTGCTTGGTTCAAGCTCTACGGCACGACGAATATGCTCTAACGCAGTCGCGGTATTGCCTACACGCTGATGTACGACAGCACTATAATAGTACCAGCGTCCATTTCTCTCTGCAAAAGGAATATCATTTAGCACATTCATTGCTTCCTTGTAGTAACCATTACGGATATAATTTGCAGCTGCCTGAAGCTTGCTATTTTCCTCTTGATAAGTCGTTCTACCGCTATAATAGCTTCCAAACCCACCAAAATCTCCATAGCCACCTTGCGAACCACCATAGCTATTACCATAGCCGCCGTCATAGCCAGTGCCCTGCTGCTTTTCCTTCATAATCTGGTCATACGCCTGCTGCACCTGCTTGAACTTTTCCTCTGCCGCATCCTTATTCGGATTGTTTACGTTGGCATCCGGATGGTATTTTCTACTTAGGTTACGATATGCTTTTTTTATTTCTTCATCCGAGGCACCACGGGAAATTCCGAGCACCTGATATGGATCTGTCATTATTTCGTCCTCTTCTTCTTTTTCAGCTGCAGGTACTCATACTTCGTCCACACACCTGAATAAATAATATTTCGTAAAATATCTGCATGCAAAATAATTGGAAGTCGCTCAAAAGATTTTGCACACTCTGACATCATACTTGTCATCATGAGTCTCGTCAAGGTCTCAAAATCTTTTGGATTATCTTTTTTCAACTTACGGAGTGGATTATAATTGTTCTTTCGTTCATCCTTATCCACATCCTCATAGGCATCCATCAGATAAACAAACTTGCCCATGTAGTATCCAAGGGTCTTGAGTTCCTGATACCACTCATCCTCTTTCCACGCGAACACCTCACCCAGCATTTCGCCAGTCAATCCTGCGACCAAATCAATATTGGACTCGCCAGCCTTTTCATACTCTGCAAGATTTCTCATGTAGTCTTCAATTGCCTTGACCTGACGTGGATACTTTTTGGCAAACCCATCATAATCCTTACGTATCACCTGTGCTGCATGACGCTTGGAAAGATTCTTCTCGTCCTTCCAGTCATCCACTAGATTATGATATGCCAACATCACATTTATTGCCGCACAATAATCTGACGCATCATTCTCGTACGCCGTCTGCTTCTTAGTTGGATGAACCATGCAGGTAAAGTCATACTCCCACTTATCTGGCTCGTACAACCCTGTCAAAAGCAGTTCCAAAAAGGTCATATCATAGCTGAGCAGCACCTGTCCCTTCTTTCCACAATGTGTCTTTAAGGTCTGGCACAAACCGCAGTAATACGACTGATATATTTTCTGATTTTCCTCGGATAGCTCCGATTTATTTACATTAATATAACCAAACATATGGCCTCCAATTACGAGCGTCGAACAAATTCCTGTCTGCATTTTGGGCAGGTGATACAGATTTTACCGCGTCCCTTTGGCACGCGCACCTTCTGGTGACACATAGGGCAACGGAAAAAGCTATAGATTTTACGCTGCTCCCATTCTTTTTTGAAGTTATTCTTCTTGATTGCCAAATCATAACGCAGGTTGCAGAACTTCTGATTCTCTATCGAACGCTTTGGAATATTCTTGGAAAACATACGGAAGTACATATATACCAACAGACCGATTGCCAACCAGTACATCCATGTCCACTTTGTAAAAAGTGAAATCACAAACAGCACAATTACTACAATATTCAAAAACTGGGACAACTGGTCCGCACCATTTCTTCCCTGCATAAAACGCATAAATTTCTGTTTTAAATTATTTAACATTTATCTTTCGACCTCACTTGTCTTTTGCCTTTCCAGGCAATAATTTCATTTCTTACTTCTGCATATTACATGGGAAAATCTTCATCGTCAATGGAGTTATTCTCTTTTAAGGAAGAATTTAGAAACACTTTATAATTGCATGGCTGTCTACAAATATAAATTTGTGTGTAAGCAACGAGCCACATAAACAACGATAAAAGAG
>X42_Goitered_Gazelle__coassemble_3_pt1 | contig 133630 bp, 130 predicted proteins | sample X42_Goitered_Gazelle__metabat2_low_PE_005 | metagenome-assembled genome bin X42_Goitered_Gazelle
ATAAGAGCAAAATCTTACCACGATAAATTACTACACCGCCACAACTCGTTGCCTCGATCATTGCAATACCTCCTACGTGTTGGTGTCTCAAAAACTATATTCAGTATACCCCTTTTTTCTCATATATGCAACAAAATCAAACTATTTGAAGTACAAATCAAACACTTTTTCTGCGATTGGCACTGCATAGGTGCTTCCATTTCCCGAATCCTCTACTACAACCGCAATCGCAATCGCTTTTTCATTCGCCTCGGCATAGCCAACAAACCAGGCATTTGTTTCCTCTAAATCACTGGTGGTCTGAGCAGTTCCTGTTTTACCGTACGCCGTATAGCTATCTTTATTCAGTCTGGAAGCTGTACCCTCTAAAACTGTTGCTCGCATAAACTCACTCAAAAGCCCTACCTGATCTTCACTGAATAAGGTCTTGTATTCTTTTACTTTTTCTTCCTCTACTACAATACCCTTGTAATTTTCGACTCTTTCCACTAAGGTCGGACGCATTACAACGCCCTCATTACATACCGCACTTGCAAGCATCGCCATATGAAGTGGTGAAACCAGTGTCTTTCCCTGACCGATGGCCGTATCCATCCTCAAAGCATTTTCATCCTCTGCCGAAATCGCAAAGCTACTCACTGATGATTCAAGCGAAATAGGCAAATTTTGATTGAATAACATGGAATTACAAAGCTTCTGGAAAGTCCCTACATCGATACTCTGCATCATATTGGCAAAAGATGTATTGCAGGACTTCGCAAAAGACGTCTGCAAATCAACAATCCCATGTTTTTTATTTGACGCACAATGAATGGTCTTGTCTCCAATGGTAATCTCACCCGAACATTCATAGGAATAGTCGCCATAGGTATCTGGATTACTCTCAATATATGCCAAAGTTGTTAAAATCTTAAAAACAGAGCCAGGCGTGTACTGTCCCTGAGTTGCACGATTATAAAGAGCTGAGCCTTCCTGCAATTTTTCCCAGTCTGCCTCAATATTATTCGGATTATAGGTTGGCTTGGAAACCATTGCAAGAATCTTGCCTGTAGATGGTTCCATGACAATTACAGCCCCATCGTAATTACCCAGAGCATTATAAGCTACTTCCTGCAAATCATATCGAAGCGTGGTAATCACATTATCTCCAAGTTCTTTTTCATTTGTAAACTCATTTAAGAACTGCTCAACAAAAAATCCATGCGAACGAAGCAAAGTAAAATTCAATTGTTTTTCTAATCCGGTTCGTACACTTGAGGAATATCCTGTTGCGTGTGCAAACATCTCGCCATGTGGATAATTACGAGATTCATTGCCTTCAGAATCCGTCAATGTTTCCGCAATCACATACCCATCCGAAGTAACAATCTCTCCTTTTACCACATCTTCTTCAAATAAGGTCTGAAGTCCGTTATATTCATTGTTAATAAAATCATCACTTTCTATAGCAAGGAAATATATAAAATATGTAATCATCCCAAGAAAAATCGCAATAAACAGAAACGTAACAACATTGTATTCTAAATTTCGTTCCTTTTTCTCCGACTTATCCTTGCTTTTTTTATCTACTTTCTTATTTTCCTTGGTACTTGCTTTCTTTTCGTCCTTCTTCTTGCTCTCACTTGCCTGTGCAGCAGCCTTTCGCATATATAATCCTTGAACAATACCAAACACAATCAGCGTCGAAAGCATACTACTTCCACCGTAGCTAACCAGTGGCAAGGTAACTCCTGTAGACGGAATAAACTTAATCGCTCCACCAATTGTCAGAATCACCTGCGTTGCATATAGTGTAGCCAGACCAATAGCAACAAGCTTGTAGAATCTATCTTTCATCTGCATTGAAACATTGGTAATCATGATAAAACAGCTTAAACAAAGCAGAATGAGACCGATTGCAAAAATCCCACCAAATTCCTCGGAAATTGCCGAGAAAATAAAATCCTTATCTACAATTGGAATTTTTGTAGGAAGACCTTCTCCAATGCCAAGTCCGAACCAGCCTCCGGTTCCAATCCCAAACAAGGACTGGCAAATCTGATATCCCTGATTGTCAATATCAGCAGTTGGATTAAGCCAAACGAATACTCTTGTTTGTACATGCGAAAACAAATGGTAACCTACCACGCAGGCCAGTGCCATACCACCCATTCCTGCTCCTAGATAGACCACTTTCTTGGAAGCCACGTAAATCATAATCAAATATGCCATGAAATACAAAAGCGCTCCGCCTAAGTCCTTAGATGCAACCAGCAAAAGTACATATACTGCTGATAGACAGCTTGTCAAAAAGACTCGCTTAAAGCTAGCATCCTTATATAGCATTCCTGCCACAAAGAACACAAAGATGATTTTTACGAACTCGGATGGTTGGAAAGAAAAACCTGCAATCGAAATCGTAAGCTTTGCTCCATAGCTTGTTGCCCCGATGATAACAACTGCCGCCAGCAATCCTACGCCAACCACAAAATACAAGGCTGAAAACTTGCGGAACAAGGAGCCTTTCTGTAAAAACAGTGGAATAATCAGCATCAAAGCCGAACCAATTGCTAGAAAAATAAACTGTCTGAAAGCTTTATCGTACGAAATTCGCGTTAACATAATCATGCCGATTGCCAAAAGCATACACATATTATTTATCAGTAGCACCGAGCACCGTTTGTACATAAAGTGATAAAACATGAATATGACACTGATTAAAATCACTTGCATGAGATAAAAGCCAATCAACTCCGTATTTTGCTCCTGCAAGTACAAGCACAAAAATCCAAGGCCATGAATCGTATATAAAAATACTTTTTGCATGGCATAGATACTCTTTTGTTTCTCCGGTTGTCTTCCATAGCGAAAGACATAAAACGCACCGAATACATATCCCAAAAACAAAAACAGAATCATGTATTTCGCTGCCTGAATAAAAATAGAAGCCATATTACTCTACTCCTCTTTTATAATGACCATTGGTATATAGAACTTCCTTACCCTTGCCTTCATTGCAAAGTTTTAAAACATTTTCTACCTCCGCTCCCGTTTCAATCGTAAAATCCAATCGAAAATGTCTAATTCCACTTATCTTAAGACGATTATGCTCTGAAAATAGACATACTGGAACCGAATTGTAAATAATGTTATAACAATCGTTGCAGTAATTCTTCACAGGAAACAGCACATTGTAACGATCCTTTAAATAAGTAATACCTGATTTCTTGTCACAGGAAAGTGTATTCTTATGTACACAGCCCGCTGTTGTCATAAGTGGATAATGTCCGTAAATCACCATCTCACTATTTTCGTTATTTCGATGTCGAATCTCTTTCTGATTCAATTCCAGTGGAAGCGTATCTCGGTAAATCTCATACTGCGAAAATGCTGCCTTTGCATAATCATTGTAGGTATATAAACTGTGGTCAATTACAATCTTCTTCTCTGGGAACGCCTCTTTTACAAAGTAAAGTTCCTCATAATTTCGAGCTACAACACCAGCTAAATCGCTCTTATTAATTCTAGATTTAATTTCTCTGTAATATTTGGAAGTTTCTTCCCTAAATATCGCTGGAAGCTTAAGATAAAGATTCTTTCCTTTTTTGTGAGCCTTCAAAATATCCTTCTCTAATTGCTCAACAAATGTCTTTCTTTCATACATATGTGCATCCACATAGATATCCGATACCCAGAAGCCTGACTTAAGAATCGACTCAAACTGTTCTTCTGTTTCACAGGAACATATATAGTTCTCATTACTCTTTATATTTTCTTGAGCAATATCTGAATTACCAGAATCCTCTGGATTAAATACTTCTTCACGTACAAATTCCGCCAGCATCGCTTCTTCTAATTGAGCCAATGCATCCCTACGCAGCTGATTTAGGGCACCATTCGGCACAAAAACATCCGAATCCATCTGAATATCCAGATATTCAAAATAAAAGAAGCTTGCTCCAGTCTTATTCATTCGCTCCCGAACATCCATCTCGGTAATCGGTTTATTTTTCGCCTCTTGTACCTCTCCTAGAGAAACATGCGCATGGTAATCCTGACAGTTTACATAGAATTCCATTGCTAGTCCTTTATACAGCAAAAGTGTGCCTGTTACAGGGAGTTGGCTCTTCTTACCAACAAATTGGCGTTCCACTTCCTGATGAAGCGCTTCATTCGACTTCTCATAGGAAGGCTTCTTAAAGGTAATCATGCTCTTATCATTATGCTTTATGAAATATTCTGACGTAAATCCACAACGATTCCCCAACTCATACAAATGCTGCATATCCTCTTTTGAGACCTGTTTTTCCAAATCGATATATTTACGATAGAATGAAACAACGCCTGCCGCATAGGAAGCCTGCTTCATGCGTCCTTCAATCTTCAAGGAATACACGCCCGCCTCTTTCAATTGCTTCAAATATTCAATTCCACACAAATCCTTCAAGCTTAAAACATAGGATTCCTTTTTGTACTCCTTTTTCTTTTCGTCCAAAACCGCATACGGCAGACGACAAGGCTGTGCGCAGCGGCCACGATTTCCACTTCGTCCTCCTAACATACTGCTAAATAGACACTGTCCGGAATACGAATAGCATAAAGCACCATGAATAAATGCCTCTAATTCTACCTCAGCTTCCTCACGAATCTGTTTCATTTCCGCAATTGACAATTCACGAGCCAATACCACACGTTCTACTCCGAGATTTTTCAGAAGCTTTGCACCTTCTACACCTGTAATCGTCATCTGGGTACTCGTATGGATTGGCAATTCTGGAAAATGCTCCTTGATATAAGAAATTACACCAAAATCCTGTACGATAACTGCATCTAGGCCTCTCTTATAATAAGGCAACAAATACTCATACAAGCTGTCATTTATCTCATGGTTTTTAAACAAGGTATTGACTGTCAAAAAGAGTTTTTTGCCTCTTAAATGTACATAATCAATTGCCTCTAATAATTCTTCTTGTGTAAAATTATTCGCGTATGCTCTTGCACCAAACTGACTACCGCCCACATATACTGCATCTGCTCCAGCCTCAACTACCGCCTTTAAAATTTCAAAGGACCCCGCTGGTGCTAACAATTCAAATTCATTACTTCTCATTGCATATTCTCCTTAAGATTGTTCTTAAGATTATTGAAAAGAAGGGACAGAAGCCTTTCTGTCCCTTTGTCGTCATGTAAAAATTATTTTTTTGAACCAATTCCTGTTAACAAAGCATCCTCTAAGGTTGCTTCCAAACGAGCTTTGTTTAAAAGCAATTCTCTGTTTTCCGCTTCTAATTCCTTGATTCTTTCATCTGTACCCTCTGTCTTAATTTGATTTGAAATCAAATCATGCTTCAAATCATAGAGTTCTCTATCCTTAAGCTCCATATCATGTTCAAGCTTTTCTACCTGTGCCTTCGCTTTGAAATAATCATCCGCAATATTGAGTTGAATCATAACACCCTTCATATTTGCAGGTAGATTTTTCATGCCGTCCACACCATCAATTTCACTGATTTTACTATTGATATACGCAGCTACCTTCTGAAGATATTCTGGTTCTTCGTAGCCACAAAGCGTATACACTTTTCCATCTATTACAACCTCTGCATTTGTTTTCGCAGACATATCTTATCCTCCGTTTTCTTCTTTCGAACTTTCTCTGACTATTATACCTTTCATGGTAAATTTAAGCAACCTTTATTTGCTAAGTCCAAAATGCTCGTAGGCTAAATCGGTCACCACACGCCCCTTTGGCGTACGATGAATAAAATTATTCTTCACCAGATAAGGCTCATATACATCTTCTATCGTCCCAGAATCCTCACCAATGGAAGCCGCCAGAGTTTCTAATCCAACTGGACCACCCGCAAACTTTTCTATAATCGTAAGTAAGATATTTCGGTCATTCTGGTCCAAACCAAACTTATCTACCTCTAATAAATCTAAGGCAAAAGCGGCCACCTCGTATGTAATGTTGCCATCATATTTTACTTCTGCAAAATCTCGCACACGCTTTAATAAGCGATTGGCAAGACGTGGCGTACCACGACTTCTGCGAGCAAGCTCATAGGCACCCTTTTCGTCAATCTGGACACCAAGCTTCCTTGCCGACTGAACAATAATGGTTTTCAACTCATCCACCGTATAATATTCCATATGGCTAATAACACCAAAACGATCACGTAATGGTAAAGAAAGCATGCCAGCTCTCGTAGTAGCACCTACCAATGTGAACTTTGGCAGATTGATACGAATAGAACGTGCAGACTCACCCTTTCCAATCATAACATCAATCGCATAGTCCTCCATTGCAGAATATAACACTTCTTCTACCTGACGATTTAAACGATGAATTTCATCAATAAACAGAATATCACCTTCTGACAAACCATTTAAAATCGCAGCCATTTCTCCGGGCTTTGCAATCGCTGGCCCCGAAGTAATCTTTAAATGGGTTCCCATTTCATTCGCAATAATTCCTGCCAAAGTCGTCTTACCAAGCCCTGGAGGTCCAAAGAAAAGCACATGGTCTAGAGCTTCTCCACGTCCCTTTGCTGCTTCGATATATACATGCAGATTGTCTTTGATTTTTTCCTGTCCAATATAGTCCTCTAAGGTCTGAGGACGCAGGCTGGACTCAATCTTGATATCCTCTTCCTGCATTTTTGTGGAAATCACTCGTCTTTCCATGATTCTCTCCTCCTAGAAAAAAGACATGTGCTTCAATGCCGCCTTCAGCACTGCTTCTACATCCATATCTGGTGTAATTTCAACCTTCGACACCGCCTTCAAGCTTTCGGTTGAAGAATAGCCCAGTGCCGTAAGTGCCAATACTGCATCATTTTTCACCTGATTATTCGAACTTGGAACCGGTGTATGTTCATGCTCTAATTTCTTTTCAAAAGCATCCTCTAAGGACATCTTATCCTTCAATTCCAGAATCACACGCTGAGCTGTTTTTGCACCAATTCCAGGGGCTTTTGCAATCGCCTTAGAATCTCCTGCCAGAATTGCAAAACGCAAATCGTCTGCCGACAAAGCAGATAAAATTCCTAATGCTCCCTTTGGTCCAATTCCACTTACCGAAATCAACTGCTTGAACAAGTCCAGGTCATCTTTCGTAAGGAAACCATATAAAAGCATCGCATCCTCTCTCACATAGAGATACGTATGAATTTTACATTCCTCACCTAAGCCTGGTAAATATTCAAAACAATTCATCGGAATATAGACATTATATCCAATTCCATTTACATCAATTACAACATGATCTAGTTCCACCTCTGCCAGCGGACCTCTGATATATGCGTACATAGCGCCTCCAATTTTCAACACAAATCACAGGTATAATAAACCTCACATCTGCTCTGACATATTATTTCACACGAAGAAGATGTCCTACGCGCAGGAACACCTCCTGTGCCACAATTCCAATCAACGTACCGGTAATGAATCCAGCTACCATAAGCACTGGAATATAATACATGACTGAATAATTCGACACAACGAGTGTCGCAATGATAATCTGACCGATATTGTGAGCAATACCACCTGCAATACTAACTGAGATTACAGATAATAGCTTTGTTTTTTTCAATAAATACATAATGGTTAAACTAAGCATACCGCCTGCAAAGGAATAAGCAATCGCCATAACATTTCCGAACATAAAGCCAGAAATGAGCACCCTTGCAATCGACAGTATATAGGCTTCTTTTGTTCCCAGGCTATATAGCGCAAATACGATTACGATATTTGCAAGTCCTAGCTTAATTCCTGGTATTCCCACAGAAAATGGAATCAACACCTCCACATAGCTACAAATCAAAGCCAATGCCAGCATAACCCCTAAATAGGCTGTCTTTTTCTTCATCTCTTTTTCCTTAAATACTAAAACGATTTTCTCTTGTGATTAGCGAACCACACCGTCTACATCGCTTTCTACATCACTAATGACCGTAATTACCACCTTGTTTGGCAGACAGATAATCGACTCCTTATCAAAAGAAATCTCATTCTGATCAACGCATAACTGGTCTGGGCAGCTGGCTTCTCTCATATAAGCCTTTCCATCCCGTATTTCGATGATATTTTTCGCATCCCCTTCACCTATAGTGATCGTCTGTTCCTCTAAAAGTGAGTAGGTTCCATATTCCTTGCCATCTACGGTAATGAGAATATTGCTCCCCAAGACAGCACCTCCCTTATACACCCACACACAGACAGCAATACAAAACATTGCCAGAAAGCCAATAAAAATCACATCGTTTTTGCCAAAACGTCTATTCATGGTCTACTACCTTTCCATAATAGTAAAAGCCCTTGCATTCCTCCAACTTCACCTGATAGATATTTCCAATCATATCCGCAGTTCCTGGGAAATGCACCACAGAGTTGTTATCCAAACGTCCTGTTACAAGACTGGAATCATGCTCGTTCATTTCTTCTACCAGAACTGGCATCGTCTTACCTTCCAAAGCCTGTGCTTTCTTGGTAGAAATCTCTTGTACTTCACGAAGCAAACGGTCAAAATGGCACTTCACTTCTGCTTCTGGCACCTGATTTTCCATAGCGGCAGCAGGTGTACCCGTACGTTTTGAATAAATAAAAGTAAACGCACTATCATATTCCACACGCTGCACCACATCCAAGGTTTCTAAGAAATCCTCTTCCGTTTCGCCTGGGAAACCAACAATGATATCTGTTGTCAGTGCAATATCTGGAATCTCCTTGCGAAGCTTGTCTACAATTTCAAGATACTGTTCTTTATCATAATGTCGATTCATCACCTTTAGGATTCGAGAACTGCCCGACTGGAGTGGTAAATGCATATGTTTACACACCTTTTCACAGTCTCTCATCGCATAAATTAGTTCATCCGACAAATCCTTTGGATGGGAAGTCATAAAACGGATACGTTTTAATCCTTCTATCTTGTTAATCTCACGCAAAAGCTCTGCAAAACTCATAGGATTTTCCAGGTTCTTACCATAAGAATTTACATTCTGTCCTAAAAGCATAATCTCACAAACGCCATCCGCTACGAGATTTTCAATTTCACGAATAATATCCTGTGGCTCACGGCTACGCTCACGTCCACGTACATATGGAACGATACAATAGCTACAGAAATTGTTACAGCCAAACATGATATTTACCCCTGATTTAAAAGAAAACTTTCTCTTGATTGGTAAATCCTCAACAATTTTGTCTGTGTCTTCCCAAATATCAATAATCTGTGAATCTGACTCCAAAGTGTTGCAAAGAAGCTCTGCAAATTTATAGATATTGTGAGTACCGAATACCAGATTTACAAATTTGTATTTCTTGCGAATCGTCTCAACTACCGTAGGTTCCTGCATCATGCAGCCGCAAAGAGCAATCATCATGTGCGGATTTTTCTTTTTGTAGTTTGACAGATATCCTAAACGTCCATATACCTTGTTGTTCGCATTTTCACGAACAGTACAAGTATTGTAAATAACAAAATCTGCATGCTCATCTTCAATTTCTGTATATCCTACCTGCTCTAAAATTCCTACAAGTTTTTCAGAGTCACGGGCATTCATCTGACACCCAAAAGTCTGCACACAGAAGGTCAACTTACGACCAAGCTCTGCTTCTTTTTCTGCTACCAGTTTCTTTGCCTGCTCGATAAACTCATACTGACGAGCAGCTTCCTCTTTGCTAGTAAGTGTTGTAGTTTCTAAATCTCTCATAAATTACAAATCTTCCTATTTTTCTTCCTATATTAATTACGCACCTGACCATCACCACAAATTACATATTTATAGCTAGTTAGAGCCTCTAGACCCATAGGGCCTCTTGCGTGCAGTTTCTGTGTACTGATACCGATTTCTGCACCAAAACCGAACTCGTTTCCATCCGAAAATCGAGTCGACACATTCCAATATACACAAGCCGAATCAATATCATTTAAAAACTTTTCTGCAGTCTTTTCATCTGTGGTAAGGATTGACTCTGAATGCTTGGTATTATACGCATTGATATGCGCAATAGCTTCATCTACACTAGAAACTGACTTTATTGACAGAATATAATCCAAATACTCTGTTCCCCAGTCAGCTTCTGTTGCTACCTTCACAATACCCTTGCTGGTATCTAAACAGCCCAGGCAAAGTGCATCTGTACGAAGCTCCACATTCTTTTCTATTAACTTTTCCTGCAACATAGGCAGGAATATATCAGCAATCTTTTCATGTACCAGCAAAGATTCACATGCATTGCACACACTGATACGCTGGGTTTTGGCATTATATACGACATTAACCGCCATTTCTAAATCAGCAAATTCATCCACATAAATATGACAGTTACCGACACCCGTTTCAATAACTGGAATCGTCGCATTATTTACCACGTTCTGAATCAAGCCACTGCCACCTCTAGGAATCAGGACATCTACATAGTCCTTCATCTTCATAAATGCCTTCGTGGTCTCACGATCGGTATCTTCTATCATACTACAAGCAGCATCTGGAAGTCCATGTGCTTTTAAAGCCTCCTTAATGACTGCTACAATCGCAATATTAGAGTGAATCGCATCAGAACCACCCTTTAAAATGCATACATTTCCAGTCTTAAAGCATAATCCAAAAGCATCTGCCGTAACATTTGGTCTAGATTCATAGATAATACCTACTACCCCCATAGGCACACGACGCTTGGTTACAACCATCCCATTTGGACGTTCCACACTAGACAAAACCTCACCAATAGGGTCGTTCAAGCTTGCTACCTGACGCAATCCGTCTGCCATATCTGCAATGCGCGCTGAAGTCAATGCTAAACGATCAATCATTCCCTTTGCCATGCCCTTTTCCTCGGCATAGGAAATATCCAGTTTATTTGCTTCTAAAATAGTTTCTTCCTTATTAATAAGTAAATCTGCAGCTGTATGTAGCACTGCATTCTTTTCTTCTGTCGATAATTTTCCGATTATCCCTCTACAAGCGTGGGCATTCTGACATAATTCCAACAACTCCATGTCATATCCTCCTTCCAAAATCATCCGCTGTAAAACTTCGTATCTTAACTTTTAAGACAGTTTCTTGCTTGCGGCATATTTCTCACCGAGATTTTCGATACTTCCATCCGCATTAACCACATCAATATTATCTAACTGTGCCTTCAAATTCTTTCTAACATTTGCAATATATTCCTGACGCAACAATGCCTGCTCCTGTTTTTCCGCTTCGGTTAACCCCTCTGCCTTTGATTTTCTAGCAAGTTCATTTATTCTAGCAATCTTTTCTTCATTCATTAATCCATACTCTCCATAATATATTTTTCTAAATTAAAGGTGTGATTTACATTTGCATGGAACTGTGTTCCTTTTCTTTTACCGACAACAATATCCTCGATTACCGATACATCCTCACCATTTGCAATAATCATATCCGCACCAGAATAGGTTGCAATTTTTGCAGCCGCAAGCTTGGTAGCCATTCCTCCTGTACCTACATCACTTCCAGTGCTTCCTTTTGCCATGCTTAAAATATCTTCATTGATTTCATATACATCTGAGATAATCTCGGCACCCGGATTTTTATGAGGGTCATCCGTATACAATCCATCAATATCAGATAACAGAACCAGCAAATCTGCCCCCACCAATGATGCAACCAAAGCAGAAAGCGTGTCATTATCACCAAAACGCATTTCATAGGTACTAACCGTATCGTTTTCGTTTACAACTGGAATAACGCCTAGAGAAAATAACTGCTCAAAGGTATTCTTTGCATTGCTACGCGATTTTGGATTTGTCATAGTATATTTCGTCATAAGAACCTGACCTGTCACTTGATTGTATTCGCCAAACAGCTTCTGATAGGTCATCATAAGTCTCGCCTGTCCCACCGCAGCACATGCCTGCTTCACTGAAATATCCGTTGGGCGTTCTTTTAAAGCTATTGTATCCTTTCCCACGGCAATTGCACCCGAGCTAACCAGACATACATCAATCCCTTGATTGCGAATATCACATAAAGCACGTACTAGTCGCTCCATCTTCGCGAAATTAATACTACCCGTCTGTTCGTGTGTCAAGGATGATGAACCTATTTTAATAACAACTCTCTTGTATTCCTTCATAATTTATCACCATTTAAAATGAATTTCTTCCTTAATATTATAGTTTTCCATACTAAATCAAGTACAAGGTATACTCTATCATATCTTGGGCAAAATTACAAAGAAAACCACAAAATCTTTTAAAATAAGTCAAAAATATATGTTGCACACAATTTTTTATAGAATTATGTCAAATAATACAAAATATAGCTTGCATTCCCATATATATTGTGGTAGAATTCATTCGGTGTGAGTGTTATAAATTTAACAATCACCTTGAAACAGGGAAAATTCCCGCAGAAAAGATATTTCTTAATAGGAGGAAAACAAAATGAAAAAGAGAATTGCACTCTTACTCGCTGGCGTTCTTGCTGTAGCTTCATTAACAGCTTGTGGCGGTGGAAACGACGCTGGTACAGAAGGCGGAAACGATGCTGCTAAAGTTAAAGTTGGTCTTGGTGCTTGCACAAGCTTCTCAGAAAGCTATAGCATTGGTGAAGATCACTATGGACAGCCTGCAACAGCTACAAATGCTCAGGTTGACATCCATGTTGCAGCTGTAACACTTAACGCAGATGGCACAATCGCTGACGTTCAGATCGATGCTATCCAGGTTAAAAACTCTGTAGATGCTACAGGTGCTCTTGCAGCTGATGCTAAAACAGAATTCACTTCAAAATATGACCTTAAAGAAGAATATGCCATGAAACCAGCTTCACCAATCGGTATGGAATGGTATACACAGATTGACAACTTTGAAACATGGTGTAAAGGTAAAACTGCAGACCAGATTAAAGCTGTTGTTGGCGAAGATGGAAAACCAACTGATGACACTCTTAAATCAGGTTGTACAATCGTTATCGGCGACATCACAGCTGCTGTAGTTGACGCTTGTGAAAAAGCTGTTGAAACAGACGCTTCTACTGCTGATACATTAGGTGTTGCTCTTATCGGTGAAATGACAAAAGCTACAAATGCTGCTGATGCTGAAGATGGCGTTGGTACATTCCAGGCTTATGTAAATTTCGCTTGCACAACACAGAATGCAAATGGCGAAATCACATCTGTATTAATCGACTCTATCCAGGCTTATCCAACATGGGGTGCTGATGGAATCCTTACAACAGATGTTGAACAGGATGTTCGTACAAAATACACAAAACAGGGTGATTACGGTATGCAGCCAGCTTCAAGCCTTGAAAAAGGTGAATGGTTCCAGCAGATTGATGTATTCAAACAGTCAATCCTTGGAAAGAAAGCTGCAGATGTAACTGCTATCGCTGTTGACGCTGATGGTTACCCAACAGATGATACACTTAGAACTGGATGTACAATGAAAATTTCTGCATACAAAACAGTTGTAGTTAAATCTCTTGAAAAATAATTCAATGAAATTTTGATAGGGGTGCGTTGATACGCACCTCTATTTTTTTACTTGCTATTACTTCTATCCTATTATAAAATATTCATGTTGTTGAAATTAACGTATCTATTAGAAATATTATGGAGAAAAATGATGGATAACATAAAGAAATATATTCCTGCTTTTGCAGCAATTTTACTAGTAGTTTTCGGTATCGGAATATCGATTTATCAAAAAAACACACAGCCAGAACAATACAAACGCTATTATATCGATGCCTTTGACACAGCTACTCAAATCATCGGTTATGCTGATTCTGAAGAAATCTTTGGAGAACAGGCTGACCTTATCAACGAGGAACTAAAACGTTATCACAAAATGTATGATATTTACAATCTCTACGGTAGTGTTAATAATCTTAAAACAATAAATACTAACGCAGGCATAGCACCTGTACAAGTTGATAAAGAAGTCATTGATTTATTAAAATTTAGTATTGATTTATATAAAAAAACAGATGGTGAAATCAATATTGCAATGGGTAAGGTATTAAAAATTTGGCACGATTATCGCTCTACCGGAATTGAAGACTCTACTCTAGCAGAATTACCACCTATGGAAATATTACAAGCGGCATCTGAACACTGCGATATTAATGATATTATTATTGACGAGGAAGCCTCTACTGTTTATTTGGCAGACCCAGAGATGTCCCTAGACGTTGGAAGTATTGGTAAAGGCTATGCTGTACAGCAAGTTGCAAACTATGCCCGCGAATTAGGCTTTAACAATTTAGTTATTAACTGTGGCGGAAATGTAGTTTCGATTGGACCAAAAGCAGATGATACCGACTGGATATTCGGTATTCAGAACCCTGATTTAGAGGCAGAAAATGACCTCTTAGAACGAGTAGCCATCACAGATATGTGTTTGGTTACTAGTGGTGATTATCAACGTTTTTACGTCGTAGATGGCGTAGAATACTGCCACATCATCGACCCTGACACCTTGATGCCAGCAGAACATTTTAGTGCTGTATCCATTATCACCTATGACTCTGGTCTAGCAGATGCCCTCTCTACCGCCCTCTTTAATATGCCATATGAAGACGGCCTCGCACTTATCAATTCCATTGAAAATACAGAAGCTATATGGGTATATGAAGATGGCACCGTGAAGTATTCGGAGAATTTTCAAAAATATATTGTAAAATAATTTGTGCACAATATGGCCCAAAATAAAACGCGGTTGCATGCAAGCATGCACCGCGTTTATTTTTAGCCATACACTTTGCTTGTTAGTTTGTAATAATCTTCTTAGGACATTTTGTAGCACAAGTACCACAACCTGTACACTTATCCTGATCAATGTGAGCAATGTTGTTTTCAATTGTGATTGCATCTGATGGACAGTTCTTAGCACAAAGTCCACATCCGATACATCCAACAGAACATGCATCCATTACAGCTTTACCTTTGTCTTTTGAGCTACACTGTACAATGTGTTTTGCATCATATGGTGTAAGTTCGATAAGTCCCTTTGGACAAGCTGCGATACATTTACCGCAGGCTTTACATTTATCTTTATCTACTACTGCTACACCATCAACTACATGGATAGCATCGAATGGACACGCCTTTACACAAGAGCCATATCCGAGACATCCGTAGTTACAAGATTTAGGACCGCCGCCTGGAACAAATGCCATAGCCGCACAGTCTTCTATACCTGTGTACTCATAATCTATTTTTGCTTTTTCGCAAGTGCCGGCACATTTCACATAAGCTACTTTCTTAACACCAGCTTCTGCCGCAACTCCCATAATTTCACCAATTTTAGCAGCAACTTCATCACCACCAACTGGACACTGATTTACAGGAGCTTCCCCTTTTGCGATAGCTGCAGCAAGACCAGAACAGCCTGCATAACCACAACCACCACAGTTGTTTCCTGGAAGACAACCATTGATAGCTTCTTCCTTAGGATCTACTTCTACTTTGAACGCTTCTCCAGCGAAGCCGAGGAAAAGTCCAAGGAGAAGGGCTACAATACCACATACCGCAGCAGCCGCTACAGCAGCAATTAAAATATCTACCATTTCTTTTTCCTCCTAAATTAAATACTCATACCTGAGAATCCCATGAATGCAATTGACATTAAAGCAGCTGCCATAAGTACGATTGCTGTTCCCTGGAATGGTTTTGGGATATCATTGTATTCGATTTTTTCACGGATACCTGCCATAAGTACGATTGCAATAAAGAAACCAACACCTGTAGCAAGGCCGTATACTACTGTCTGTAAAATGTCATATTCATAAGTAATTGCGTTAAGAGCAACACCAAGTACCGCACAGTTTGTAGTAATCAGTGGTAAGAATACGCCAAGTGATTCATACAATGGTGGCATTGATTTCTTTAAGAACATTTCTACGAACTGTACTAAAGAAGCAATTACTAAAATGAATACGATAGTTTTAAGGTATCTAAGGTCGATACCCATGTTAATCAAAGCTTCGTTTGCTAAAATGAATTTGTTAATAACACCAGTTACAAATGCTGCAATTGTGATAACGAAGATAACTGCGCCACCCATACCAGCAGCTGTTTCTGTTTTCTTAGAAACACCAAGGAAAGGACAGATACCGAGGAACTGGCTTAATACTACGTTATTGATAATTGCATATGTAACTGCAATCGAAAATAAACTTGCTAATGTTTCCATAACCTATCTCCTTCCTATTTCTTTTCATCTGCACATTTTGATGTACAGTTTGCACAATCACCCGTAATACATCCAGATGGCTTAGCAAGTGGTTTGCCAGCTTCATCCATTTTCTTACGAACGATATTCATTATTGCAACCAATGCTCCAAGTACAAGGAATGCTCCTGGTGCTCTACCAAAGATAGCGATTGGTGTAAATCCAAGTGGGATGTCAAAAATTGACGCATTGCCAAGGAGCTCACGTACCATACCAATGATAGTAAGACCTGCTGTAAATCCAAGACCCATACCGATACCATCAAAGATTGATGGAACTGGAGTATTCTTAGAAGCAAAGCTTTCTGCACGTCCTAAAATCAAACAGTTTACTACGATAAGTGGAATATATACACCAAGTGAATCTGCCAATGACTGTAAGTATGCTTTCATCAAGAATTCAACGATTGTTACAAGTGAAGCAACAATAACGATGAACGCAGGAATACGAACGCCATTTGGAATCTGTTTTCTAAAAATAGAAATAATTAAGTTTGCGAAAATTAATACTACTGTGGTGGAAAGTCCCATACCTAAACCATTAATAGCAGATGTAGTAACAGCAAGTGTAGGACACATACCAAGCATTAATACAAATACAGGGTTCTCTTTAATGAGACCGTTAAATAAACGTTTGAAATTATCAGCCATTATTGAGCACCTCCTAAACTATTTGCATAAGCTACTGCAGCATTGATACCATTGATAACAGCCGTAGATGTAAGTGTAGCACCTGAAATAGTAGCTACGCCCGAAACATCAGAAGCTGGAATACCTTTAAACTGGTCTGCATATGCAGGATCAAAAGCTTTGGTACCAAGACCACTGGTTTCAGAATGTGCTGTAACAGAGAATCCGTTTACAGTACCATCCAAAGTAACACCAACTACCATAACAATTCCGCCAGAGTAGCCGTCTTTTGTTGTAAGCTGTACAACATATCCTAGACTGTTTCCGCTTGCATCAACCGCTTCGAAAGCTTTGTTGATTTCATCTGGAAAAGCGCCATCTGCCATAACTTTAGCGGCCGCATCAGCATCTACTGTTACTTCATTAAAAGTATCAGCAGTTTCAAATACTACTTTATATGCAGCTAACTCTTTTTGACGAGTCGCTTCTGCAATAGTAGGTTCTGTAATTTTATATACAGCGCCTAATACAAAACCTAATACTAAGGAGAAAGCCATAAGTACTAAAGCATTTTTAACAATCTTATTCATACTATTTGCCCTCCTTTTTTACTTTTACCACACCAAACGCTCTTGGAACTGTGATTTTTTCAATCAATGGAACTAAGAGGTTTGAAAGGATGATTGCGTAAGACACACCTTCTGGAGTTCCGCCAATTGTACGGAATAAGAAAGTAATCACACCACAACAAAGACCGAATAAAATCTGGCCTTTCTTTGTAATTGGGCTTGTAGCATAGTCTGTTGCCATAAAGAATGCACCAAACATGATACCACCACACATAAGCTGAGCCAATGTATATGTACCAGCCTGTGCGAAAAGTGTTCCAAAATCAGCAGCTCCTGCTGATACTTCTGCGATAGAGAACTGTCTATCACCAAAGAAGAACATAAGAACAGCAAAAGATCCTAAGTAAGATACTGGAATTCTTAAGCTAATAACCTTTGTTGCAACTAAAATAGCTGCACCAATAAGTAAGCATAATGTAGATGTTTCACCGATAGTACCAGGTGTATTACCGATAAACATATCCATAAGCTGGTAATTGTTCCAAGGAGCAATGATACCATTAGTTGCTTTTAATTCTGCAAGTGGTGTTGCTGCAGTATAAGTATCTGTAACAAAGTTGGACATTTCTGATGTAAATGCAATAAGCAAGAAACATCTACCAGCAAGTGCTGGGTTCATGAAGTTCTGTCCAAGACCACCAAACAACATTTTTACTACTACGATTGCGAACACACCGCCAAGAACTGCCATCCAGATTGGAAGTGTTACTGGCATGTTAAGTGCAAGAATCATACCTGTTACGACTGCACTTAAATCACCAATAGTCTGTTTCTTTTTCGCAATTAAATTATATACTGCCTCTGAAGCTACACAGCTTAGAACAGTAGCTACGATTAAAAGTAACGCTCTGAAGCCAAAATTGTAAATACCAAAACATGCTGTTGGAAGCATCGCAATGATTACCCATAACATAACGTTCTGTGTAGATGTCTTAGCACGTACATGTGGCGCAGAGGATACGCGGAATAATTCACTCACTATTGTCACCTCTCTTATTTTGCACTCTGTTTTCTCTTTTCAGCTAAAACCTGTTTCTTCATTGTCTTGATAGACTGCGCAACATGACGTCTAGATGGACATACATATGTACAGCTACCACATTCGATACATTCAAGACCATGCCATTTTTCAAAGTCTTCCATAAGTCCATTTGTACCAAACTGAGCAAGACGACTAGGAATCAACATTTCTGGACATGCGTCAACACAACGACCACAGTTCATACAGTTGATAGGTTCATACTTAGCTACTTCATCCTTGCTAAAGCAAAGCAATGAAGATGTTGTCTTTGTCATAGGGATGTCTTCGTTGAAGATAGCAAATCCCATCATTGGACCACCAGAGATAAGTTTTTCTGGCTGACCTTTAAATCCACCAGCTGCTTCAATAAGTTCAGTATAAGACATACCCATACTATAAAGGAAGTTGCCTGGATTTGTAATTGCGTCACCTGAAATAGTAGCAACACGTTTCATAAGAGGTCTACCATTCTTAACAGCGTCATTTACTGCGATGATAGTTTCCACGTTGTCTACGATACATCCAGCATCTGCAGGAAGCATCTTAGAGTTGATAGCACGTCCTGTACATGCGAAGATTAACTGACGTTCACCACCCTGTGGATATTTTGTCTTAAGTTCAACAACTTCCATACGTGGTTCGTCTTTTACAAGCTCTTTCATCTTTGCAATTGCTTCAGGCTTGTTGTTTTCGATACCGAAAAGACCCTTTGCATTGTCAAAGAGCTGAAGGATGATTTTCATACCAGCAACTAATTCTTCTGGATTTTCAATCATTCTTCTGTAGTCAGCTGTAAGATAAGGCTCACATTCTGCACAGTTTGCAACAATGTATTCAATCTTGTCTGGTTCCTTTGGTGATAATTTCACGTGTGTTGGGAAACCAGCACCACCCATACCTACGATACCAGCCTCTTTTACTTTGTTGATAATTTCTTCTTTTGTCAGAGCGGTTACATCAGCTACTGCTGTGTACTCTACTTCTTCAAAAAGTCCGTCATTATCAATAACGATAGAGTTTACTTTGTCACCAACTGCCACACGTCTTGGTTCAATAGCTTTTACTGTACCAGAAACGGAAGCATAAATTGGTGCTGAAACAAAACCACCTGCTTCAGCGATTTTCTGACCCTTTTTAACAGTGTCTCCAACTGCTACGATTGGAGTTGCTGGCGCTCCGATATGCTGAGATAAAGGATACACCATCTGTCCTTTGGGTAAGATTTCTTTGATTGGCGCGTTTTCTGCTAATTCTTTTCCTTCAAAAGGATGAACGCCACCGATAAATGTTTTCAGACCCATTTTCGTGCCCCACTTTCATAATATTTTTTCGCATAAACTCACACAGTTTACATGGTAACATTATACCACTAAATCGCATAAGTTGTATACTTTTTTTGCACTTTTTTTCATACTTATGTTATACTTATTTAAATTCTTTTACTAATTTTTAACAAATATGGAGCAAAGGGACTAAAAACATGAAACACATTAGCCAAAAACAGCTTTATATCAAGCAATATAACCTGACAAATGAACTTTTCGGTGAGGACTGTATCTTCTTTGATATTGAGACCACAGGCTTCTCTCCTGCTTCATCTAATATCTATTTGATTGGATGTTTAAGAAAACAGGGAGAACAGCTGATTATCGACCAGTATTTTGCTGAAAACAAGGAAGACGAAAAAGAAATTTTGATACAGTTTATTTCTCTGCTTAACCAGTATAAAACCATTATTTCCTTCAACGGAATTGGATTTGATGTTCCTTTTATCAAAGCAAAATGCGACACCTATGGCATAGAGGAACATCTTAAGGATTATCATTATATTGATATCTTTAAATTAATCAGCAACATAAAGTTCTTACTGAAACTGCCGAATTATAAGCAAAAGACCCTTGAAGGCTTTCTCGACATTCACCGTGATGATAAATTTTCTGGCGGTGAACTGATTAATGTATATCATGATTATGTTCAGACACATTCCAAAGAAGCTGAGGAACTACTTCTACTCCACAACTTTGAGGACGTCACCGGTATGTTGGATTTGATTCCAGTACTTAGCTACCAAAATATCTTAACTGGCGGTTTCCGTATCAAATCCACAGAGGTTGCACCTTATACAACCTATGAAGGTAAAGAAAATCAGGAAATGATTATTATTCTAGAAAACGATTATATCGTTCCAAAACGCGTATCCTATCAGTTTAAAGACTATTACTTTACCATCAACAAGAATACTACAAAAATCCGCATCCCATTATATGAAGGTGAATTGAAATACTTCTACGAAAACTATAAAGACTACTTTTATCTACCCGAAGAAGATATGGCAATTCACAAAAGTGTAGCTACTTTTGTAGACAAACAATACCGCGAGCGTGCAAAGGCTAGCAACTGCTACACACGAAAAACCGGTGTATTTGTACCACAGCTTAGTACTATCATGAGTCCTAGCTTTAAGCATAATTATAAAGATAAGATAAGCTATTTTGAACTTACCTCTGACTTCGGAGAATCTGATGTGATGTTGCGTCGATATGTGAATCATATATTTGAGCAAACAATGAAAACAAAATAGGAATTTAGAAAACAAAAGGAGGTCACATGCTAGCATGTGCCTCCTATATTTTGTCGTTCATTCGGCTAAATTGTAACCTTAAGGTTTCTGGAAATAGAAACTACTCAAGCGATCAAAGCCCAAATCTTTGTAGTTACTAATCTGTTCTGTACTTCCAATAAAAAGCACACCTTTACTCTTTAATGATTTATAGAAGTTTTCATAAATCATATCTTTCGCTTCATCCGTAAAATAGATAACTACGTTTCTGCAAAGGATTAAATCATAACCAGTTGGATACGTATCCTTTAATAAGTTATGCTCTTTAAATTCTACACATTTCTTGATTTCGTCTGCAATCTGATAAGATGCTCCAACCTGTGTAAAATACTTTTTCTTCATATCTGCCGGTACGCCTGCAATACTCTTTGCATTATAAAGGCCGACCTGTGCATGCTGGATTACCTGCTTGTCAATATCTGTCGCTGTAATCTTAATTCTGCTTAATGGCACATGTTTTGAAAATGCCATCGCAAGTGAGTATGGTTCATCACCTGTCGAACATGCAGCACTCCAAATTTTGATTGTACCCTTGTTATTTTCCAAAATCTTTGGAATAACATTCTCATCCATCAGTTTCCACTGATCTGGATTACGGTAGAATTCAGATACGTTGATTGTAAGGAAATTAACAAACTGTTCAAACAATGCTTTGTCGCCTTTGATTAACTTCACATACTCTTCGTAGCTTTTAGCACCGTTTTTTGTTACAAGCGTATCAATACGACGACGCATCTGTTTCTCTTTGTAAAAATTTAAGTCAATCTTGGTCATTTTCAAGATTTCGGTTTTAAACCATTCGTAATTATTAAGCATAATCATCCCCCATAGATTATAAAATATGCGAAAAGAAGCTGCCCTTTCGACAGCTTCTTTAACACTTCTTATTCTTCAATAGCAGAAGCTACTTCTTCAATATTTACATCAGCAACATCTGCATCATCTTCTACTACAGGTTCTTCTGGAGCAAATAAAACTTTGATACTTAAGCTGATTTTCTTTTCTTCTTCGTTGAAATCAACGATTTTTGCTTCTACTTCCTGTCCAACAGTTAAAGCGTCTGCTGGTTTTTCTACATGATCTTTTGAAATCTGAGATACATGTAATAACGCATCAACACCAGGTGCTAATTCAACAAATGCACCAAAATCAGTCATACGAGCAACTTTACCAGTTACTACATTGCCAACTGCATATTTTACATCTGCATCTTTCCATGGATTTTCGTCTTCAAATTTCATAGAAAGCGCAACCTTAGTCTCGCTAATGCTCTTGATATATACTTTTACAGCCTGTCCAACTGTAAATACTTTCTTAGGATTTTCAACTCTACCCCAAGACATTTCTGAAATGTGGAGTAATCCGTCAACGCCACCTAAATCGATGAATGCACCGAAATCTGTAACATTCTTAACAGTTCCATCTACAACATCACCAACTGCAATCTTCTCAAACACTGCCTTCTGTGCTTCTGCTTTCTGAGCAACCAAAAGAGTCTTTCTGTTACCGATAACTCTTCTCTTCTTAGGATCAAATTCTGTGATAACAAATTCAATTTCCTGATCTTTGAATTTCGCAAGGTCTTTTTCATATACATCTGAGATAAGACTTGCAGGGATAAATACTCTTGTTTCATCAACAACAACTGTAACACCACCAGCTAACACCTGGGAAACTTTTGCTGTTAAAACTTCTTTGTTTTCGTAAGCTTCTTCTAATCTCTTGCTTCCTTTTTCTGCTGCAAGACGTTTGTAAGAAAGAACAACCTGTCCTTCGCCGTCGTTTACTTTTACGACCTTAGCTTCTAAGGTATCGCCAACATTTACAACTGTAGTAAGATCAACGTTTGGTTCGTTTGTATATTCACTACGTGTAATGATTCCGTCTGACTTGTATCCGATATTCAGGATGATTTCGTCTGGTTTCACATCAATAACGGTACCTTCTACCACTTCTCCATTTCTTATTGTTTTTAAAGATTCTTCAAGCATTTGTTCAAAGCTCATTTCTGACATTCTTTGAAACCTCCTCAATAATATTATTTGGGGTCGATGCCCCAGCGGTAATACCTACGTTATTGATGGACTTCAGTAACTGATAATCCATATCCTTACTCGTTTGAATGTAGTAAGTTTTCTCACACTCTGTATTACATATCTCAAACAACTTCTGCGTATTGGAGCTATGTTTATCCCCGATTACTATCATAGCCTCAACTTCTTTTGCAATCGCACGAGCTTCTGTCTGTCGCTCCTCGGTCGCATTGCAGATTGTGTTTAAAACACTTATATTGTACCCTTTTTTACTGACAATTTCAACTAAATCTTGAAATTTATTGTAGTTAAATGTCGTTTGAGAAACAATACAGACTTTTTTGTCTGCGTGAAGCACAAAATTTTCTGCTTCTTCCTTACTTTCAAGAATGCTGACATCCTCTCCATTCACCCATCCTTGAATACCACACACCTCTGGATGCTTTGGATTCCCGATGATAATAATATACTCGCCATTCTTACTATGCTCATCCACAATCTTATGAATTTTACGAACAAACGGACAGGTCGCATCTACTACCGTAAATCCATACTGCTCCATTTCCTCGTATTCAGCACGGCTGATTCCATGCGAACGCACAATAATCTTTCCTTTCGGCAAATCTGCAAGCTCTGAAAGCTCCTTTACCAAAGACACACCCTTGCTGGCAAAATCTTTTACCACCTCATCATTGTGAATAATTGGTCCATAGGTATAAATAGGCATATTTTCCCCATTTTCAGTTGCCTTATCAATTTCCTCATAGACCATATTTACTGCACGTTTTACCCCAAAACAAAAGCCTGCACTTTTTGCTAATGTTACATTTTTCATAGTTATACCAATATCCTTATTATTTCATAATTCATATATTATCGTTTTTCATCGATAATTGCTTTCATTGCATTTACTACACCCTCGATATCTAAATCTGAGGTATCTAATTCTACTGCATCATCAGCTTTTTTAAGAGGTGAAGTTTCACGATTCATATCACGATAATCTCTTTCGATGATATCCTTCTCGATTTCATCGAAATCACATTCAATCCCCTTTGCTGTAAGCTCATCAAATCTACGTTTTGCACGCACCTTAGAGCTGGCCGTCATATAGATTTTTACATCTGCATTTGGAAGAACTACGGTTCCAATGTCACGACCATCCATAATGACATCTGTTGTCTTTGCAAGCTCCTGCTGTAATTCCACTAGTTTTGTACGAACCACTGGGTATACGCTCGTTGCAGACGCCATCTTTCCCACTTCTTCCTGACGAATAACTCCTGATACATTTTCTCCATTTAACCAAACATTCTGTACGCCATCTTCATAGGTGATAGATACATTTACATTTGGACATGCTGCCGAAATCGCAACCTCGTCCTCTGCTCCGATTCCATTGGTAATAAAATAATAAGCCATCGCACGATACATAGCACCTGTATCTACATATACAAAGCCTAATTCCTTTGCCAACTGTTTTGCGATTGTACTTTTTCCAGCACCTGCTGGTCCATCAATTGCGATATTAAAACTCATTTTTCTACCTCGTTTCTTTCATAAAAATAATTGTTTATTTATAAAATACTACTACCCGCCAGATGTCCTGTCGACCAGGCAATCTGCAGATTATAACCACCTGTCATAGCATCTAAATCCAAAAGTTCTCCTGCAAAATACAAGCCATTTACCAATTTTGATTCCATTGTTGATGGATTCACTTGTTTTACTGATACGCCACCCTTCGTGATAATTGCTTCATTCCAGCCACGAAGACCGATAATCGTCATAGGAAGTCCCTTTAACAAATCCACCAGCTTCATACGTTCTTCGCGGGTTATCTCGTTGACCTGCTTGTCTGGATTAATGCCACTTAATCTAATGATAATTGGTATCATCTTAGATGGCAATAGCTTTTGAATAGAATTTTTGTATTGTTTATTCTTTGATTCTTCAAAGTCCTTTAGAATACGCTTGTCTAATTGTTCCCTATCCAAAGCTGGCTTTAAGTCAATCTTCAGCGTAAGCTCATGGGCAAAATCTTTAAAAAATGCTGGTTTTATCGATGCACTCGCTGATAAAATCATTGGCCCACTAACTCCAAAATGCGTAAACAGCATTTCTCCAAAATCACTATACAGTTTCTTACCCTCTCGCTCTATGGTTATTGCCACATTCTTAAGCGCAAGTCCTTGCATTTCTGTCACCCAGCTCTCCTGCACCTCAAATGGCACCAAAGACGGTGTTGGCTCTACTATTTTATGAGACAAACTTTCGGCAAAACGATATCCATCTCCCGTTGCTCCCGTAGATGGATAGGAAATACCTCCCGTTGCAAGCACTACACTATCCGCCCAAAGAGTTGTCCTGTCTTCTAAAACAACTCCTGTAACCACCTGTTTTAAAGCCCCTGATTTCTTATCCGCCAAAACAGTATTGCCTGCTTCATCGAGATATTCTTCGGTCAAAAGCTTGGTTACCTTGGTATATAACCTAACCTTTACCCCAACTTCCTTTAATGCTTTCGTCAAGGTTGCAATCACATCTGACGAATGGTCCGAAACCGGAAAAACTCGATTACCTCGTTCTATCTTTGTACGAAGCCCATAGCTTTCAAAGAACTCTATCACCTGTTCATTCGTATAGGAATAAAACGCACTATATAAAAACTTTTCATTACTGCATACATTTGCAAATAAATTTTCCATATCACTGGCATTTGTGATATTACATCTGCCTTTTCCTGTAATATAAAGCTTTTTGCCTAGTTTTTCATTTTGTTCTAGCAGTGTCACCTCATGTCCGTTCTTTGCAGCAAAATATGCAGCAAACATCCCTGCCGGCCCACCACCAATTACAATCACCTTACTCATGATCCATTTCCTCTAATTTCGCATAATGTAGCTTAATGGAATCGTCAATATAATCGATTTCATCATTTTCATACACCTGGTACTCATCCCAGATTTTCTCCAAGGTCGTCAATGTTTTTGCAACTTCCTTTTGTTTCTTCATACAAAGTGCTACGATTAACGCGTTGATTACACTTAGCGGTGCCACCAGTGAATCTACAATAGATGCCATATCACTATCTGCAATTAGATTGCAGGAGGAATACAAATTCATCGGTGAATGTATGCTGTCTGTAATCGTAATTACCTTTGCGCTCCTATTATTCGCAAACTCCAATGCCTTTAGGGTACGCATCGAATATCTAGGAAAACTAATTCCAATAATCACATCCTCTTCCCCTATGCGCACCATTTGTTCAAAAATTTCACTGGAGCTATTGGTATGAAGCAATCTGACATTATCAAACATCAGCGTTAGGTAAAAGGATAAAAAGCTGGCAAGTGGTGCACAGCTACGAATTCCTACGATATAAATTGTCTTCGCATTTAAAATCGTATCGACTGCCAAATCAAAAGCACTGTGGTCGATTTTTTCCAAGGTCGTCTTGAGCTTGTCCGCATCAGACTGTAATACTGTCTCTAAGATTTTAGACTGACTGATTCTTCCATAGGTAACCTCCATTCGCTGAACCGAATTAAGTTTATTTCGAACCAATTCCCCTAAAGCCTCCTGAAATTCCGGATATCCCTTGTAACCTAGACTCATTGCAAAACGAACAACGGTTGATTCACTAACACCCACGATATCTCCCATTTTTGCCGCAGTCAAAAACACTGCTTTGTCATAATTATCTGTAATATAGGTCGCAAGAAGTTTTTGTCCCTTGCTCATGCTACTGTATTTCTTATTAATACGATTCAGTAAATCGTTTGTATTTGCCATATGCACCTCGGATTTCTCTTAAATAATAATTTATAAAAACTTAATTTCATTATAACAGACCCTTTTATTTTTACAAAGAAATTTTGCAGGAAAAAATTCATTTTTTTGCAAGACCGCATGTATACAAAAAGACTCCACAAAAAATTGTGGAGTCTTAAAATTTTGTCACAAGATGTCGATTTTGTTCTTGCAAAATCATATACACAAATTGTGTTTATTGTAGACAATTGTCAAACAATTTTCTTAGACAGGATAAGCACCATTTTCTGTATCAGCAATCTTTGCGTCAACCTTTGTCTGCTGAGCTTCACGATACTTGAAGAAGTCTGTTGCTACCTGTGGGAATAAAGCATATGTAAGTACGTCTTCATCCTGCTGTTTGTACTGAGCCATTTCAGCTTCAAGTTTATCTAATTCTGGTTCAAGTAAGTCTGCATATCTACATGTGATAGCATTTTTCTTTTCTTCACCAAGAACTTTATCTACTACTTCTGGATTGAAAGGTTTTACTGTCTGTCCATATTTTCCAAGTAAAACGTCTTTTGTTTCTTTTGTAGCTACTTTGTAACGTTCGCCCATAAGTACGTTGAATACAGCCTGCGTACCAACAATCTGTGAAGAAGGTGTTACAAGTGGTGGTTCACCAAGGTCTTTACGAACACGTGGGATTTCCTGTAATACTTCTTCATATCTATCTTCTGCATTCTGTTCCTTAAGCTGTGATACCATGTTTGATAACATACCACCTGGTACCTGGTATAATAAAGTTTTGATATTTACACCTAATACCTTTGGATTTAACAAACCACTAGCGATAGCTTCTTCTCTCATTGGACGGAAGTAATCAGCGATTTCTGCAAGTTGATTATTATCTAAACCAGTATCATATTCTGTATCTCTGAATGCTTCAACCATAACTTCTGTAGCTGGCTGAGATGTACCAAGAGCAAATGGTGACATAGCTGTGTCAATGATGTCACAGCCCGCTTCTACAGCCTTCATATATGTCATAGAAGCAACACCAGAAGTATAGTGTGTATGTAATTCGATAGGAAGTGATGTAGCATCTTTTAAAGCCTGTACAAGTTCTGTAGCTTTTGCAGGAACTAAAAGACCAGCCATATCCTTAATACATAAAGAATCAGCTCCCATATCTTCTACTTTTTTAGCAGTTTCCATCCAATAGTCTAAGGTATATGCATCACCTAATGTATAAGATAATGCAATCTGAGCATGACCTTTTTCTTTGTTACATGCTGTAACTGCTGTCTGAAGATTACGAACATCATTTAAACAGTCAAAAATACGGATGATATCGATACCATTTGCGATAGATTTCTGTACGAAGTATTCTACTACGTCATCTGCATATGGACGATATCCGAGGATATTCTGACCACGGAATAACATCTGTAATTTTGTATTTTTGAATCCATCACGGAGCTGACGAAGTCTGTCCCATGGATCTTCTTTTAAGAAACGAAGTGATGCATCGAAAGTAGCTCCCCCCCAGCATTCTACTGCGTGGTAACCAACTTTGTCCATTTTATCAATAATTGGAAGCATCTGTTCTGTTGTCATACGTGTAGCAATCAATGACTGATGAGCATCACGTAAGATTGTCTCTGTAATTTTTACAGGTTTTTTAATTACTTCTGACATGATTTTCCTCCTAATCAATTAAACTAAATTATACACCAAAGATTGCCATGAAACATCCAGCAGCTACGGCTGTACCGATAACACCGGCAACGTTTGGACCCATTGCGTGCATGAGAAGGAAGTTTGTAGGGTCTTCTTCTGCACCAACTTTCTGAGATACACGAGCAGCCATAGGAACCGCTGATACACCAGCAGAACCGATAAGAGGGTTAATCTTGCCGCCTGTAATCTTACATAACAATTTACCAAATAATATACCCGCACATGTACCAACAATGAATGCTACAAGACCTAAAACAACAATCTTAATGGTATTTAAGTTAAGGAAAGCTTCTGCACTAGTTGTAGCACCAACAGATGTACCAAGAAGGATAACTACGATATACATAAGTGCATTTGAAGCTGTTTCTGTAAGCTGACGAACTACGCCAGATTCACGGAACAGGTTACCTAACATAAGCATACCAACGAGTGGTGCTGTACTTGGTAGAATTAAACATACTACGATAGTAACAATGATCGGGAATAAAATCTTTTCCAACTGACTTACTGGACGAAGGTTTGCCATTTTAATCTGGCGTTCTTCTTTTGTAGTAAGTAATTTCATAAATGGTGGCTGGATAATTGGTACTAACGCCATATAAGAGTAAGCCGCAACAGCGATAGGTCCCATAAGACCTGTCTGTCCTAATTTACCTGCAAGGAAAATTGAGGTAGGACCGTCTGCACCACCGATAATTGAAATAGCTGCAGCAGCCTGGTCATTGAAGCCTAAAGCAATCGCAATGAAGTATGCTGCAAAAATACCGAACTGAGCTGCGGCACCTAACAGGAAGCTAATAGGATTCGCAATCAATGGACCGAAGTCCGTCATAGCACCTACACCTAGGAAAATCAGTGAAGGCAGGATGGACCATTCATCCATCAAATAAAAATAATGTAACAAACCACCTACGCCGTTACTGGTTTCTTCTGGACTAGCCATAATATCTGGATAGATATTTACAAGAAGCATACCAAATGCGATTGGTAATAACAGTAATGGCTCATAGCCTTTTGCAATAGCGAGATAAAGGAACACACATGCAACAAGAATCATTACATAGTTTCCTACTGTCAGGTTAAAAAAGGCTGTCTGCTGAAGGAGGTTTGATAAGGTATCAAATACGTATTCCATGAGAATTCTCCTCCATCAGAAATTAATTTAAGGTTGCAAGTAAAGCACCTGATTCTACAGTATCACCTACAGCTACATCAATGCTTGCAACTGTTCCTGCTTCTGGAGCAACAACAGGGATTTCCATTTTCATAGCTTCAAGGATAAGAACTGCATCACCCTTTTCTACTTTATCTCCTACTTTCTTTTCAAGCTTGAATACTTTACCAGCAGCACCTGCTTCGATTTTAATGCTACCTGCGCCTGCGCTTGCTGCTGAAGCTGGTGCAGCCTTTGGTGCTGCTACTGGAGCTGCCGCTCTTTTTGGTGCAGAAACTGGAGCTGAAACGCTGCCGTTTTCTTCTACAGTTACGTCATACACATTTCCATTTACAGTAATTGTATAATTTTTCATGTTAATTTCCTCCGATTTATCTTCTTCTAATAGAACGAACTACGAATCCATCTGTAGAAGTTCCTTCATATGCAGCAATAGCCGCTGCGATTACAGCAACAAGCTCTGTATCATCTACAAGCTCCTGTTCCTGCTCTTCTCTTTGTTCAATCTGTGTTACTACATTATTCTCAACCTTTGCTGCCTGTGCTGCAGCAGCTACTTGTTCTTTCTTCTTCTTTTCTAAATATGGGAAGATTTTGAAGCAGCTAATCAGCAAGCTGATGAAAATAAGAACCGCAAATACAATACTCATACAAATGATAGTATTTAAACCTGCAGTTGCCATCTTTTCACCAAAGCTGTAAACTGGGTTGATAGTCACACCTGTAAGTTCCATATCGTGGTAATTATATACCAGCTGGAATACTACATCTCTTGTTTCAAACTTTAACATCAAGTCTGTTGTAAGCGTTTTTCCTGATTTTGTAACTGAAAAACCATTTTCAGCCACACCAACAAAACCACCACTTACTTCCATAGCTGCAAGCCATTTATCGCATAAATCCACATACATTCCTGCGGCTTCGCCATAGTTGGTAAGTAAATAGTCTCGTTCCTGCTGAACCTGTTCCACAGTTGCACCAGCAAGTGCGGTACCCATCTCAATAGATTCCTGATATAACTGTGCATAAGATACACCATTATAATCTACTGTTGTAGGATCCTGTGTTCCACAAGCACCAAGCATCATTACGACAGAAAGAACGCTTAATAATAAAGCTAATTTTTTCTTCATAATATCACCTTTCTACTTTGTACCGTGTTTTTTGTCTGGTTCGCTTACATATTTTGTATATAACATTTCAAATGCGGCAATAAGATATTTTCTTGTATCTACTGCATCGATTACTAAATCCACATAACCTCTTGCAGCTGCTGACATAATATTTGACTGTAAGTTGTCATATTCTGCAGCTTTTTCTTTTAATTCTTCTGCATCAGCATTTGGATACATAATCTTAGCAGCCATAGAAGCATCCATCATACCAACCTTTGCATCAGACCAAGCGTAAACTAAGTCCGCACCTAAAGATTTGGAATTCATGATTGCATAAGCGCTTCCATAAGCCTGACCTGTAATTAAGTTCACCTTTGCACATGTTGCGTTTGCAAGTGCATATGTAAGTCTTGCAAGTGCTTTTGCAAGTTTCTTTTCTGCACACTGGCAGTTGCAGAAACCATTCACATTGGTAAGTGTAAGCACTGGGATAGAGAATGCATCACAGAACTGAACGAATTCAGCTGCTTTTTCGCAGCCTTTAGCTGTAAGAACTGCATCAAACTCTTCTACCTTTTCGCCTTCTTCGTTGTAAACTTCACTACAGTTTGCAATTGCACCAACTGTCATGCCGTTTAATTTGATAAATCCAGTTACCATATTCTTTGCATAGTTTGCTTTTGCTTCAAAGAACACATGGCTATCAGAGATTTCTGCTAATACATATCTCGCATCACCCTTCATAACGTCAAGGCTAGCACATGCACGGTTTAAGTCATCTTCACACTCATCTGTATAAACATCGCTTTCGTTGTTTAATGGGAGCATTCCGATAAGCTCACGCATGCTGGCAAGAATATCATCCTCGCTACCTACCATATCAATGCAACCGTTCTCTTCTGCCTGGAAGTCAGCCTTTGCCATATCGCATTTATCAGCACGATTTCCTTTTACAGCGTCTGAAGAGTTGATAAACATCTTGCCTTTGCTTTCTTCAATAAAAGTGAAGTCACAAAGTGCTGGAACAACAGAAAGTCCACCACCACAGTTTCCAAAAATGCCACAAATCTGTGGAACCACTCCAGAAGCTGCCACCTGTGCAGAATAAATCTGTCCAAAGCTTTCTAATGCATCTACAGATTCCTGAAGACGGATACCACCACAGTCTACAAGACCAATAACTGGTGCACCCATTTTCATTGCCATGTTATAAACATTAACAATCTTCTTTGCATGCATTTCTCCGATTGTACCGTTTAATACGGAAGCATCCTGGCTGTAAATAAATACAAGGTTGCCATTTACTAATCCGTGACCGGTAATAACACCATCGGAAGGTGTTTTCGTAGCCGTGAGATTAAAATCTGTGCTACGTGCAGTTACGAGAGAACCGATTTCTACAAAACTGTTCTCATCCACTAACTTAGCAACGCGCTGCATCGCTAAGCTTGCATTGTTAGTACTCATCTTATTTCCTCCATTTGTTTAAAGATTATTCTTTATCAAATAAAACGCGATTTTCGCTATTTACTATTATATACCAAGAACTAAAAAATGCAACTAATTCAGAAAGAAAAAGTTAAGAAAAAGTAAAGAATTGAGAAATAATTTCTCTCCAAATCCTAGGCAAATCCCAGGCTCTTGCGTTATCTCGTGTTAATATTTCATATTCATCTAGCAGGATATCCCCTAAATATACCCTGCCCACCCCTATTTTCTCATCTTCTTGTATCGGCAGCTGAATATTTTTCTCAAAAACCACTTCTGCTTTTAACGTTTCATTCTCTGCCAAAAGCACTTCATACTCTCTTTCCGTTGCATATAATTGCAGATTCTGGGGATAGTTTAAATCTGAAAAAACACTTTTATTTGTATATCCATCTACTTCCAACTGACCATCAATTGCTTTTACCTTCACTGTTTTTATATCATAGTTTTCTATTCCATATTCAAACAAGGTACGAGCATCATGCCACTTATAATTCTTATTATTCGGCCAGCCACACGCGAGCAAAGCAATACAATACCGTTCTCCATTTCTCTCAAGTGCCGCCACATAACAATAGCCCGCTTTATTAGTAAATCCTGTTTTTCCAGTCAGCACTCCCTCCATTTGATTTAGAAAGGCGTTATGGTTTACAAAAGAATAGTTTTTTCCATTCGCATTTCCTACAAAATTTCTTGTTTGCGTAATTTGTAAAAAAATCTGTCTTTGTGGCGATTCCCATGTACAATAGGCCATAATCCTGCACAAATCCCTTGCGGTGGTATGATGATAACCTATTTCATCTTCGGCATCCAAACCATTCGGCGTAATAAAATAGGTATCCACGCAACCAATTTCCTTTGCTTTTGCATTCATCATTTCCGCAAAGCTTTCTGTACTTCCTGCCACATACTCTGCAATTGCAACTGCACAATCATTATAGGACTCCAACATAAGACCATAGAGCATATCTTTTAGCGGATATCGCTCCCCTTCTTGCATCCCTAGTCTTACTCTCGGCTGGGAGGCTGCATTAGAAGATATCGTTACCACTTCCTCCAGCTTACAGTTTTCCAAAGTTACAATACAAGTCAATATTTTAGTCGTACTGGCATTTGCCATGGGACTATCCGCCTCTTTCCCAGTCAGCACCCGTCCTGTCTTACCATCCGTCAGTGCATAACTTCCAGAATACATACTTAAGTTTTCCGACGCACGTACCGTATCTATCCAAAACTCATTGCTTATATTCCCAAAAACAAACTCAATAAACAGTCCACTCATTATTGCAAAAGCGAAGTACCGAAGTTTTTTTCTTTTTTTCGAAATATTTTTTTTGGTCTTTTCAATAAAAATGGTCATAGATATTCCACCTTTCATGAAATATATATGACCCCCATGCTTGTAATTATTTATGAAATTTTAAATATCCATTGTGATATTCATTTCTGCTTCTGCTTCCTGCTTGAACTCCTCTAACTGTACTGGATTAAGTACTGGCAGATTGTCAATAGAATTCACCCCAAAACTTCTAAGGAATTCCTCTGTGGTTCCAAAAAGCAATGGTCTACCTGGTGCATCCAAACGTCCTAGTTCACAAATCAGATTATATTCTACCAATTTGCTTACCGCATGATCCGAAGATACTCCACGGATTTTTTCAATTTCAGCTTTTGTCACTGGTTGCTTATATGCAATAATGGACAAGGTCTCTAACAATACATCTGTTAAAACACGACGTTTTGGCTGTTTTGCAATCTTAATCAGATATTCATACATTTCTGACTTTGTACACATCTGATATGCACCATCCAATTCCATAATGGTAACACCTCTATCCGAAGTATTCCATTCCTCCATCATCTGCTCCAGAATAGCTTTTGTGTCTTTTTTATCTAATTCTATTGCCTCCGCAATTCTTGAAAGCTCTACGGATTCCCCCATTGTAAAAAGAATTGCTTCTATAATGGCACGATAATTCTTCTCTTCCATAACTAATCACTTTCTATTCAAGCTCTTCCGCCTGAATGCTATCACTAAGTCTTAGGCTGCAATCTTAGAATCAATCTTGATATCATCAAAGATTTTTTCCTGAGAGATAAAGATTTTGCCCATTTTCATAAGCTCTAAAATTGCCAGGAATGTTACAATAATCTCTACCTTTGAGCACTGCGCTTCTAACAAATTGCGGAAGCTAAAGTGCTTATGCTGCATTGCATAATTTTCCAAATAAGACATCTTTTCTTCTAAAGAAACCTCTTCTTTTTCGATTTTGCCATATTTCGAACGAATTGGATCGATTTTATCCACCTGTTTCTTCATGATACTCTTGAATATTTCATTGAGCTGTGCAAGCGTCACATCAGAAACTAATTCCTCCATATTGATTGGTTCCTCATATGCCAACACTTCTTCTGGAATGGTTGGTTCCTTGAACATATATCGGCAGGCATCCATCTGCCGATCCTTTAATTCATAAGCCATACATTTATACATCTTGTACTCTAATAACTGTTGAACCAGTTCATTTCTAGGATCTTCTTCCTCGTCCTCTTCCTCTCCAGTAGCTGGAAGCAGCATTCTCGACTTAATGTCAATCAAAGTTGCCGCCATAACCAAAAACTCACTTAAAATATTAAGGTCACGACGCTTCATTTCTGCAATGTATTCCATATACTGATTGGTAATCTCTACGATTGGAATATCATAAATATTTACTTTATTCTTATCTAACAGATGAAGGAGCAAATCCAGCGGTCCTTCAAATACCTGTAATTTAACAGTCATATCCATAATTTCTTTCCTAACCAAGCCCTATAAGGTAAAAAATAGTCCATAGACACTTTTGTCCATGGACTATTATAGCCATATCGTGTATGAATTTCAAGCACAAAACACAAGATTTTGTGTTGTTTTTGATTTTTATACAAAATGCACACCCTATATCTTGTGTTTTTAGCAAAAATAGCAAATTATAACAATGGCGAGAATAATTGCATCACACTGAGGAACAGCTGATAGAAGAAATTCTTATTTTCACATTCTTCTAAAGTAATTCTTCTACTTACTGCAAACGTTTTTTCTGCATCTTCTTTCACCTGTAACACACTTTTCGTCTTGTATAGCAGTGTTCCACACTCAAAATGTAGATACAAGGCTCTAAAATCAAGATTCGTCGTGCCAACCGATGCATATTCATCATCTACAACAAAACACTTCGAGTGAATAAAACCTGGTGTGTATTGATAAATCTTCACTCCGCCACTGATAAGGTTTTCATAGTTTGCCTGTGTAAGTAAAAACACCATTTTCTTATCCGGAATTGCAGGTGTCACGATACGCACATCAACTCCGTTTCTAGCTGCATTGATAAGTGCAACCGAAATCTCCGAACCTAAAATCAAATATGGAGTAAAAATATAGATATATTTCTTTGCATGATTAATCAGATTCAGATAAATTCCTTCAATTATATATCTTTGGTCTAATGGACAATCTCCATACGGCTGTACAAAACCTTTCTCTTGTTGGATGAGTGCAACATTATCATTCTGCACCACCTTATATTTAGAGAAATCCTCTGTTCCCTTTGTAACATAGCTCCACATTTCTAAAAACATAGTGGTAAAGGACCAAACCGCATCTCCCGTAATACGCACTCCCGCATCCTTCCAATGTCCAAAACGCTCGATTGCGTTGATATATTCGTCTGCTATATTGAGTCCGCCAGTATATGCAACCTTTCCATCTACAACTACAATCTTCCTATGATCACGGTTATTCATGATAATCGACAAGAAGGGACGGAAGGGATTAAAGCACGCCACATGAATTCCTTTTGCCTGTAATTCTTTATAAAAATGACGTGGAAACTCATCAATACATCCCATATCATCATAAATCAAACGAACATGCACCCCCGCCTTTGCACGTTCTTCAAGAGCATCAATCAAAGTATCAAACATCTTCCCCTGTTTCATGATAAAGAATTCCAGGAAAATAAATTTCTCGGCATTTCGAATATCCTCTAACATATCGACAAACATATCATCGCCGACCTTGTAATACTTTGATTCTTCCTCCATATAAATGGGATAATGTCCAACATTCTGTGAAAATGACAACTGCTTATATGCTATGTCATCAACCTGCTTCAAATGCTCGCATACATCCTCGAAAAACTCTCGCATTGGCTCTACAAAGGCCTGAAGCTGTGCGATTTGTTCGCGGTTTTTCTTCGTCATTTCCGCACGTCCGAATAGGAAATAGCACGGACAGCCTATGAATGGCAACAATAATATCAAGAAAATCCACGACAATTTATTATGTGGTCGCGAATCCTTGTAAACTACATATAAAGCAATTACCAAAGAAATCACTCGTAAGCTTAAAGAAAACCATGGATTTACTGCACCAGCCTCGTACAAGGTAAATGCAATCCATGCAAACTGAATCACTATAATAATTGCGGTTAAAACTAATCTACCAAATAACTTATTTAAAACTTTCTTCATCTGATGTGCCTCCAATAAATTATTCTAAAGCATTTTTATCAGATTATCAACATTAAGTATGCCCCAAGAAGCACTTAAATTCTTATTTTTTCGTGAAACAGAATCATATAACAGCAATTTTAACTCTACAGGCTTGAGATTTGGATTCTTTTCCAATGCCAAAGCTAAGGCTCCAGTTACAATTGGCGCAGACATGGAAGTACCACTTTTATATGCATATGCCCCATCCTTTAATGCAAAACTTCTAATATTTGTTCCTGGTGCTAGTATTTCCGGCTTTACAATACAACAATCCGTCGGTCCTCTTCCACTGTAGCTACCCTTTTCACGCTCAACATCATCACTGCAGCCTACCGTAATCACCTTTCTCGACACCCCTGGCACTGTAATGGTATTTTGTTTTGGCCCATTATTCCCAGCAGCTGTTATAATGGTTACCCCCTCTTCCCAAAGCTGTTCCAGCTTTTCAATCAAACGATTCTGCTGACTTGCCTTGGTATTCGGCAAATATCCCATAGAAAAATTCAAAAGCTGAATGTTCCACTTTCTATGATTTTTCTGTATCCAATCCAACGCCTTTAGTGCCTTCTCTGTCGTTCCATTCCCATTTTTATCTAATATCTTAAACACCAGTAGTTCCACACCTGGTGCCATCTCACTTATAATGCCTGCTATATGTGTACCATGACCATTATCATCATAACAAAGTTGCTTGTAATTTATATAATCCTTGAAAAAGGATATCTTACATTTTAAATCTCTATGTGAAAACACTCCCGTATCAAGCAGCACTATTCGTACTCCTTTTCCTGTATACCCCTTACGATACACATTCTCCGCATGTACAATCTCCTTCGCTCGTTCCATGCCCCGTATCCTTCTTATTTCTCCATATATTATATGCAAATCCCCATTAATCGTCTAAAAACAAAAGGAGGTCGCATGCTAGCATGCACCTCCTTTATTTTAAGCCGTTTACTTGGCTAAATCATTTATTATACCTCTGCTGGTACATCTTTTATAGAGAAGCTAATACGTCCCATCTTATCTTTACCTAAGCAGATACATTTTACTTTATCACCCAATGTAAGAACATCTTCTACATGGTTGATTCTTTCTTTTGCAATCTTAGAAATGTGAACCATTCCTTCTTTGCCAGGAGCAAATTCGATGAATGCACCGAATTCTTTGATGCTTGTTACAACACCAGAGAAAATCTGACCTTCTTCGAAATCTGTTGTAATAATCTCAATCATTTCGATTGCTTTTGCAATCATAGCTTTATCAGTACCACATACAGAAACAGCACCTTCGTCTGTAATATCAATCTTAACGCCTGTACGAGCGATAATTTCGTTGATTGTCTTACCCTTCTGACCTACTACGTCACCAATCTTTGCTGGGTCAATAGTAATCTGTTCAATTTTTGGAGCCCATTCGCTTACTTCCTTACGTGGTTCAGCAATTGCTTTGCTCATAACTTCATCCATGATGTAGAGACGAGCTTCACGTGTTCTAGCGATAGCACCTTCTACGATTTCACGTGTAAGACCATGAATCTTGATATCCATCTGGATAGCTGTGATGCCCTTATGAGTACCAGTTACCTTGAAGTCCATGTCGCCGAAGAAGTCTTCTAAGCCCTGGATATCTGTAAGTAATACATAATCATCATCTGTGTCGCCTGTTACAAGACCACAAGAAATACCAGCTACCATTGCTTTGATTGGAACACCAGCAGCCATAAGTGCCATACATGAAGCACAAGTAGAAGCCATTGATGTAGAACCGTTAGACTCGAAGGTTTCGGAAACAGCACGAATTGCATATGGGAATTCTTCTTCACTTGGAAGAACTGCTACTAATGCTTTTTCAGCAAGAGCACCATGTCCAATTTCACGACGTCCTGGTCCACGAGATACCTTTGTTTCACCAACAGAGTATGCTGGGAAGTTGTAGTGATGCATATATCTCTTTGAAGTAACATTTGCATCTAAACCATCGATTCTCTGAACCTCTGATAATGGTGCAAGAGTTACTACGTCACAAATCTGTGTCTGTCCACGAGTAAACATAGCAGAACCATGTACTCTAGGAATTAAATCTACTTCAGAAGCAAGGTGGCGAATCTGGTCGATTGCACGGCCGTCTGGACGTTTATGGTCCTTTAAGATCATCTTACGAACAGTCTTTTTCTGGTACTGGTAAATTGCTTCGCCAAGTACTGCCATCCATTCTTCGTTGTCAGCAAATGCTTCTTCTAATTTTGCTGTAACAGCCTTGATGTTTTCTTCACGAACCTGTTTTTCATCTGTGAAAACTGCTTCTTCCATTTCTGCTGGAGGAACAATTTCCTTGATTGCAGCAAAAAGCTCTTCTGGAATTGCACAACTAGCGTATTCGTGTTTTGCTTTTCCTACTTCTTTGCAGATGTCGTTGATAAAAGCAATGATTGTCTGGTTTACTTCATGACATTTATAAATTGCTTCAATCATTTTTTCTTCTACGATTTCATTCGCACCAGCTTCAATCATGATAACCTTTTCAGCAGTTGAAGCTACAGTAAGCTGTAAATCGCCATTATCCCAGATTTCCTGGTTTGGATTGAGAACGAATTCTCCATCTACCATACCCATCTGTGTTGTAGCACATGGACCATCAAATGGAATATCTGAAATAGATGTTACTAATGCAGCACCAATCATAGCTACTAATTCTGGACGACATTCTGGGTCAACAGACATAACCATGTTATTCAGTGTTACATCGTTACGATAGTCCTTAGGGAACAATGGTCTCATAGGACGGTCGATTACACGTGAAGTAAGGATTGCATTTTCAGATGCTTTACCTTCACGTTTATTAAATCCACCAGGGATTTTGCCTACGGAATACATTTTTTCTTCGTACTCTACGCTGAGTGGGAAGAAATCAATACCATCACGTGGTTTGTCAGATGCTGTAGCTGTTGATAATACAGTTGTTTCACCATATCTTAAGATAGCAGCACCATTTGCCTGTGCACAAACTCTGCCGATTTCTACGGTAAGAGTCTTTCCTGCAAGGTCAAGTGAATAACTCTTGTACATAATTTTTCTCCTTTTTCTTCTACTTATCTTTATTTATGAGCAGAAGTTGCCGAAACGACTGAACAATCTACAAATTTTGTAAACTCTTCAGTTGTCTCGGGTGACACTTCTGCTTAAAACTTGAAAAAAGGGGCGGAATAAAAACTCCGCCCTACTTTTACAAACTATTTTCTTAAACCTAATCTTTCGATTAATGAACGATATCTTTCGATGTCGATTTCTTTTAAGTAAGCAAGTAAGCCTTTTCTCTGACCGATCATCTTTAACATACCACGTCTTGAGTGATGATCCTTTGGATTAGCTTTTAAGTGCTCTGTTAATTCCTGAATTCTTGCTGTAAGAATAGCAATCTGTACTTCTGGTGAACCAGTGTCGTTTGCTCCTCTACCATATTCAGCGATAATAGCCTGTTTCTTGTCTTTTGCGATCATGTTCTGATCCTCCTTAAAATTTTATTAAAACGCCCTTCAAATTGATGGATACTCAGCAGCGGTCGGAGTGTCCGTCCACCGAGCATGGGCTAACCATACCTGAATAATATATCACACAAATTCTGTATTGTAAACACCTATTTTATGGAAGATAAGAAACAATACATACTGGTGTACGATAAAACGCATTTGAAATCTTGATACCATCTCTTGCGTTACTTGCATGTACAACCTGTCCATTGCCAATGTAGATAGCAACGTGGTTAATACTTCTACCATTTCCGTAGAAAATCAAGTCACCAGGTCTGATTTCTGATCTGGAAATCTTTGTACCATGGTTTGGTTGTGCACGTGATGAATGTGGTAAGTAGATACCATACTTCTGGTAAATCTTCATAGTAAATCCAGAACAGTCTACACCCTTGGTTAAGCTCTCGCCACCCCATACATAACGGTTACCAACGAACTGTAATGCATAGTTTACCAAATCCACACGAGTCTGTGAAACACCATTACCAAATGTTAATTCCTTCATGGTGTTACCTGTTTTTAATTTAACAGCTACATCTACATAATCTGCAGATACATAGCCCTGATAGTTGTCTACTTCTACCTTTACCCAGCCGTCGAGTTTTTCTACAACAACTAACTCTTCATCTTTGTTTACGGTAGAAAGTGTTTCTGAATCAGTAGACGCTTCCTCACGAACACGAAGGGTTTCTGTGGTAACGGTAGCCATTTCCTTCGCTTCGTTCTGTGCAATTGCTAAAGCTTCTTCACCTGTAATAATGTAATCCATGCTTACATAGCCTTCTGCGTTACCAGTTTTCACTTTATAAAAACCGTTTTCTTCGCCAAGGATTTCACATGCAGCATAATTGGTCATTTTTCCAACAATAGAACCGCTTGCACTCGCTTCTTTACGAATATTTAAGTTTCCATCTACAACTGCAAGACCAAGATTAGAATAACCAAAAGTGTCATATTCCATACCCTGTCCAACAATTACGTTTTCTACATTTACAACTCCAACAGACTCGTCCAATGCACCGCTTGCACCTGCCACAGTAACATTGCCAGCATCTGAAATAGCTGCGCTTGCACCTGCAGATACTAAAATACCATAGCTATTTTGACTAACCATTGTCTTGTGAGATGCATCCACAGATACTGCTGACAAACCTAACACTAAGGTAAATACAAGTACACTTGAAACTCCTACTAAAGTTTTTTTATCGAAATTCATTTTTTTCCTCCATAATCGTGCCTGTGACTTCACACATCGATGTGAGTATAACAGTATTTTTTTACATTGTCAACACAATTATGTAACATTTTTGTAATATTTCTTTGCAACAGCAATATCTGACTCCATCTGAGCCTTCAATTCCTCAACAGAAGCAAACTTCATTTCAGGTCGAATAAACTCTAAAAATGAGACTACTATCTTCTCTCCGTATACATCCTGATTGAAATTGTCGATGTAGGTCTCTACTCCTACGATATTCTCATCCGATACCGTTGGCTTGCAACCTACATTGGTCACACCCATATAAGTATTTCCGTCTACCAACACTTCTGTCACATATACACCATTCGGCGGAAGCAACTTATGCTTTGGTAAAATCATATTGATAGTTGGCATACCTATGCGACGCCCAAGCTTTTTCCCATGCAGAATTTCACTCTTGATAAAATAGTTGTATCCCAATAGCTGATTGGCTTTGCGAATATTACCATCTGCAATCTTTTCACGCACGTAAGTACTGCTAATATCACGATTGCTATCCTTTAGTTTATCTAACACAATTGTTTTATATCCATACTCTTCTTCATGTTCTATCAGGGTATGATAGTCACCCGAACGTTTGAAACCGAAACGGAAATCATCCCCCACGACAACAAACTTCATCTGAAGTGCTTTGGAAATCCAAGCTATAAAAGCCTTGGGTTCCATCGACATAACTTCTGGAGTAAACGGACACTCTACAAGATAATCAATCCCTTGTTTCTCAAATATATACTGTTTTTCGTCATTGGTTGTAAGAACATTCGCCACAATCTCTTCCACGCGGTTGCGAGGTGGCATGTCAAAGGTAAAAGCAACCGACGCAACCTGGTATTTTTCCTTACATTCTAACACCGTACGCATCAAAAGCTCATGCCCTCTGTGCAGACCATCGAATTTTCCAAGAGTCACAGCGGTTGGTTCTTCGATTTTAAAATCAAGCGTTTTTGTAATATATTTCATGTTATTTTCCATTTATTCCATAAATAATTTTACAGGCTTATACTCTTCACTTTCTTCTATATAAGTATAAATGCCAATAAATTTATTTGTACTGTCATACAGACGTACCTTTTCCTGCTTCTTAGTTTCTGTGAAATCATAAATCAATTCAACTGGAATACGATTGCCATTGGCTACCAATTTCTGTGCTTCTGCTTTTGCCGACACAGATTCATATTTTTCAAACACTGTATCCACCGGCTCGATAAAATCCCATTCCGATTCTGGTTGCACATCTATCATCTGCTGAAGCTGTGATAGCGTATATGCTTTATCTAACAGAAATTTATCTACCTTGGTACGAAGGAGAGATTTCATGCAACCATAGCAACCAAGTTTTTTGCCTATATCATCACACAGGGTACGAATATAGGTTCCTTTTGAACAGGAAACTATCATTTCTACCTCTGGCAGTTCTATGCGGCTAATCTCAATACTATGGATTGTAACCATTCTTGCTTTTCGTTCTACGGTAATCCCCTTTCGAGCCAAATCACATAGCTTTTGTCCATTCACCTTCAAAGCCGAATACATAGGAGGCACCTGTTCATATTCTCCCACAAAAGAAAGAATTGCTACTCTGACATCTTCTTCTGACACCTGTACCTCGCTTGTGTTTAACACCTCACCAGAAATATCCTGTGTATCGGTTTCCTGTCCAAGAAGAAGCACCGCCTTGTACTCCTTGTCCTTGTCAGTTAATAAATCACAAACCTTGGTGGCTTTACCTAAGCAGACTGGCAACACCCCTTCTGCATCTGGGTCAAGCGTCCCTGTATGTCCTATCTTCTTTTGATGAAACATCCCGCGCATTTTTGCGACTACATCAAATGAAGTAAATCCTTTTTCTTTGTATACATTAACAATTCCGTTTATCATCTCTTGCGAAACTTCCTTTTATAAACGTTTTTCAATTTCGGCTAATACACGTTCGATAACTTCTTCAACAGGTGCGTCAATGGTACATCCCGCAGCTTTTACGTGACCGCCTCCACCAAATGTTTGTGCAATTTCAGCCACATTAAACTCACCATTTACACGAAAGCTTGCTTTATAACTTCCATTCTCATTCTCATACAAGAACACAGCCACTCTTGTGCCCTTTGTCACACGAAGCTGGTTGACAATACCATCTAGTTCCTTTGGTGAACAATGAAACTCTTGCAAATTCTCTCTGGTTAAATAGGCAAGAATCACTCTCCCCTCCAGATACAACTTGCTGTTATATAGTGCATACCCCAAAATACGATTCTGGTCGTAAGTCTTGGTGTAAAAGGTATCATCCACAATCTTTGGATAATCAATCCCTTTTTCCATTAATATGCCGACACTATTCATGGTTTTCGCCGATGTACAGGAATACTGGAATACACCTGTATCATGCACAATACCTGTGTAAAGACACTCTGCAATTTCCTTGGTAATCTTATCTGAATCTATCATATCAAACACCAATTCGCAGGTTGAGCTAGCATCTGGCACAATATAATTATCCTCAGCAAATGACTGATTACTCACATGGTGGTCAATACAAATGGTGTGCTTTGCTAAATCATAATATTTTGCAGTTTCACCCAAACGCGACTTGTCACCACAATCTAATACGATAAACAAATCAAAGCATCTATCTTCTGAAAAATCATGACAAATTGCATCTGCATTCGTAAGAAAACCAAAAACATCTGGAATTGCTTCCAAATACAGCTTCACTTCTATCTGTGGATAATAAGTCTTAATGTAATTGTATACCGCAAGAGTTGACCCCACGCAATCTCCATCCGGACGAATATGCCCAGAGATACCTACGGAGGTCACTCCTTCTAATTTGTTATCTAAACGAATCATATTATTCCTCATCTAAGCTTTCAGCTCCACGATCATTTTTTGTTACTTCATCTATCTTTTTTGACATGGCAATACCATATTCAATTGACTGGTCAAGAACAAAAGTAATCTGTGGAGTATTACGAAGATTAATTGATTTTGCAAGTGCTCTTCGAATATATCCTTCTGCACTGCGAAGTCCTGCAATCGTATCCTGCTGTGCTTTTTCATTACCAAGCACACTCACATATGCCTTTGCAGTTTTGAGGTCTGGAGCGACCTCAACTGCAACTACACTTGTCATTGGATGGATACGTGGGTCTTTGATTTCGCCACGAATAATATTCGAAAGCTCTCGCATTACTTCTTCATTGATACGAATGTTTTTAATACTATTTTTTCTCATATTATTTTCCTTTTTGAAAATTACTTACGTGGTACTTCTACCATCTTGTAAGCTTCTACAATATCAAGCTCCTGAATATCGCTAAAGCCGTCAAATACAAGACCACATTCGTAGCCTGTACGAACTTCTTTTACGTCATCCTTAAATCTCTTAAGAGAACCTAAATCACCTTCGTGGATAAGCTCACCTTCACGAGTAATACGAACCTTACATCCTCTTTCGATGGTACCGTCAAGGACATAAGAACCTGCAATGTTACCAATACCTGAAGCTTTGAAAATCTGACGAATTTCTGCATGACCAAGAATCTTTTCTTCAAATACTGGGTCAAGCATACCCTTCATAGCCGCTTCTACATCTTCAATAGCCTGGTAGATAACCTTGTAAAGTCTTACATCTACACCTTCATTGTCTGCGGTTGTTTTTGCCATTGGGTCAACACGAACATTGAAACCAATGATAATTGCGTTTGAAGCTGATGCCAATGTAACGTCAGACTCGTTAATTGCACCTACACCGCCATGGATAACCTTAACCATAACTTCTTCGTTGGTAAGCTTGGTAAGAGACTGTTTTACCGCTTCTACAGAACCCTGTACGTCTGCTTTTACGATAATATTTAAGTCTTTCATATTACCAGACTGAATCTGTGAGAATAAATCATCCAGAGACATTCTTGCTTTGGTTTCTTCAAGAAGTCTGTTCTTTTCTTCTGCAATATAGGTTTCTGCAAAGGATTTAGCTTCTTTTTCGTTATCTGTATTTACAAAAGTTTCACCAGCTACTGGTACACTGTTTAAACCAAGAATTTCTACTGGTGTAGATGGTCCTGCTTCTTTTACACGACGTCCGTTGTCATCAATCATGGCACGAACTTTACCATAGCTGCTACCACAGGCGATTGGATCACCTACGCGAAGTGTACCTTTCTGTACAAGTACAGTTGCAACTGCACCGCGTCCTTTATCCAACTGTGCTTCGATTACAAGTCCACGAGCTTTACGCTTTGGATTTGCCTTTAATTCGAGCACTTCTGCAGTAAGGAGTACCATTTCAAGAAGGTTCTCGATACCTTCCTTAGTATGTGCAGAAACTGGACAGAAAATTGTGCTTCCACCCCAATCTTCTGGAATCAGCTGATGCTCAGAGAGCTCCTGTTTTACACGATCGATATTTGCAGTTGGCTTATCAATCTTGTTGATAGCAACGATAATTTCAACACCAGCAGCTTTTGCATGGTTAATCGCTTCAATTGTCTGAGGCATTACACCGTCATCCGCTGCAACTACAAGAATTGCAATATCTGTTGAGTTTGCACCACGCATACGCATTGCAGTAAACGCTTCATGACCTGGTGTATCCAAGAAAGTGATATTCTGGTCGTTAATAGATACAACCGAAGCACCAATGTGCTGTGTAATACCACCAGCTTCTCTTGCGGTAACCTTTGTAGAACGAATTGCATCGAGAAGTGAAGTTTTACCATGGTCAACGTGTCCCATTACGCAGACAACTGGAGGACGAGCTACTAAATCTTCTTCTTTTTCTTCGTCTTCTTTTAAGAGCTCTGCAATAACATCAACCTTTTCTTCCTGCTCACAGATAAAATTGTATTCTAATGCAATTTCTTCTGCATCTTCAAAGGAAATATCATGGTTCATTGTAACCATCTGACCCTTCATAAAAAGATTTTTAATGATTACGGATGGCTGAAGCTTCATTGCATCTGCCAATTCCTTAATTGTCATCTTTTCAGGAAGTGTAATGGTTTTAATTTCGTTTGGATCTTCCTTTGGTTTCTGTGGCTTAGGCGCATTTTTCTTCTTTCCACCATTCTTTTCAAGATTGATGAAATTTTCCTGCTTCTTGCCTAATTTATCATGCTCCTGACGTTTGTTATTGTTGTTTCGACGGTCATTTCCTCTTTCACGACTTTCTTTGCCACGTACATCTTCAGAAGCCACTGCTGAATCCTTATTAAATTTATCCATTTCACGATCAAAACGACCTTTACCAGCATTTCTGTCATTTCCACGGAAACCATCTCTTCCGCCCTGTGGACGTTCACCTCTTGCTGGTCTGTCACCCTGTGGACGTTCGCTTCTCGCTGGTCTATCCCCCTGTGGACGTTCACTTCTTGCTGGTCTGTCACCCTGTGGACGTTCACTTCTTGCTGGTCTGTCACCCTGTGGGCGTTCGCTTCTTGCTGGTCTGTCACCCTGTGGACGTTCACTTCTTACTGGCTTTTCAGCCTGTGGCGCTGCTGACTTCTGTGGAGCACTTGTCATAATAAGTTCATCCTGGTTTGGAGTTCTTTCACTAATTGGACGCATTGCACGTTCCCCAACTGGACGTGGTTTAATAATGGTATGCTGCGCCTGTCCCTGTGCACCATCGCGTCTTGGTCCACGACCGTCTGGTCTTCTCTCGCCTTCTGGTCTTGCACCTGGCTTTCTTGGCTGTCCATTTGGACCACCTGGACGTCTCTGTGGCTGCTGTTTGCTGTACTGTGGATTAAATACCGCTGCAATACTAGCTTTTTTCTTAGGACGTTCTTTATTTTCGCCATCTACCGCTGGCTTTTCTGCTTTTGGAGCCTCTGTTTTTGGTGTTTCTGCCTTTGGTGTTTCTGCCTTTGGTACTTCTACCTTTGGTGCTTGTGCTTCTGTCTTCTTACCAAAGTTTTTACGCACCATATCCTGTGCAGCATCTTCTACACCACTCTGCGCAGATTTTACCTCGTATTCTGTTCCTTTAAGAAACTCTACGATATTCTTTGATTCTATTTCTAACTCTTTTGCGAGTTCATGAACTCTCATTTTTGCCATATATTAGTTACCTCCATTATTCAGTTTTGCATGCTTTCAGCTTGCTTTCTACTGCATTTGCTAAATTTTCATCTGTAATCGCTAAGGATGCGCGGAACTCTTTTCCAATACATCTGCCTAGCTCCTCTTTTGTTCCAAACACATACATTGGAACCTCATAAAAGTCAGTCATATTTGAAAACATCTTATTCGTATTCGCTGATGCTTCCTCTGAAACAATCACTAAATACGCATGCCCACTTTTTACTGCTTTTTCAGTAGAAAACTCACCGCTTACTACATTTCCGGATTTTGCTGCAATCCCTAACATCTGAAATACTCTATTTCGCAATTTTATTCATCTCCTGTTCTAAAGAATCATAAACCTCTGCTGGAATCGCAATCTTCAAGGAACGTTCCAAGCCTTTTTTCTGACGTGCAGTCTTCAGGCATTCCATGCTGGCGCAGATATATGCACCACGGCCGTTTTTACGACCAGTTGCATCCAAAACTATTTCTTCCTCCGGTGTTTTAATCACACGAATCAATTCTTTTTTGGTTTTCATTTCGCCACAGCCTACACATTGGCGCATTGGAACTTTTTTGTTAACCATTATTCTTCGTAACCTTCCTCGTTATATCCTTCTTCTACATATTCTTCATCATAGTACTCACCATCTTCGTAGTACTCTTCTTCGTCATAATACTCTTCATCTAAGTAATCGTTTTCATAATCCATGAAATCGCCAGCTTCACGAGCCTGAGTTTCACTCTTGATATCAATCTTGAAGCCTGTTAAACGTGCTGCAAGACGAGCATTCTGACCTTCCTTACCGATTGCAAGTGATAACTGATAATCAGGTACGACAACCTTTGCTGTCTTTTCATCACCATCTGCAATAACAGAAATAACCTTTGCTGGACTAAGTGCATTCTGAATTAAAATCGCTGGGTTTTCATCCCAAGTGATAATATCGATTTTTTCTCCACGAAGTTCATCTACAATAGCATTTACACGTGCACCATTCATACCTACACAAGCACCTACTGGATCTACGTCTGGATCATTTGACCAAACTGCGATCTTTGTACGGCTACCAGCTTCACGCGAAATAGATTTAATTTCTACAATGCCATCTTTTACTTCTGTTACTTCTGATTCAAACAATCTCTTTACGAGTTCTGGATGTGTTCTAGAAACTAAAATCTTTGGTCCCTTTGAAGTAGCTTTTACTTCTAACACATATACCTTGATACGTTCGGTAGGAACATAAGCTTCACCCTTAATCTGCTCACTCTCAGTTAAAAGTGCATCTGCTTTACCAAGGTTAATGCTAACATTCTTTCCAACCTGACGCTGAATCACACCTGTAACAATATCTTTTTCTTTGCTGTTATATTCATCATAAATAACTTTTCTTTCTTCTTCACGAATCTTCTGTAAGATAACGTTCTTTGCATTCTGAGTTGCAATACGTCCAAATTCTTTGGATTTTACTTCAATCTGAACAATATCCCCTAATTCATATTTAGGATCAATCACCTGTGCATTTACAAGAGAAATCTGCTCTACTAAATCTTCCACTTCTTCTACAACTGTCTTTTCCTGATAACAATGGAACTCACAGGTTTCTGGATTGATAACAACCTTTACGTTGTCTGCCTTACCAAAGTGATTTTTACATGCCTGAACGAGAGAATTCTCAATTGCTTCTAACAAAGTTTCTTTGCTAATATTTTTCTCCTGTTCTAATATGTTTAACGCCATTAATAACTCATTATTCATTTCTTTATCCTCCTATTTGTGTTATCGTACGCTAAAATCTTCATTTATAATAATTAGAAATGTACTGCCTGACGAATTAAAGCAATATCTGCTTTTTCAAAATAAAGCTCTTCTCCATCCACATCAATGGTAACACTGTCTTTATCATATGCTGTAAGCAGTCCATAAAATTCTTTGCTTCTGTTTATTGCACGATAGGTGCGAATCTCCACTTCTTTTCCCATGTTGCGAACATAGTCTTTTTCTTTCTTAAGTGGTCTACCTAACCCTGGGGAACTCACCTCAAAAGTATAGGAATCAGGAATAAAATCCTTTTCATCCAACAACACGTTCATTTCTCTGGCAACTGCTTCACAGTCATTGACTGTAATACCGCCTTCTTTGTCAATGTAAGCTCTAAGATAATAAATACTGCCCTCTTTTACATATTCCACATCAACCAACTCAAAGTTCATTCGTTCCAAAATAGGTAAAATCAAGCCTTCTGTTTTTACTTCATAATCACTTGCTCTTGACACCGAACCACACCTCTCTTTCTCAATTTCATAATCTTAGAAACACGCTGTGCGAGTTTTTAAGATTGTCGCGGTGCTCGTCAAAAGTATATGCAAGCATCCGTTTTCCTCGCTACTCGCGCAAAACGTGAATTGAGAGAGGGCTTTTGCCCTCTCTCAATCTAGCTTTTCTATATCGTCCTAATTATTCTAACATCAAACAAACGAAAACGCAAGCTTTTTCAGTGATTTTTTAAACTAGATAGAGAATGCTTCCATAATAGAAACCATAGTGTCTACCTGTGCTTTCTGTTCTTCTGAAACGGCTGCCGTTTCCTGTGATGTAGCAGAGTTGTTATCTACTACTGCAGATACATCTGAAATAGATGCATTGATGTCATGCATATTATTTACATCACCACGTAGCTTGCCCGAAACCTCTGTCATCTTTTCTGTTGCTTGTTGTGTTTGAATTACAACCTCTTCCATACTTGCAACTGTTTCATCAGCAATCATAATACCTTTTTCAACTGTAGCGATTGTTGTTTCGATTAATTTATTTGTTCTACCCGCAGCAGCTGCAGATTCTTCTGATAATTTCTTAACTTGATCAGCTACTACTGCAAAGCCCTTACCTGCTTCACCCGCACGAGCCGCTTCAATTGAAGCATTGAGTGATAAAAGGTTGGTCTGGGAAGCAATATCATCGATATCACTAATAATGGTACTAATCTGTTCAGAACATTTACTAATTTCTGCGATTGCACCCTTCAACTCTTCCAATTTTTGACTACCTACCGCAACTGTTTCACCTGCCTGTGTAGCAAGAACTACAGATTCCTCCGCTTCAGATGCACTTGTCTCCATACTTGCTGTCATTACATTAACGATTTCTACTAAGTCGGATACCTGCGCTGCCTGTCTTGTTGTACCATCTGCCAAATCCTGTGCTGCACATGCAAGCTGTTCTGCACCTGCATCAATCTGTCCAGATACATCACGGATTGTAAGTAATGTTTCACGCATCTTTGCACCAATTTTCTCAAGAGATTCCTTGATTTGAACAAATGCACCAACATACTCTTTTTCTAATACGAAATTGTAGTTACCATCTCCCATTGCACCTAATACATCAGAGATTTCACCAATCATTTCTTTATTATTCTTCTTCATGGTCTCAATAGAAGCAACCATGATACCTACTTCACTTTCATCTGCATGCATATCAAGCACCTGGTCAAAATCACCCTGTGCAAGATTCTTCATCTCTTCAGATACTTTTACGATAGGGACAAGCAATTCTTTTTCAGCAAATCCAATAACATCCAAGAACTGTTTACCAATGAATAAGAAAGCAGCTAATAAAGTAACCTGTGAAATTGTCTGTAAAAGTGATGTTACACCAGCAGCACTATCCAAACGCCCTTGAACTGTAGATATAAGTTCATTTGTCAAATCATTAATCTGAACTATGGTAGCTTCGTATTCAGGTCCAAACACATCATTCTGTGCAGAATCTAAATCCCCAGCCTGCACACTCGCCATAGCCGCTTCTTCAAGTGGAACTAAGCCATTGGATAAGCTCTGAATCTTGTCCAAAGTAGCCCATTCTGAATCTTCTAAGCCTTCTTCCTCCAAAACAGCCAATGCTTTATCACGATTCTTGTCTGTATTTAACTCTGCCATATAATCATCATAATACTGTTGTTCTCCAGTAACTGCATATGACTGCACTGCGGATGTCAAAGCCTTTGAACCTAAACGATACTGGTCTAATGCCATAGTAACAGATAACTGCTGGTCTTTTGCCATACCATTCATGATACTAGCGCCAAGCATGATTATCATAATAACAGAACCTAGACCAAGAATCACAAAATTTCTTTTACGAATCTGTGCCAACTGTTCTTTCTGACTTACTGGCTTATTACCTTTCATAGCAACTTTTTCTTTGGATTTCTTTTTGCCCATAACGCATTCCCCCAATAATTACTTTCATTAATGATTAAATTTTATACTATTTCTATCTATTTTTCAAGGAATAATGTGAAATTTTTGTCATTTTTTGCAAGAATTGTGTAAACAAATTTAGCCAAGAAAAAAACATCCTATTTCTAGGATGCTTCTAGGGTTGGGCTATTCTTAAAGAATAACAGTTCGTACGGGAATCGAACCCGTGTTTTCGCCGTGAGAGGGCGACGTCTTGACCGCTTGACCAACGAACCATGCTTAAAGACTATAACATATAAAAAATCAAAATGCAAGATTTTTTTATCTATGAAGTATACAAAATAAAAACAGGATTTCACCGAGGTTAAGCAACTTGTTGTCTCGAGGTGAAACCTGTTTTTATCCAATCTCTATGCTTCGTACCCATTAGGGTTATTACTCTGCCATCTCCAGGCATCTTCACACATTTCGCGAATGCCATTCTCTGCCACCCAGTCTAACTCTTCTGCGGCCTTCTTTGGGTCACAATAACAGGTTGCAATATCTCCTGGTCTTCTATCCTTGATTTCGTATGGAATTTTGATGTCATTTGCTGCTTCGAAATTCTTTACAATATCAAGAACACTGTACCCATGACCTGTACCAAGATTGTAAATTCCAAGCTGACAGTTTTCTTCAATCTTCTTCAAGGCTTTCACATGGCCTCTTGCAAGGTCAACTACATGAATATAATCACGCACACCTGTACCATCATGTGTATCATAATCATTACCAAACACACCCAGTTTTTCCAGCTTACCAACTGCCACCTGAGTTACATATGGCATTAGATTATTTGGTATTCCATTCGGATTTTCTCCCATGGTTCCACTGATATGCGCGCCAATTGGATTAAAATAGCGAAGAATTATTACATTCCATTCCTTGTCCGCTTTCTGAATATCCATAAGCATCTGTTCTAACATTGATTTTGTCCAGCCATAAGGGTTGGTGCACTGTCCCTTCGGACATTCCTCTGTAATTGGAATTTGTACTGGGTCTCCATAAACGGTTGCCGATGATGAAAAGATAATATTCTTACATCCATTCTGTCTCATTACATCTACCAATGTAAGAGTACCCGTTACATTATTATGGTAATATTCCCAAGGCTTTGCAACCGATTCTCCAACAGCCTTTAATCCTGCAAAATGGATAACACATTCTATCTTCTCTGCTTCAAAAATTTTATTTAAAATATCTCTATCCAGAATGTCTCCTTTATAGAATTTTACCTTTTTATCTGTTAATGCTTCCACTCTTTCCAAAGATTTCTCAGAAGAGTTACATAAGTTATCTAAAACAACAACTTCATATCCTTCATTTAAAAGCTCAACACATGTATGACTGCCGATATAGCCAGCACCACCGGTAACTAAAATTGCCATGATATTTTCTCCTTTTATACCATATATTTGTAGTTATTTTATCGCATAACACTAAATTTGTATAGTACTAAAACAATTTAAAATGTACACAAAAAAGGACACCTATCGGTGTCCTTAAACTCTAAAATTAAGCTAATTTAGATTTTGCAACTTCTACTAAAGAAGCGAAACCAGCTGCGTCTGTAACAGCCATATCAGCTAATACTTTACGATTTAAATCAACTTCTGCTAATTTAAGGCCGTGCATAAACTGGCTATATGAAAGACCGTTTAATCTAGCTGCTGCGTTGATACGAGCAATCCATAACTGACGGAACTGTCTCTTTCTTTCTTTACGTCCAGCATAAGAACTTGTAAGAGCTCTCATAACTGACTGTTTTGCTACTCTGTACTGTTTAGAACGAGCGCCTCTATAACCTTTTGCTAATTTTAATACTCTATTATGTCTTTTCTTAGCGCCTAAGCCGCCTTTAACTCTTGCCATGTTAGTCTTCCTCCTACTTCATTCTTATTACATGTATGGTAAAATTTTCTTCATATTCTTAACGTTTGTAGCATCTACGATAGCTGCTTTTCTAAGATTTCTCTTTGTCTTTGTTGTTTTCTTTGTTAAGATATGTCTCTTATAAGCTTTGCTTCTTTTTAATTTACCTGTTCCTGTTACTTTGAAACGTTTTGCTGCTGCTCTGTTAGTTTTAATTTTTGGCATGACCAAATCCTCCTTAAAATGTTATCTTTTTTCTGCCAGCACCATACCGATGCTTCTTCCTTCCACCTTAGGTGCTTTCTCCACTACTGCTACATCTGCAAGGGCTTCTGCAAAATCATCCAAGATGTATTTGCTCTGATTCATATGAGCCATTTCACGGCCACGGAAACGAAGAGTAATCTTTACCTTATTTCCTTTTTCAATGAATTTCTTTGCAGAATTGATTTTGGTGTTCAAATCGTTAGTATCAATGTTTGGAGACAAACGAATTTCCTTTAATTCAACAGTCTTCTGTTTCTTCTTTGCTTCCTTCTCTTTACGAGCCTGTTCGTAACGATATTTACCGTAGTCAATAATCTTACATACAGGTGGCTTAGCTGTTGGAGCAATCTTTACAAGATCAAGACCAGCTTCATCTGCAAGCTTCTGAGCTTCTTTACTAGAAACGATGCCGAGCTGTTCTCCATCTACTCCGATAAGACGCACTTCTTTGTCTCTGATTTGTTCGTTAATCATTAATTCGCTAATGGCTTTGTACCTCCAAAATAAAAATAGTGGATAGGCAGACTATCCACTAAAATCTCTAACATCTTCAGAACTTGCCACCGACAACTACCCGGTAACAAAAATAACATGTTGGAAATATGAACACTAAGTCGCCCAATTGCGCTTAGGTGAGAGTGGATACTCTACTTGTTTCTTACAACTCATATAAAATAGCATATTAAATTATGTGTGTCAACTATTTTTCCAATATTTTTTTCAAATATTTTCTAGAACATTTTCAAATCAATAGGTTCCCAGAATTTTCATAGAAGTTGCTTCTTCTCGTATTCCACGAAGAGCATTGATTACCCCTGTATCTTCCAGCCTTCCCTCAAAATCAACAAAAAACCGATATTCCCAGGTCTTTTCCTTAATTGGTCTCGACTGTATATTTGTCATATTGATATTATTATAAATAAAATGTGACAAGGTGTGATACAACGATCCGCTCTCATGCGCCAGTTCAAAACAAATACTAACTCGGGTAGCTTTCTTTGCTGAAATTTTCTTATTGGTAACAATAATAAAGCGAGTTGCATTATTCTGTGTATTAGAAATATTTTCATCCAGCACCTTTAACCCGTATAATTCCGCTGTCAAGGTACTCGCAATCGCCGCATGGGTCTTGTCACCATCTTCCATAACCTTCTTGGCAGAAACAGCTGTATTTTTCAAACTGATTTTCTCCCAATCCGAATGTGCATATAAAAAGTCACCGCATTGCATAAGTGCCTGTGGATGCGAATACACCGTTGTGATATCCGAAATCTGCGCATCTTTCGTCCCAAGCAATGCATGTTTAATTTGAATTACTTGATCCCCTACAATGTAGTTATCATATTCTACTAAAAGGTCATAATTTTCTGACACAATACCTGCCGTAGAATTTTCAATTGGAAGCACTGCAAAATCCGCCTCTCCATTTTTGATAGCCTCCATTGCATCCTTCCAGGTTTCCACATGGAAGCTGTCACAGCTCTTTCCAAAGTATTCTGTCATGGCCTGCTGACTATATGCTCCCTCAACTCCCTGGAATACAATGCGAGCCTTCGACACCACCAAGTCATCTACTGTTTCCAGCTCTGGCATTTCTACTAAACCATTTTCCGTCAAAAGCTGATACTGCTTTTTGCGGCTAATAGACATAATATGCTCGAACAATTCCTGGATTCCTACCCTCGTAAAATCAGTGGAAGCTTTTGCAGACAATGCACTTAGCTTGCTTACTTCTCTTTCTCGGTCAAACACCTTTTTTCCAGTAGAAATCTTGTATCTTGCAACGCCCTCTGCAATCTTCATACGGCGCTCATATAACTCCACTATTTGATTGTCAATGACATCTATCTCATCTCTTAATTTTAATAAATCTTCCATAGAAACCTCTTTGTTCTTACAATATAAAACAAATTGTATTACAAACAGCAAAGAAACGCAAGCAAACCTTGAAAGATATTCCATTTGGGACTATAATTTATTTGAACACAAGATGATGTGGTTCAGGAGGAAAACTTATGAAAAAAATCATTATTGGCATACTTGCGATTTTACTCATAATCGTCGGCGCCTTTGCAATAACAAACCTTTCCGACCCTGAAACAAAAATGAATCAGGGGTATGTGAATGGAAATACTGCCGGCAACCTGTACAATGGTGGATTATTCTGTGAATACAATGATGTCATCTTCTTCTCAAATCCAAGTGACGGTGGCAGACTTTATTCCATGGATTCCAACGGTGGCAACTTAAAAAAGCTCAGTAACGACGTGGCTACCTATATCAATGCCGATGAGAATTATGTTTATTATATTCGAAACAACTCTGGGGAAAGCTTGGATTTCAACTTTGTTGCCTTTCACCGCAACGCACTTGTCCGTATAGATCACGATGGTAAAAATACTGTTATCTTGGACACAGAGCCATGTTTGTATGCTTCTTTAATCGGAAACTACATCTATTACATCCATTACGATCAGCTAGACGCTTCCACGCTTTACAAGGTTCGTATTGATGGCGAGGAACAACAACAGGTTATGCAGGAGGCAGTTTTGACCTGTAATGCAGAAGGACAGTTTTTCTACTATCATGGTATGAATTCCGATGGCAATATTCATCGTTATGATACCGTTTCCGACACCTCTGCTGTGGTATATAACGGAAACACTTACCAGCCAATCGTAAACAATGGCGAAGATGTATACTATATCGATGGTGACACAGACTGCTCAATCGTACACACGAATATGAATTTTAGCAATCCAACCTTCATTACCCGAGACAGTGTAGATGGCTACAATGTACACGGAAGCACCATTTATTATCAACGCTTTGGTGGAGACGGTGGCTCCGCACTCTGCATGATAAAAAATGATGGAACAGGCTATGAGGAGCTTCGCAGTGGAGACTATTGTGACATTCACGTTACCTCCTACTTCGTATTCTTCCGTGACTTCCACACCCAAGAGATGTACTACTTCTCTCGTACTAATCCATACGTCATTGAAAAATTCGCTCCCGGCTCAATTGAATAACAAGAGAAAAACCAGCTATGCAAGCTTGCTTGCAAATAGCTGGTTTTATTGTTTCTACTTTTTATTATAGGTCAAACAGGCTGAGTTGGTTCGAATCTGGCAAATCACCAAACAATCCCAAATCACTCATCAGTTCAATAACAGTCTTCGAGGTTTTCGTTCTTTCACGAAAATCATCTTTTGAAAGGAATGGTCCATCCTTTGCAGCTTCAGCAATTGCAATTGCAGCATTATCGCCTAGCCCTTCAATAGAGTTCAAGGAAGGCATCAGTTTTCCATCAATAATCTGGAAACGATGTGGCTCTGCACGATAAATATCAATTGGCATGAAAGTAAAGCCTCGTGCATACATTTCCTGTACAATTCGCCCATCTGCATATTGATCTTTCTCTTTGTTTGAAAGAGTATCCTTGCGTTTTTTGAAATCATTTAGATGAATCTCCAAACGCTCTTTTCCTTGACACATGATTTCATAGTCAAAGCCTGTAGCACGCACCGAGAAATAGGATGCATAGTACGCCAAAGGATAAAAGACTTTACAGTAAGCAATTCGCCATCCCATCATAACATAGGCTGCCGCGTGCGCTTTAGGGAACATATATTTAATCTTTTCACATGACCAAATATACCAGTCTGGTACGCCATGCTCCTTCATCTGTTCTTTCCACTCTGGCCACTTATCAGCTTTTCCTTTTGCTACCATACCTTTACGTACCGATTCCATAATCTTAAAGGCTGTATCTGCTTCTAGTCCTTTATTAATCAAATACGTCATAATATCATCTCGAGTACAGATACAGGTAGAAATGGTTGCAGTTCCTTCTTTAATTAAAGTCTGGGCATTACCCAGCCATACATCTGTACCATGGGAAAGCCCCGCAATATTTACCAAATCAATAAACTGCGTTGGTTTAGCCTCTGCTACCAATCCCATCGCAAAATCAGTACCAAACTCTGGAATCCCCAAGGCACCAAGCTCTGTTCCACCAATATCTTCTGGTGTAATCCCCAACGCTTTGGTGCTTTCAAATAGTGACATAACCGTTTTATCATCCAAAGGTATTGTCGTCGGATCCACACCTGTCAAATCTTGAAGCATACGTATCATAGTCGGATCCAAATGCCCTAAAATATCCAGTTTTAAAAGGTTATGGTCGATGGAATGATAGTCAAAGTGAGTGGTCGTAATATCCACCGTCATATCATTTGCCGGATGTTGAACCGGTGTAAAGGTATTGATATTCTCTCCTACCGGAAGAACGATAATACCACCTGGATGCTGTCCTGTCGTACGGTGCACTCCCGTACATCCCACAGCAATACGTTCAATTTCACATCGACGCTTCTTAACACCACGTTCTTCGTAATAATTCTTTACATATCCATAAGCCGTTTTATCCGCAAGTGTACCTACGGTTCCCGCCTTAAAGGTCTGTCCCTCCCCGAAAATAACCTCGGTATATTTATGCGCCTTACTCTGATATTCGTTGGAGAAGTTCAAGTCGATATCCGGTTCCTTGTCCCCCTTAAATCCCAGGAAGGTTTCAAATGGAATATCAAAGCCTTCTTTTTTCAGAGGCTTGCCACAGTTTGGACAAATCGCATCTGGCATATCACAGCCACAGCGTCCAGCATAGGACTTTACAACCTCGGAATCAAAATCTACATATTTACATTGCTCACATAAGTAATGGGCCTGCAAAGGATTTACCTCTGTAATACCGGACATCGTTGCTACAAAGGAGCTTCCTACAGAACCACGGGAACCAACAAGATAACCATCCTCATTGGATTTCCACACCAGTTTCTGTGCGATTATGTACATTACGGCATATCCATTGGAAATAATAGAATTCAACTCTCTCTCCAAACGCGCCTGTACAATCTCTGGCAATGGATCGCCATACATCTTATGTGCCTTGTTATAACAAATATCACGAAGCAGCTGGTCGGAATTTTCAATTACCGGCGGACATTTGTCCGGACGCACCGGCGAAATTTTTTCACACATATCCGCGATTTTGTTTGTGTTGGTAATAACTACCTCTTCTGCTTTGGCACTACCTAGGTACTCAAATTCTGCAAGCATTTCTTCTGTTGTACGCAGGTATAGCGGAGCCTGATCGTCTGCATCCTTAAAGCCTTTTCCTGCCATAATGATACGACGATAGATTTCATCCTCTGGGTCAAGGAAATGCACGTCACAGGTTGCTACCACAAGCTTGCCAAAATCCTCTCCCAGCTTCACAATTCTTTTATTGATATTTATGATATCTTCCTCTGTTTCAATTGGTGAATCCTCATCGCGAAGCATAAATGCATTGTTTCCCAATGGCTGAATTTCCAAATAATCGTAAAATTCTACTATACGCGAAATTTCTTCCTCTGGTCTACCATTTAAAATAGCACGATATAATTCACCCGCTTCACATGCCGAACCCAAAAGCAATCCATTGCGGTACTTGATAAACTCTGACTTAGGAATTCGTGGTCTTCGATTATAATAAGTAATATGCGACAAGGAAATCAAATTATAGAGATTTGTTCGTCCTTGATCACAGGTCGCCAAAATAATCGCATGATAGGTAGGCATTTTTAATATATTTTGCACTGAATTACTTCCCTGCTCATTCAGCTGATCCAGATCCGTAATTCCACGTTCTTCCAACATTCCAAGAAACTTCACGAAGATTTCAGCCGTGCAGGCTGCATCATCGACAGCTCTGTGATGGTTATTTAAGCTGACACCGACTGCTTTTGCAACGGTATCCAGTTTAAAACGATTCAGACTTGGCAGAAGAAAACGTGCCATAGCAACCGTATCCACATAGGTAGGATTATAATCCACACCTAAATTAGCCGCCTTTTTTATAATAAAGCTCACATCAAAGTCGGCATTGTGTGCAACTAAACAAGAGCCTTTCGCGAACTCTAAAAACTCTGGCAATACTGTGTCAATCAATGGCGCATCAATTACCATATTGTCACTGATGTGCGTCAACTCTTCAATACGATACGGAATCGGAACCTGCGGATTAACAAAAGTAGAAAAACGATCTACGATTTTACCGTTTTCTACTTTTACAGCACCAATCTCAATAATATGATTCACCTCCGGACTAAAACCCGTGGTTTCAATATCAAATACCACATAGGAATCCGAAAGCGACTGTCCCTTGCTCTCCGTAACAATCCCCTTCAAATCATCTACAATGTAAGCCTCTACACCATAAATAACTTTAATATCCGCCTTGGTATGACTTGCTTCGGTAAATCCCTGTACATCGCCATGGTCGGTAATCGCAATCGCCTTGTGTCCCCACTTCTCAGCACGTTTGATAATCGCCGCTGCGTCAGACACTCCATCCATATCACTCATTTTGGTATGACAGTGAAGCTCCACACGTTTTTCTGGACTAACATCCATACGTGTTGTGGTAAAATCCGGAATCTTCTTAATTCCCGTAATCGAACTAATCGTAAGTTCTCCATCATACTGGTCGATATTTGCAACACCTCGTACCTTAATAAAATTACCTGGACTAAGCGCTTTTAAAATTGGAGGTGCATCCTCGTTCTTTGCAAAAGCTTTCAGCATAATCGTATCAGTAAAGTCCGTCACAGAAAAGATGATTAACGTCTTTTCATTTCTCACTTCTCTAGAATCTAAGGACATTACCTTACCATGAATAACAACCTCGCCAATCGGACCATCCACTTTTATGATTTCCATTGGTTCTTCTTCAATATCCCGACCATAAATCACATCTGGATTATCAGATTTCTTGCTACCCGGTTCATAACGACGACGAAATTCGCCTTTCTTTTCAAATGACTTTTTCGCTCCACCTGCACTCGAAGAATTCTTCGCCGCTTGTGGGGCATTCGAAGCTCCAGCTTGTTTTTTCTCCTTTACCTCGTCCTCTTTTGCCGAGTTCGCACTCTTATTACCTTCACCTAGTAAAAGTCCATCTTCCTGTGGCGCTTCTTCCTGCTTCTCTTTACCAATAGCAGTTCGTTCTACAATCGCTTTAACCTGCTGGCGTATCTGTTCATTCGAATTTTTACGATACTTACTTTCCTTTGGCTCGCGATACTCTACCTCTACGATTAAGTCCATCCCGCAACGTTCACAGACGATTTTCTCCAAAAACTGAACCACTTCCTCGCCTCTGGTTTTAGCAATAATGGTTTCGTCCATAATCAGCTTCATCTTGCTTGGAGTCTCAAATTCCATCTTTGCAGTACGGAATACATTTCCTAAAAGGAGGCTATATTCATTAATCTCCTCCTGCATACTCTCGCGGTATTCATGGATAAGCGCCTGTGCATTGTACTGCTCCGACAACTGGAAATTTTCAATGATTTTGATAAAGACATCCTTGCTTGGAAAAAGCTGATTCTTGATTTCTCGTTCCAAATACCAGATAATTTTCTTATCAATCAATCTTTTTGCATGCAAATAAATGCGAATATGACTTTTATCATGATTCGCACTTATTTTTGTTACTTCTGCTTTTTCCAATAAACCTTCGTATCCCTTGTCTACTTTAAGTGTAGGGAATACTTCCAAAAATGTCTTTGACATTTTATTTACTCCAATTTTCTAATTCGTATCTTAAAGCATCCAAAAGCTGGTCTTCTGGAACTTTTTTATAAACCTCACCCTTTTTGATAATAAGCCCTTCGCCAATACCTCCTGCAACACCGAGGTCTGCTTCTTTGGCTTCGCCTGGCCCATTTACTACACAGCCCATAACCGCAACCTTGATGTCTAATGGAAACTCTGCAACCATGGTTTCTACCTGATTTGCAAGTCCAATCAAATCAATCTGTGTACGTCCACAGGTTGGACAGGAAACTACCTCAATACCACCTTTACGGAGTCCAAGAGTTCTTAAAATCAGCTTCGCAGACTTGATTTCTTCAACTGGATCACCGGTTAAAGATACACGAATGGTATCGCCAATACCCTGTCCTAAAATCAAGCCCAAACCAATCGAAGACTTGATATTACCACTGATGATAGTGCCAGCCTCGGTGATTCCAACATGAAGTGGATGATTGGTCTTATCCGCAATAAACTCATGTGCTTTCACACACATCATAACGTCCGAAGACTTAATGCTGACAACCAGATTATCATATCCCATATCCTCGATAATTTTCACCTTATCTAAGGCACTTTCTACAATCCCCTCTGCTGTAACGCCACCATATTTTTCAACTAGATTTTTCTCTAAGGAACCGCTGTTTACACCAACACGAATAGGAATATTACGTTCCTTTGCTACGTCTACAACTGCTTTCACGCGGTCAATGCTTCCGATATTTCCTGGATTGATTCGAATTTTATCCGCACCATTTTCCATGGCCGCAATAGCCAATTTATAATCAAAATGAATATCTGCAACGATTGGAATCTCTACCTGCTTCTTGATTTCTGCTAAAGCCTTTGCTGCTTCCATAGTTGGAACTGCACAGCGGATAATATCACAACCCGCCTTTGTCAGTTTCTGAATCTGTGCAACAGTTGCCGCTACATCCTCAGTCTTTGTATTTGTCATCGACTGAATCAAAATAGGATTTGCACCACCAATAACTCGATTCCCAATGTGCACTTCTTTCGTAATTCTCTTCTCCATGTAATCCTCCCTACCAGCATGTCTTCTCTCACACGCCTACTTACATTCTAAATAAATATCTTTCTAATATCGTTAAACATAACTACGAACATGAGTAAAAACAATAATGCAATCCCCACAAGATGAACCATACCTTCTTTTTCTGGATTGATAGCTTTTCCTCGAATCGCTTCTACCAAAAGAAATACAAGTCTTCCACCATCCAGGGCTGGAATCGGTAAAAGATTCATAACTCCAAGGTTTGCCGAAAGCATAATCGCCCAATTCATCATATTAAGAAACGCATAAAAATAACCATCATTCTCAACCGATTCTTCGTATACCTCACCCATGCTCTGTACAATTCCTACTGGTCCGCTAAGGTCATTCACACCTGCACCACCTGTCAAAAGCATTTTCAAACTCTGAATCGTAGTATCAATATAATAGCCTAGTTCACAGAACGCATAGCCTATCGTCTGTAAGAACCCCACCTTTTCACGTTCACCTGAGGAAATAAATCCATATAGATAGCGTCCGCTTTCCTCATCATACTTTGGTGTAAGAGTTGTGGTAAATTCCTCACCACCTCTTTCATAGGTAATCTCCACAGGCTCACCTACATGAAAGGTAGCATAAAGGCTAATTTCACGATAAAAATGAATATCCTTTCCGCCCATTGCAACAATAGTATCTCCACTCTGCAATCCTGCTTCCTGTGCTGCATAGCCATCAATAACATCGCTGATTTTCGCTGTATCTACACCAGCTGCACCAAGTACAACAATAGAAAAGACAACCGCCATAATAAAGTTAAAGATTGGGCCAGCCGCTACAACACTGATTCTTGCCCAAACACCCTTTTTATTAAAGGCTCGTTCATCATCAGAATTCTCATCCTCTCCCTCCATCATGCAGGCTCCGCCAAAAGGCAGAAGCTTTAGAGAATACTTGGTCTCGCCCTTAGTAAAACCAATCAGTGTTGGTCCAAGCCCAAGCGAGAACTCATTGACACGAATTCCATTTAATTTTGCCAAAGTAAAATGTCCTAACTCATGAAAAAGAATCAGTAAACTAAAAACTAAAATTGCTATTAAAATATTCAAATTACCACCTGCTACCTATGAATTCATAGGCTTCCTGTTCTGTCGCTAAAATCTGTTCTAATGTAGGAGCCTCGATAAACTTCGTCTGATTCATCGTCTCCTCAATAATATCTGTAATCTCCAGATATTTAATCTTTCTATCTAAGAAAAGCGCAACCGCTTTTTCATTTGCTGCATTATAAGCAACCGGAATGTTGCCACCACACGACATTGCTTCATAGGCAAGCTTTAATCCCTTGAAGGTTTCAATATCTGGTTCTTCAAAGGTAAGGTTAGACAACGCAAATAAATCCAAACGCTTCCCAGATAATGGACGACGCTCTGGATAATACAACGCATACTGAATTGGCAAACGCATATCTGGCGTACCCAACTGCGCAATTACAGCACCATCTTCGTATTCTACCGCAGAATGAATCACGCTTTGGGGATGAACCACCACCTGAATACGATCTAAATCTACATCAAAGAGCCATTTTGCTTCCATTACTTCCAAACCCTTATTAACCAGTGTAGAAGAATCAATGGTGATTTTTCTTCCCATAGACCAGTTTGGATGCTTCAGAGCATCCTCCACCTGCATATTAGCAAGCTCTTCTCGCTTCTTACCACGGAAAGGTCCACCTGATGCGGTCAGTAAAATCTTGCTAATTTTATTGCCTGTCTCACCCTGTAAGGACTGAAAAATCGCACTATGCTCACTATCAACTGGCAAAATCGCTACATTATGTTTTTTTGCCAATGGCATAATAATATGCCCAGCAGTTACCAAGGTTTCTTTATTTGCCAAAGCGATATTCTTGCCAGCTTCAATCGCTGCAATCGTAGGACGAATGCCTAGCATCCCCACAATCGCAGTAACAAGAATTTCAGAATCTGGATGCGTTGCTACTTCCAACAAACCATCCATACCAGCAAGCACTGGAATATTCAAATCCTTTGTGCTATCACGAAGCTGTTTTGCATCTTCTTCCGACCAAACACTTACCAGTTTGGGACGAAATTCACGCATCTGTGCTTCCATAAGCTTTGTATTTCCACCACAAGATAAAGCAATAATCTCGATATCGCCCTGCTCTCTTGCTACATCTAATGTCTGAGTTCCAATTGACCCAGTTGACCCCAACACTGCTACTTTTCTCATACGTTTTCCTTTCTCCACACCCCGTGTGACAGAATGATATATTTCTATAAGAAGTATACCGCCAAATAATAAATAATTGGAGCGGTTATAATCATGGAATCAAATCGATCCATGATACCGCCATGACCTGGAATCAAGGTTCCATAGTCTTTAATGTCATAATTACGCTTAATAGCCGAAGCAGTTAAATCACCTACCATAGAGATAAGCGCTGCCACTGCCGAAATCACAGCCAAAACTACAATACTTCTCGTATCCAATCCCATCTGCGTTTTAAATACTGAAGTATAAATAATGGTAAGTAAGGCAGTACCAACTACACCACCCACGGCTCCTTCGATAGATTTCTTTGGACTAAGTACTGGTGCCATTTTATGCTTGCCGATAAGTACGCCTACACAGTAGGCACAGGTATCACAGCCCCATGAACAAATAAAGATAAGGAAGGCTAAGTACACACCACTCTCTAATACACGAATCTGGTACACATAAGAAAGCATCACTGCCACATAAAACATACCGAAGAAAATCGCCATAACATCCTTTGCTTCGTACTTTGGATATGAAAACACATATACAAACATAAGCAAAATAAGGAACAACATAACCATCGCCATTGGATCAATAAATCCACCTAGCAACTGACTTACATAAAACAGAACCGCCATTGCATAAGAAATATATGCAAGCGGTGTCTTTTCCAACTTAAATACACGGTATAATTCAAACATACCTACTAAAGAAATTCCCAATAACGAGAATAAAGTTACATATCCACCACTGATAATAATAACCAGCGCAAGAATTACCAAAACAATTCCACTTAACAATCGAGTCTTAAACATTGTATCCCTCCACAATTTCTCTTTCGTTTTATTCTTCCTTTAAACCACCGAATCTTCGGTCACGTTTATTATATGCTTCTACAGCACGTTCCAATTCTTTTTTACCAAAATCCGGCCATGGAACATCTGTGAAATAAAACTCACTATATGCCAGTTGCCATAATAGATAGTTGGACAAACGCTGTTCTCCACTGGTACGAATCAAGAGGTCTGGATCTGGAATATCCTTGGTATCCAGATAGGTCGAAAACTTCTCAGCAGTAATCTCATCTAGCGAAAGCTTACCTGCATCGTGCTCTTCAACCATATGTTTCATGGCACGTACCATTTCATCACGACTGCCGTAATTAATTGCAATCGTAAGATTTAATCCTGTATTTACAGCGGATTTTTCTTCTAATTCAATAATTTGTTTTTGGAATTTCTCTGAAAGTCTACTGATTTCCCCAATTACACGTACGCGCATGTTATTCTTGTCTGCAGTACGCAAGCAGTTTTTCAGATAGCTTTCTAACAAATTCATAAGTGCATCTACTTCTGCCTGTGGACGACTCCAGTTCTCTGTTGAAAATGCATACATCGTCACATATTTAATTCCCATGTCATGAGCAGCCTGACAGATTGTCTCTACATTCTTTGCACCAGCGGTATGTCCCGCATTACGAGGAAGTCCCTTTGACTTCGCCCATCTACCATTTCCATCTAAGATAATTGCTACATGCTGTGGTATCTTCATAGCTAACCCCCTTGTTTACTTGCATAAGCTCACTTACAACTATTATACTACATAATTGTCTTTCTTGAAATAAAAATTGTATAAAAAAAGGGGCTGTCGGAACAACCCCTTATGATTTTACTATACAGTAAGAATTTCTTTTGTTTTTGCATCAACAGCCTTGTCTACGTTTGCAACGAATTTGTCTGTTAACTTCTGGATACCATCTTCTAAATCCTTTACTTCATCTTCTGACCAGTCTTCTGTTTTACCAGCTTTCTTTACATGGTCAATGGCATCACGTCTGATGTTACGAATGGCTACTTTTGCATTTTCACCTTTCTTCTTAACATCTTTTGCTAATTCCTTACGTCTTTCCTCAGTAAGCTCTGGGAATACCAGACGAATAATTTTACCATCGTTTGTTGGATTAATACCAAGGTCTGATACTAAAATCGCTTTCTCAATTTCTTTTACCAAAGAAGCTTCCCAAGGCTGAATCTGAATCATTCTTGGTTCTGGAACACTAACGTTTGCTACACTCTGGATTGGTGAAGGTGTGCCATAGTAGTCTACACGAATTTTGTCTAATACGTGAGGATTTGCACGTCCAGCACGAATCGAACCAAATTCTTCCTCCAAATTATGCATTGTTTTTGTCATTTTTTCTTCATAAGAATTTAATCTTGCGTCCATGTTTATCCTCCTAATTATACAGTAACTACTGTTCCATTGAAATTACCACTAATCGCTTTCACGATTGAGTCTTCTTCATTTAATCCAAATACATACATTGGCATTTTGTTTTCCATGCACATAATGGATGCCGTCAAATCTACTACTGCAAGCTTCTTATCGATAACTTCCTGGATAGAAACTTCATCGTAACGAACTGCAGCTGGATTTGTCTTAGGGTCACTGTCATATACGCCATCAATTGCTTTCGCAAGAAGAATTCCTTCTGCTTCAATTTCAATCGCACGAAGCACAGTGGCTGTATCTGTTGAGAAATATGGGTGTCCTGTACCACCTGCAAAGAAGCATACCATTCCTTTTCCAAAATACTTGTTTGCACGGTCTTTTGAAAAAAGCTTTGTCATAGAACCACACTCAAATGGTGTCATAACAGCAGTCTTCATACCTACAGAACGGAAAATCTCAGATACATAGATACAATTCATAACTGTTGCAAGCATACCAATCTGGTCTGCCTTTGTTCTATCAATGGTGTTGCTGGTACGTCCACGCCAGAAATTACCTCCGCCGATTACAATACCAACTTCTACTCCATCATCTACCAACTTTTTCACCTGGTTTGCTACCACCGTAACGGTTGGTTCATCAAACCCCTGATGCTTATCTCCTGCTAATGCTTCCCCACTCAGTTTTAATAACACTCGCTTCATAGCTGGCCACCCTTTCCTTTATACATTATATTTTTAGATTTAATAAACCTTATTTACCGAAAATACCCTGAACATCAACATCAGCGTAGCTCTGTGAACAGAAACCTTCGATGATAGCACCGTTGTTAATCTGTACTGAACGAGATTTGATGTTACCCATGATAACTGCTGAAGTATCAACAACTACTGGTCCCTGTACATCGATGTCACCCTTTACAGCACCAGCAATAACTGCTGAAGTAGCTGTAATGTTACCAATGATAACTGATCCTGCACCGATTTTAACAGTACCTGTACTAACAACTTCACCTTCTACCTTTGCAACATCTGCGAAGAATTCTGAAGATGTGCTGTTACCATTAATCATACCTGTAACAACTAACTTACCGTTACAAGAAACGTTACCGTTTACTGTACCCTGAATATCGAAAGAACCTGCTGATGCAAGGTTACCTGTTAATGTTGTGCTTGCTGTAATCACAGATGTTTCATCTAATACTACATTTGCTTCTGTTTCTCTGATTGGTGTATCCATTACTAATCTCTCCTCTTTCACTCTCATTTCTGGTTTTACTTCTACTTTTTCTACAACTCTTTCTTTGATTACAGGTTTTTCAACTACAACTGGTGTAGGAGCAACTGCTTCTTCTTTTACCTGCTCTAAGAGTCCGTCCAATTTAGAAAGTTCAGACTTAACGTCAACGTCTTCGCTAAGTGTATCAACTACAACGTCTTCATTTTCGAATCCTTCTTCACCTGGCAAAAGTTCTTTTGCTGCCTGAGATAAATCTTCTTTGAAATCTTTAAAAAGTCCCATTTTCATCCTCCATGTGTTCTACTCAACGCTTTCTGCTTTGATATATTGAATAACATTTGTATTTTCATCAATCGGTAAAATTACTGCACCCTGACTCTGTATGCTTTCGATTAAAGTTCCAAGTGCATCCACCGTTGTTGACTTATTTTCACCGTCATGCATAAGCACAACTGAAGTTTTGTATTTGGAGATACCTCCTAATACATTATCAAGAATTGTCTGCGTCGTATAACCATTGGCTGCATCACCTGCGGACACGTTCCAATCGTAGTAGGTGACATTTTCCTGATTTAAAATATGTACAAATTCTGCCATATTCACATTGCTAATCTCATTACCACTTCCGCCTGGGAAACGATAATAAACACTTCGTTTACCTGTCAGCTCATATAAATAATCAGACAGTTTTTGATAATCCTCTTTAAAGGCATCTGTTGACGAATAAATCAAACTATACTTATTGGAATAAGAATGCATCCCTAATGTATGCCCCTCATCCACAATTCTCTGGTAGACTTCTGATACTCCGTCCTCCTCACTGCCAACTACGAAGAAGGTAGCCTTGACATTGTACTGCTTTAACACATCCAAAATCTTGTTTGTGTTATCACCCGGTACACTGTTAAAGGTTAAATACACATAATGGGTATCCCCTTCTGTTGCAAAATTGTCTTCTGTATCAATACCCGTTACAATATTTGCAAATCGGTTTTCTTCGGCTTGTGTATCCAGATAAATATCACTCTTGCCAGACAGGATATTGTCCATTTGACCATTTAACTTAATCACCTGTACTGACAAAATAATAATTGCTAGTAGTGAGCCAAGCATCCATAAAGCAATCGTTGTAATAATACCAGATTTCATTCGATTTATGCGTTTTCGTCTGCGTCGCTGTTCTTCCAACAACTGTGCGTCATTCGTCGCCATGCATAATCCTCCAACGTATAATATCATAACTATTTTAACACAATTTTTTTTATTGTAAATAAAAAAGTAGGAGAAATTCTCCTACTTTTTGTATATAAACAAAAACAATCCACAATTTCTAGCGGTTTTTGTCAAAAATCACCTATTTTCTAAGGGTTCTCATTGAATTTAAGATAGCAATTACGGCTACACCTACGTCAGCAAACACCGCTGCCCACATAGAAGCCATACCAATTGCACCTAAAATAAGCACCAAACCTTTGACTCCAAGAGCAAACACAATATTCTCTTTTACGATTGCCATGGTCTTTTTTGAAATTTTCATAACCTTTGAAATCTTTCGAATATCATCATCCATGATAACAATATCCGCCGCCTCAATTGCTGCATCCGAGCCCAAACTTCCCATCGCAACACCAATATCCGCACGTGCCAACACAGGTGCATCGTTAATTCCATCACCAACAAATGCAGTTCTTTTATTCTTGCCAGAATACTCTAAAATCTCTTCTATCTTAGCAACCTTATCTCCTGGTAAAAGTTCATAATGCACTTCATCAATTCCAACCTCTCGTGCAACCGCTAAAGTAGCTTCTTTTCTGTCGCCTGTTAACATAACCGTTTTTGACACACCGAATTTCTTCAATGCTGTCATCGCTTCTTTTACACCACTCTTGATAGTATCCGAAATAATAATGTAGCCCAAGAATTCTCCAGCACATGCAACATATACCACTGTGCCAGTTCCAGTATATTCTTCGCAGGAAATATGATTTACCTGCATGAGCTTATAATTCCCGACATATACCAACTGAGCATTTACTTCACCTGACACGCCATGTCCAGCAATTTCATTTACTTCTATGGCTTTTGGAATATCATCTTTCTTTTCTTTATAGGCATTCACAATTGATTCCGCAATCGGATGTGTGGAATAGCATTCCACTGCCGCCGCAAGAGATAAAACCTGATTCTCATCCGAAGAATTTGCAATCACTTCTGTAACCTCAAACACACCATTGGTAAGTGTACCTGTCTTATCAAAAACAATCGTATCCATTTCTGATAACAATTCCAGATAATTACTTCCTTTAACCAAAACGCCCTCTTTCGAAGCTGCACCAATGCCACCAAAGAATCCCATTGGCACAGATATTACTAATGCACATGGGCAGGAAACAACTAGGAAGGTACATGCTCTTTCCAACCACACCATCCAGTTATCCTGCAAAAGAATTGGCGGAATAATCGCCAACAACAGTGCCGATATAGTTACAAATGGTGTATAGTACTTCGCGAAACGAGTGATAAAGTTTTCTACTTTTGCTTTTTTATTAGTAGCATTTTCAACAAGTTCTAAAATCTTTGCTACGGTAGAATCATCAAATTCCTTAGTAGTTTTCACACGAAGGGTTCCATTTCCATTGATACATCCGCTGATGATATCCTCGCCTGCAACAACCTTTCTTGGCACAGACTCTCCTGTTAATGCAGAGGTATCCAAGTATGACTCGCCCTCAAGCACCACACCATCCAAAGGAACCTTTTCTCCTGGCTTAATTACAATAATGCTATCAATTTCCACATCATCTGGATCTACTTCTTCTAATTCACCATCAGCTTCTAGGTTTGCATATTCTGGACAGATATCCATAAGTGCCGTTATCGATTCCCTCGACTTTCCTACCGCATAGCTTTGGAACAATTCCCCCACCTGGTAAAACAGCATAACTGCTACAGCCTCAATATATTCTCCTACAACAAAGGCGCCAAAGGTGGCAATCATCATCAGAAAATTCTCATCAAACACCTGTCCATTTTTAATATTCTGCGCAGCTTTTTGAATAACATCATAACCTACCATCAAGTATGGCACCAAGCAAATCAAAAGTGGTAACCAAGCATAAGGCAGCTGCTCAAATACTCCCATATGCTCTATTGCAAACAAAGGTACAAACAATACTGTTGCAATTATAATTCTATACAAATTTCTTTTTTGTCGCTTATTCATATTTCTAAAACCTCATATCAACATGCATTTTCGAAAAATAATCCGTGCATTCTCTTTAAACTAACGAATGATTTCGCAAACAATGCTTACCTTTGATACGCACTCCTGTGCTTTTTCTACAATCTCATCCATGTTGGCATCCTCTGCAATTTCTAATGTAAGTTTCTGCGTCATGAAGTTCATAACCGCATCCTCTACACCAGGAATTTTCTTAATTGCCTCTTCCATCTTTGCTGCACAATGTGCACAATCTAAATTTTCTACTTTAAACTTTTTCTTCATCTCAAAATCCTCCATTTTATTGTTTTTATCCCTTTTATATAATAAACTTCTATTCTTCAATATGTTCAAGTCCCATAGCAAGAATCGTTCTTACATGGTCATCCGCTAAAGCATAAAAGACCTGCTTTCCTTCTTTTCTGTTTCGGATTAATTTTGCGTTTTTCAGCACTCGAAGCTGATGGGATACCGCTGACTGAGTCATTCCAAGTGCTTCTGCAATATCGCACACACACAATTCCTCTCCCATAAGCACCGAAAGTATACGGATACGGGTCGAATCTCCAAACACCTTAAACAATTCTGCTAAATCGTACAACTCATCCTCATCGGGCTGTCGGTTTGCAATTTGCGCAATCAAATCCTTATGTACTTCATGACACTCGCAGTGCTCTACATCATGTATTGCCATCTCCTACCTCCTAAATATCACTTGAATATATGAATATCTGTTCATATATTCAATATAGCATTTCACTTTTTATATGTCAATCCCCTATCACTGAATTACCAATATATTTCCTATGAACTAAAAAAGGACTTCTAACGAAGTCCTTTTGAATTTATATTCTATTTTGTCTCTTCTGTTTTTTCTTTCTCCGCAGCCGCCTTCGCCTCTTCTGCCTTACGAACTGCTAAGAGATGCATTTCTTCGGTTGCGAAAGAAATCTTTGTAATAGCGTCACGTTTGGACAAGTAGCACCAGAAGCTATCGTCTGGAATTGAAATATCAACACAGTCTCCTCGACCTAAGTAATCATATTCAATATGCATACTCTCCAAATTCATCGCACTACGAGTAAGAGTATAGCTTTCTCCATGATACATACACTCTACTCTTGTCTCAGTAGGTGTCTGAATCAGTTTGCCCTCTCCCTGATAATAGAATTTCAAAGAACCTGGAAGGGTTTCTACGCGTACTGTATCTTCAAAGTAGTATGTTCCCTCTTCAATTTCCTTACGAACACATTCTCTCTCCCAGTTACTCCAGTCTGGAATATGCGGAAACTCTGTTTCACCCTCAAGTGCATGCATACGTCCATATTCATCCATCTCCCAACGCTTGCCACAGTGTTCACACCAAAGCTGTGTTCCTTCGGAATAGGTCTCTCCCTCGGTCTGACAAGCTGGACATTTGTATAATAACGCATGTAAACCTTCTGCACGTTTTGGATGGTCTATCTTTATCTTCTTTTCATACTGCCACTTGAAATCATCATACTGAAAAGCTTCCTTGATACGAGCATCAATCTCTGGAACCGAAAGCTTCTTGCATTCCTTCGCAGTGATAATCTGAATCATCTCTGCTTCGATATGATTCCCCTTATCAATCTTATTCCATTGTGGCTGTGTAATAAAGTTCCCATGGATACGAAGCACTACAACCGGAACACGAAGCATGCGCACCAGCTTTGCCGTGGATTCTGGAATATACGAGGTACAACCGTCCAGCGAATATCTCGCTTCCGGGAAAAGCACAAATGGATTTTTTAATTTCTCGATACAATATCTGATATTCTTGATTAAATTTAAATCACTAATATACTTACGAGTCCCCAGCACACCTAACGAACGCATCAGTGGCTCTGTATAAGTATTAAAGCCTTCTAAAGTCATAACATTATTGGCTCTATATGGCTGCACAGCCACAGTCATAACCATAAAATCAATCATAGAGGAATGGGTTACCAGCATGAGGTATGGGCCATCTACCGATTCCATATTTGTCTTTTTCAATTTAAAATTACGTCCATTCAATACTGGCTTCGAAATAATCTCTCGTGCTACCGGGAAAAGAAAACCTGGCTTATGTGGTTTCTTTTTAAAATCAAAGCTTTTTACCTTATCTCTACTAACTGTTGTAACTTTCTTCATATTTTCCTCATTCGAATTATAAATTTTTTATAAACTCCATCTATAATCTTAGCATGAATAAAACGCATGCGCAAGTGAACTTTCTATGAACAAAAATAGCATAAAAAGAACACTCCAAACAAAAGTTGGAGTGTTCTAGTAATCTTATAAACAATATTATTCAGCAGATTTTGTAGAGTACATGAAGTACTTCATACCAAATACTGTTGAGTAGATACCATCTACATTGTCTTTCTGCATGTAAATGTCATTGTAGTAGTAAACTGGAATTACTGCATATGTTTCCATTAACATGTCTTCTGCCTGATGCATTAATTTTACACGGTTTTCGAAATCTGTTGTTGTACGGATTTCATCGAGTAATTTATCATATGCTTCCCAATCTGGAGCGTATGAGTTCTTTTCTTTACCAAGCTGCATATCGTTGTTACCTGATTCAGAGATAAAGATTTCAAGCATGTTGATTGGGTCATTGTAGTCAGCTACCCAGCCTTCACGAGCGATTGTGAAGTTACCATTCTTTCTGCTGTCAAGGAATGTATTCCATTCCTGAACTTCAATCTTCATTTCAATACCAATTGTCTTAAGATCCTGCTGGAGAACCTGAGCAATTGCCTCATGACCTGTACCTTCATTTGTAAGGTATGTCATATTGATTGCTGGTGAACAAGCATATGTGCCATCACCATTGTCTGTAAATGTATAACCAGCTTCGCCTAATAATTCCATAGCTTTTGCAGCCTGAGTTGCACCAGTTGTTGCAGCATCATAGTATGAGTATTCATCATCTGTTGTGTTGAATACGCCACCGTTACCATCTGCCATACCTACTGGAACAAATGTATCAGCAGGAATCTGACCTGTCTGACCAACTGCTTCTACGATATAGTCACGGTCAACCATTAAGTTGATTGCTTCACGCATTTTGTTTGCCTGTTCAACTGTTTTGCCTTCGAATAATGGGTCATTTACATTGAAACCAACATAGTATGTTCCCAAGTTGTCTACGATGTAGAAATCATCATTTTCGATTACAGATGCGATTTCATCGTTTGGAACTGTATCGATGAAGTCAAGGTCGTTGTTGTTGTATGCAGCATAGATAGCTGTATCATCTGCACTTAACATGAATTCAAGAGTATCCATTGTTACGTTTGCTGCATCATAGTAGTTTTCATTCTTCACATAAACCATGCTTTCTTCATGAGACCAAGAATCTAATGTGTAAGCACCGTTACATACAAATCCAGATTCCTGTGCCCAAGCACCTGGGTTTGTTCCGTCTGGATTAGCAGCTTCTACAGAAGCCTGATGTACTGGGAAGAATGTTGGGAAAGCTGTTAAATCCAAGAAATATGGACATGGATTTGTGATAGTTACAACAAGTGTGTAATCATCTGTAGCTTCCACTTTCAATGTTCCGTCATCATTTTTGGCAATGATGTCGAAAAGGTATGCGTAGTCAGCTGCTGTTTCAGGAGCTACTACACGGTTCCAGCTATAAACAAAATCTTTCGCTGTTAAAGCGTCACCGTTACTCCATTTAGATTCAATCATCTTAAATGTGTAAACAGTTCCATCTTCAGATACAGTGTATTCTGAAGCAAGTGCAGGAATTAATTTTCCTTCTGCATCGTAAGTATGTAAACCTACGAAAGTATTTACTGCAAGACATCCACCGTCAACAGATGAATTTAATGCAGGGTCAAGGTAATCTGGTTCAGAAGCAAGGTTGATTTTTAATGTTTTTGTATCTACTTTACTTCCACCTTCAGTACCAGCGTCATTTCCACCGCCACATGCCACAAGACCAAGTGACATAACTGCGATGAGTAAGATTGATACTATCTTTTTCATAGAATAGTCCTCCTATAAATTTATTTTCATTCCCCTTTCAAGGATTGAAATCTTATTTGTTCCAACATGCTACTAAATGACCGTCGCCTCTGTCGGTAAGTGGTGGCATTTCCTGTGCACACTGCTCTGTCGCGTACTTACATCTTGTACGGAACGGACAGCCTGTTGGCATACGAAGTGGACTTGGCACATCCCCTTCTAAGATAATACGCTGACTGTTTCTTGCTGTTTCCGGGTCTGGAATAGGAACCGCAGAAAGAAGGCTTAAGGTATATGGATGAACTGGATTTGCATTCAAATCATCCGCGTCTGCAATTTCAACAATCTTTCCTAAATACATAACAGCAATTCTGTCAGAAATATGATGAACAATTAATAAGTCATGTGCAATAAATAAATATGCAACACCTAATTTCTCCTGTAATTCTTCAAACATATTTACAACCTGTGCCTGAATGGACACATCAAGTGCAGATACAGGTTCATCACATACAATAAACTTTGGATTAACCGCTAATGCTCTTGCGATACCGATACGCTGTCTCTGTCCACCAGAGAATTCGTGCGCGTAACGCATTGCATGTTCTGCATTTAATCCAACCAGTTCCATAAGCTCAAGAATCTTATCTCTACGCTCCGCTTTATTGGAATAAAGCTTATGCACATCCAAAGGTTCACCTATAATATCCTCTACGGTCATTCGAGGATTTAATGATGAGTATGGATCCTGGAAAACCATTTGCATTTTCTTACGATATGGAAGCATATCCAAATCGATCTTTTTATTGCGAATAGGCTTGCCTTTTGCATCCACGATAACTTTTCCCTTTTCATCATACTGCTCTCCACTATCAAATAAGACGTCGCCATCAAATTCAATACGACCAGCAGTTGGCTGGTAAAGACGAAGTAAGGTACGACCTACTGTGGTTTTACCACAACCAGATTCCCCAACAAGACCAAGTGTTTCACCTGGTCGAATCGCAAACGATACATCATCTACCGCTTTTAAAGGAATCGTCTTCAAGCCATCTTTTACAGGAAAGTACTGCTTTAAATGATCTACTTTTAAAAGATATTCATTGTTATTATTATTCATGCTTGCTACCCTCCTGTGCTTCAAAAAGTTCCTTCACATTCATCCAGCAGCTCGCAAGATGTGTATCACTAATTCGATACTCTTCTGGTTTCTCTTTCAGACAAATCTTCATAGCAGCATCACATCTTGGACAGAACGCACATCCTTCTGGCATCTGCAACAAGTTGATTGGAGTACCTCCAATAGGAACTAATTTTTCGTTCATATTGTCCTGCTTTGGAATCGAACGTAACAGTCCCTTTGTATATTCATGTGCTGGTCTGTAAAAAATATCATCTGCCGTACCACGTTCACATACACGTCCACCATACATAACCAAAATTTCATCACACATACTAGCAATAACACCAAGGTCATGTGTAACCATAATAATTGCCATACCAAGCTTTTTCTGCAAATCCTGCATAAGCTCTAAAATCTGCGCCTGAATGGTAACGTCCAATGCCGTGGTTGGTTCATCTGCAATCAAGATATCTGGTTCACAAGCAAGTGCCATAGCAATCATAACACGCTGTCTCATACCACCGGATAATTCGTGTGGATACTGTTTTACTCGTTTTTCTGGTTCATTTACGCCAACTAATGTAAGCATCTCAACCGCACGAGCTTTGGCTTCTTTTTTGTTTTTATCTGTGTGAAGAAGAATTGCTTCTTCCAACTGACTTCCAATCGTAAATACTGGATTCAAACTTGTCATTGGGTCCTGGAAAATTATTGAACACTTTGCTCCACGGAACTTCTGCATCTGTTTTTCCGACCACTTTGTAATATCATCACCATGATATTTTACTTCGCCAGAAGTAATACGACCCGTTTCTGCCAAAATCTGCATAATAGAATATGCAGTAACAGACTTACCAGAACCGGACTCTCCAACAATACCGAGCGTCTTTCCAGGCTCCAAACTCATAGAGATGCCGTTTACAGCACATACTTCACCTGAATCGGTAAAGAAACTGGTATGAAGGTCATTTACTTCCAAAATATATTTCATATCTTCGCTCATCACGATATCTCCTTACTTTAATTTCGAATCGAAAGCATCACGCAAACCATCGCCAAGAAGGTTTAATGCTAATACGATTAAACAAATAACAATTGCAGGAATAACCAGTCGGTGTGGATATGACTGTAAACCTGCACGGGCTTCGTTCGCCAAGCTTCCTAAAGATGTCATTGGAACAGATACGCCCAAACCAAGGAAACTTAAATAACTTTCCGTAAAAATAGCACTTGGTACCTGTAATGCAGTAGTTACAATAATTACTGATAAACAGTTAGGTAAAATGTGCTTGGTTAAAATCGTTCTATTTGGTGTACCGATACATCTTGCTGCAAGTACATATTCATTATTCTTAATAGAAAGTACCTGACCACGAATCAAACGCGCCATGCTTACCCAATACAACAACGCAAACACGATAAACATCGAGAGCATATTTTCCCCAAGCTTTGATAATACTGTTCCCTGAATCAAAGGCTCTAGGGTTTCTCCTAATACCACGGATAACAAAATAATCAAAAGCATATCCGGTAGCGAATAGATAATATCTACAATTCGCATCATAATAAGGTCGACAACGCCGCCAAAATAACCGGCAACCGCACCATAAATAAGACCAATGATAAGAACCATGATAGCCGCTACAATGCCTACCGAAAGACTAACACGTGTACCATACACTACACGAATAAAATAATCTCGCCCTAAGCTGTCTGTACCAAAAATGTGTGGAAACACCTTTTCTCCAGCTTCTATACGTTCTAATTCTGCATCTGAATACTCCATAATACCAAGGTTAATTGCACCTCTGTCTCGCACACCATCTATCAGCATACTCTGGTCATAAGTATAAGGAACAATCGAAGGTGCAATAAGAATAATCAAAATAATCAGTGCAAGGATAATAATACTACCCATTGCCAAAGGATTCTTACGAAGGCGTCTCATACCATCCTTAAAGAAGGTGGTGGATTCACCCATTACATCCTGCTGTTTCTTTTCTTCTTCTGTTGCTTTTTCAAAGTCATAATTTTTAAATTTACTTAAATCTACCTGTGAAGACAAAAGATTCTTTTTAAGGGTTGGATTTTCATTACTGTTCATCCTGTTTCTACCTCTATCTTTCTACTCAAATGTAATACGTGGGTCAACTAGCTTGTATGCAAGGTCTGTTAAAAGATTTGCAACAACCATCAGTATCGCAAGGAAAAGAGTAACCGCCATAATTACTGTATAATCTCGGTCGATAATACTCGATACAAAGGAAGTACCAAGTCCACCAATCGTAAAAATATTCTCAACTACCATGGAACCCGTTAAAATATATGCAACCATTGGTCCTACATATGTAATAACAGGAATCAGTGCATTACGAAGCGCGTGTTTAAAAATCATAAGCACTGCTGATACACCCTTTGCCTTTGCAGTACGAACATAATCCTGATTTAATGCATCCAACATACTCGTCTTTGTCAAACGAGTAATATAGGCCATCGGATATACACTAAGCGCAATAATTGGCAACACATAGTTTGGATTCGAAGAAGACCAAACCGGTACCAGATTCAACTGCAAGCAGAATACTAATAACAGTAAAGTCGCAAGCACGAAAGATGGCATTGCCGTTCCTAATGTCGTAAAGAATACGATTAATCTGTCTGGCAGTTTATTTCGCGTAAGTGCTGCTATGCTACCTAATACAATACCAAAGATAATCGCAACCAAAGCCGCTGTTCCACCTAATTTTGCAGATACTGCAAACTTAATCTGAATATCAGTCCAAATATCTCGACCTGTAAGCAATGAAACTCCCCAATCGCCATGAAGAAGGTTGTTCATATAAATTACATACTGCTCTCCCACTGGTTTATCCAGATTATAACGTTCCTCCAACGCCTGCTGTACCGCTGGACTGGTTGCTTTTTCTTTATTGAAAGGGCCACCAGGAATTAAATTCATCACGAAAAATGTGATAGCACTTACAATTAGTATAGATACAATCGCTAGGCTAACTCGTTTCACTGTATACTTTAACATGTATTTCTCTCACTTTCTAAATTGCTATTTTAGATAAACCGCCTTTATAAAAAGACAGTTGTTCGCCCTCGGCAAACACAACATAGACTAAATTATACTAAAAAACGCCAAAAAGTCAATGCTTTTTGGCGTTAATTTATATGGTATATTTATACAATTTGCGCATATATAGTATGTGCAAAAGTTATAATAGTACAAGTTCTAGTTATTAAGAATTAAGCGTTTGCCATCTGTGCAGCTACTTCTGCAGCGAAGTCTTCGTTTTTCTTTTCCATACCTTCGCCTACTTCAAAACGAACTACTTTCTTGATAACAAGAGCACTATCTACAGATTTAAGATATGCAGCAACAGTCTGTTTTCCATCTTCTGCTTTTACATAAGTCTGGTCTAATAAACAAATATCTTTTAACTGCTTAGAAACACGACCTTCTACTGCGCCATTGAAAATCTTGTTAGCTACGATATTTGCTTTATCTTCCATAGCTAAAGCTACAAGAGCAGCCTTTGCTTCTTTTGAAAGGAAGTTGAATAAATAGTTCATATTGCTCTTCTTTTCTTCATAAATAGCAACATCTTCAGCGCTCCATACGCCATCACAAGCCTTGTTAATTAAATCATTTAAGATTGGCTTTGGAAGAGATGCTGGATCATTTAAAGAAGAATCAACGATGATTTCTCTCATTTTTTCGATTTCAGCCTGTTCAATATCATTTCTGCTGATATACTGTGGATTCATAGCTGCAATCTGCATAGCAATATTAGTAAGTGCTTCTTTTGCATCAGCTACACCATCAGCTGCTACAAGTACACCAATCTTACCACCTGCGTGAAGGTAGCTTGCTACACATTCACCAGTAACTTTTTCAAATCTACGTACAGATAATTTTTCTCCGATAGTAGCAGTTTTTTCAACTAATACATCTTTAAGACCATTCATTTCAAGAAGTGCTTCTACATCTTCACCATTCTTTCCACCGTTTAAACCAGATGCAAGTGCATTATCAGCTACTAACTGTACAAATTCCTGGAATGTTTCATTCTTTGCTACGAAATCAGTTTCAGAGTTAACTTCAGCAACAACTGCTTCATTGCCATTAATAGCAACACGAGCAATACCTTCAGCTGCGATTCTAGAAGCTTTCTTCTCCATCTTAGCTGCACCGCTCTTCTTTAACACATCAACAGCGGCTTCCATATCTCCGTTTGTTTCATTTAATGCTTTTTTACAATCCATCATACCTGCGCCTGTCATTTCACGCAATTCTTTTACCATAGCTGCTGTAATAGCCATTTTATTTTCCTCCAATATTTAAATTTTAAATCTAATAGAAGGGTAAACCATCCAGCTTACCCTTCTGAATGTTCAATTATATAAAATAGATTAAGCTTCTACTGCTTCTTCTACTTCTTCTACTGCAACTTCTTCTACTGCTACAGCTTCTTCGCCCTGTTTTGCTTCGATAACAGCATCTGCCATCTTAGCAACAATTAATTTAACTGCACGGATAGCATCATCGTTACCTGGGATAACGTAATCTAACTCTTCTGGGTCACAGTTTGTATCAGCGATACCAATAAGTGTGATACCAAGAGCCTGTGCTTCCTGAATACAGATTCTTTCTTTCTTAGGATCAACTACGAAAATAGCATCTGGGATACGTTTCATTTCTTTGATACCACCAAGGTTCTTTTCGAGTTTTTCCCATTCTTTCTTAATAGCGATAACTTCTTTCTTTGGAAGAACATCAAATGTTCCATCTTCAGCCATAGCTTCGATTGCTTTTAATCTAGCAATACGGCTCTGGATTGTCTTGAAGTTTGTAAGCATACCGCCTAACCATCTTTCGTTTACATAGTACATTCCGCAACGTTCAGCTTCTGTCTTAACTGCATCCTGTGCCTGTTTCTTTGTACCTACGAAAAGGATTGTACCACCCTGTGCTGCGATGTCAGAAATTGCATCGTAAGCTTCATCAACTTTGCCTACAGATTTCTGTAAGTCGATGATGTAGATACCATTTCTTTCTGTGTAGATGTATGGAGCCATTTTAGGGTTCCATCTTCTTGTCTGATGTCCGAAATGAACACCTGCTTCGAGTAACTGTTTCATTGAAATTACGCTCATTTTCTTTACCTCCATTGGTTAAAATCTTCCGCATACTTCTTCGCCAAAGTAACCAACAAGCGTGATTGGCACCGGCTTTGACATCCATATGCGTGTTTATTGTTACGCGACTATGAAAATAGCCTTTGGTATCATAACACACCAAAGGCTATCTTGCAAGCATTTTCTGCCATTTTTCTTATAAAATTATATTAGCCAGCTACAATCTTACATATCTCTTCATAGCTTGCTCCAACAGGAATCTGATAGGTTCCTGCATGAATAGTTTTTGCATATCCATGCTCTCCCATATAGATACGGAATTCTTCTGCATTTGGAATAAGACCTGCCGCATAAAGCTTCTCTGCTACCTGTCTTGCGTAGTCACCACTGGAAACAACGATTGTCACATACTCTGCACCCTCGTTAGTTTCTGGTCCAGGGGTAGCTTCTGACTCACTCTCAGATTCGCTTTCTACTTCACTCTGTGACTCACTTTCTGCTTCACTCTGCGACTCACTCTCTACTTCGCTCTGTGACTCGCTTTCTACCTGACTCTCGGATTCACTTTCAGATTCTGTCTCAGAGCCTAATACAACCACTTCTGTTTCACCCATTTCTGTATCCTCAGTGTCGGCTACATACTCTGTATCTTCCAACTGCTCTGACTCATCCTTCGAAAAGATATCTTCCTCAGAATCTTCCTTCATAACCATACCGAGCTTCATCGCTTCTTTAATAATAAATTCATCTGATAAATTGTTATTATGAACAGCAGAGGAAAGCGCCATTACTAGTGTTGCAAAAATAATACCGATTCCCACACCTCTCAAATAGTACTTAAGCTTCATTGTATAACCCGATTACCAGTCGTACTTCACCAAGTCCACAATCTAGTGTCTTCGCAATTTCGACTTCATCTTTTCCTTCCTTATATAATAGAAGAATCTGTTCATTCTTAGTCATAGTAGCAGGTGCTACTTCTTCCAAAACTGCCTCTATTTCTTTCATATCCACCAAATCATTGATGATATCTTCCTCTTCTGTCACTTCTACAGTTGGTATCTGCATAGGCTCAAAGCTCTTCTCTACAACTGAAGCTGCAGAAGCTGCAACTGAAGTAGCAATCGCATTGGATGCCTCCTCTGCTTTGGCAATCGTATTATCCAAATCCATATCACGAATTTCCTTAATCATTCGCTGAAGCTCGCCAACCAATTCTGCAGTCTCATTTTGCTTATCATTCAACATAGTGTACAAAAACGTAATCTCATTGTGTGCACTATGAATAGACTCAAGTACCGTTTCAGAATATTCGCTAACTGCCATGATTTTATTATTAGTTTCTTTTTCAAGACCTCTCTGGGTTACCTCTAAGGATTCATCAATAATATCCTCTAAGGCATTTTCCACCTTGTCTTTCATTTCTTTGACTTGATTTTCCGATATCTTCTTCAAATCCGCTTCACTCATAAGTGAAATCTGCTCTAAATCTTGTTGCGATAGCTTTTCTGTAATGTAAAAGCTAGCCACAATTGCAACAATTCCTATGATAATTAGAATAATTTCAGCTGCTACCATTCTTTCATCCTCTATACTTTCATATCAAAACTGCTTGTAGCGTTTTTCTTTATAACTCTATCTTCCTGTTTTTCTTGTTTCTTATTGGTTTTCTTTTGAAAAAAATATTTATTCTTTCCTTCTTCTCTTGCATCTGCATGCGTATCTGTTTTATTTGAATCTGCTGGAGTCACAACCTGATGACGAAACTCCTCAGCCTTTTTAGTCATCTGAGTCTGTGCACTTTGCTGCTCTACCATAGGTCTACTATCCTGTTGCAGCTTTAAGGTGCCTACATCATCGGTTCTTTGAATCATACCGCTATTTAAGATCGGACTAATTGCCATAGGCTCTCCTCCCGAATTTAGAAGCCAACGGATTTAATCGCACCGTCTACCTTCTTAAACTTACAATAATTCATTTTATCCTTAATACTATATCCCAAATCGGAAATTGAAAGAACTACGCCAGGGAAAATCGTTCTTGTAACCGCAATATAGGAACGGTCAGATTCTACCATTTCAATATGAATTACACGCATTTCCTCTCGAAGCGGCTCCAATTCTTCCTTTTTCGTTTTATATTCCAAAGCAAGATTTTGTACATAAAGAAGCTTGTCCTTTGGCAGAATCTCTCCTCGTTTTAACATAGAGGCGTAGTTATCAATAATAACCTTCATGTCCTCCAGTTCTTTTGCTCGCTTGGATACATCCTTTTTCAATTCCAGATAACGTTCTTTTCTCTCTGGATCTATACCTACCTCTAAGGTTGTAAAGGTTCCCATTTCTGTACCTGCATACTGTACCTCAATACTTTTTCCAGCACGTATGGTTCCACCATTGATAAGTCCCTTTCGACCTTGCACGCGTACCTCTCCGGTTGCAGAAACATCACTATTTAAAATAGCTTCTGCTTCCACAAATCCTCCTGCAATTACCGTAGCATTTTCGATATATTTTGCCATAACATTGGTACGGGCCTTTAAAACACCCTTATGCATACCGTGAATGCCACGCTTTACTATAATCTGTCCGCCAGACTCCACAAACGCATTCTCCACAACGCCATGGATTATAATATCTCCCGTTGCACGAATAGTAAAGCCTGACTTTATATTACCTTTTATCTCAACACTGCCATCGTATTCAATATTTCCAACAGAATTGTCTACATCTGCCGGCACATCAAATATATCCGATACAAAAACCTTCTCATTTAAAAAGTTAGCATGTCCGGTAACATCGGAGTAGATTTCAGTTTTGTCCTCGTTAATTGAAATATTGTTACCATATAGCAACTTAGCACTACGCACAGTACGTGGTTTTATTTCTTCTCCAAAGACATTTTTCCCTGGCGTTCCAGGGTCTTCTTTGATAAGACGAGCCAACAAATCGCCTTTTTTAATATGGCTAATCGTATTTAATTCTTTATAGTCTACACTACCATCTTCATTTCGTTTTGGCTGAAGATTCTTGCTCGTATTAAAGAAATACTCTATCTTAGCATCACGTCCATGAATCGGCTGTGTTCCCACAGCAAACACGTAGTCTTTACAATACTGTCTATCCTTTAAAAAGGACAAAATCGCTTCCTGGTCAATTCCATATTTGACTTTTCGGAAAGCTAAATCACTAATGATATCCTCTGCATTTAACACCTTGCCTGTCCCTGCAGAAGGAGGAAAAAATCGACAAGTCACCTTCATTTTGTCCAATGAGATATTCACGCGCATATCCTCGCGAACCGGAATTCCATCCCAATCTCCAACGATAAGCACAGCCTCATCCTGATGATTCATAATAGCGGTATTTAATTCTTTTAAATTATACTGCTCCAATTTCTTCGCAGCTAAGTATTCTGTCACTTCAGTAATACTGAGCGTCTGTCCACCTTCCAATGGTGGATAGATATGGAGGCATGCAATTGTGTCTCTAAACTCTAGTTGGAAGTATTGGTTTCTCATCGGCACAAATCTCCACGTAATTAGTCGATTAATATATCCATATATGCGCCCATCTTTTTGCGCATTTTAAGTAATGCCTTTGTATGTAACTGAGATACTCGTGATTCAGACACCTCAAGTACAAGGCTAATTTCTTTCAGAGTTAAATCCTCATAATAATATAATTCAATCACTCGTCTTTCTTTTTCTGTAAGCAATTCCAGGGCTTCTACCAATTTCTGCTTCAATTCCTGTTCTTCTACAACCTCCTCTGGTTGTGCAAATCGATTTCTGTTGCCGCCTTCGAATACTGGCTCCTGTCCTGCTTCCTCAAATTCACTAAGGGATACCACATTTGTTACTTTTAATTGTGACTGCCACCCAATCAATTCATCTCCTGAAATGCCCAATTCGACTGCAATTTCTTCATCCGTTGCAGCCTTTCCAGTTCGCATCTCTACTGATTTGATAGCCTCATCAATCTTTCGCTGGCGCTGACGAACTGTTCTTGGAATCCAGTCCATTTTTCGAATCTGGTCCAAAATTGCTCCTCGAATACGCAGACTTGCATAAGTTTCAAATTTGACATTTTTATCCATATCAAACTTGTCAATCGCATCAATTAAACCAAATATGCCGTAACTTACCAAGTCATCAAATTCTACATTATGACCCAAATACATACTAAGACGACCCGCAACCAGTTTTACCAGCTGTGCATATGCTAATATCAACTGTTCGCGAATCTCTTGGGTAGGTTTTTTCTGATATTCACTCCATAATTTGTCTGTATCTACTGTTTTCATCTAAATCGCCCCAAATTCTAGATGCTATTCATCCTCTTGTGTTTCAGAAGGAATTTCTTCCTCTACTTCTTCCCCCTCGGATTCTTTTGCATCTGTTTCATCAGCCTCTTCTTCCTCTACGGCCTCTGTTTTATCTTCTATCTCTCCCATGAATCGGTCTAAAACCATGCGAATTATTCCACCAAACATCCAAAAGAATATAAGAATAATAAGTAGGTTCACCAAGAAATCCATAAGTGGAATCTGATAGCGAATTCCAATCAAACAATATACACCGCCTGCTAAAAGCATAACAATGGCAGGTATGTCCTTTGTTTTCATACTGTTTCTCTCTCTTTAAATGGTCTTATTTGATTTACCAACGGCCTTTATAAAGAAATCTCCATTCTCACAGAACAATTCTACTGTTCGACCGTAATTTAGACCTGTATCCTCTGCAATCAATGGAACCTTAAGTTCTTTTAGCATTTTTTTTGCTTGTTCTGCATTGCGTTCTCCAACATGTCCAACATTAGATAATCCGCTAACCTCGAACATCTTAGCGCCTCCTGCAATCTTTGCAACCATACGCTTTGGTGACGCACCATTCGCAATCATCAAACGATATAATTCTTTAATCCCTGTATCTCCAAATTTTGCAATATTAGAGTTGTTCTTTAACTGCGTACTGTCTGGCAACATATAATGTACCATTCCGCCAACCTTTGTAACAGGATCATAAAGTGTCAACCCAATACAAGAACCAAGACCCAGAGTAATCAGTGAATCCGGTGCTTTGGCTACCTTTAAGTCTGCCATCCCGACTTTAATCGAATTCCCCATAACTTCATCCTCTATCTTTAGTTCATAATACCTAATGCTCTTAAAATCTTTTCATAAGAATCCTGTTCTGGCATCAAAATGAAATATCCCTGCATTTCTTTGTCATCACCAAATTCTGTCTCGATAAATAATGCATTGTCACCATACTGTCCAAACTGAATTGCTGGCACGCTCAAAATAGCCGCTGCCATATCTACTGCAATATATGGAACCGATGGCTGAATCTTCATATTTGTCAAGGATGATAACGCTGTCAAATAAGAAGATGCAATAATATTACCGATTTCTTTTAATGCGGATAAATCCATTTCATCAAATGGTTCATTATAGCTTTCATCACGCATCATAAGCTTATTAACAATAATATGTGCAGACTCCATCTTCATCAGGAACATCATGCTACCATTGATATCATCTAATACTTCTAGGAAAATACCAACAATCGTCTCTTCTTCATCGCAAATTGCTCCACCTAATTCAGAAGCCTCCATCAGCTGTACCTTTGGAACCTCCATGTTCAGTCTAGCACCCAACATCTGTGAAATGGCGGTTGTTGCATTACCAGCACCGATATTTCCAATTTCACGGAGCACATCTATGTACATATCATTTACATTATCTAAGGAAAATCCCATAATCCCTCCAAAATCATGTATAGTGAGGCCATGCCTCACTATACATTTTCATGTTTAATTCATCTCTTTTTCTTCAACAATCGCATTGATTTCAAACAGAGAAATCAACTCGTCTCCATTCTTTCCAATACCATTGATAAAGCTGTCTTTTGCCGTCTGCTTTTCTACTTCTGCCATGTTAAGTGTAATTACTTCACGTACTTCATCTACAATAATTCCAATCGAACCTTTTTCTTCTAATTTAAGAATAATGATACGTGATGCATCTGTAATTACATCATCAGATAATCCCATTTTCTTACGAATACTCATTACTGGTACGATTTCACCACGTAAATTCATAACGCCTTTGAAATAACTCTGTACCTTTGGCACACGTGTGATTTTACTCATACGAACAATGTTATCAATATAGTTGATATCAATACCATATTTTTCATCACCGATCTGCACTACAATATACTGTTTTGTTTCTACTAAATCTGTTTCAAGTCTTACATCAGCCATTTTACGCACCCCCGATTACATTAAAGTGTTTGCATCGATAATCAATGCAACTTCACCATCACCTAAGATAGTAGCACCACTAATCAGCTTGTTGCCTGCCATATATTTACCAAGTGACTTGATAACGATTTCCTGCTGACCGATTAAATCATCTACAACAAGACCTGCCTGCTGATCACCTTTTTTAACAATAACTACTGTTAAGCTTTCTGGATCATCCTTTGGTTCTACATCCAATACTCTATCTAAACGAACCAATGGAATAACGGTGTCACGAAGGTGGATTACTTCTTTTGCCTCTACATACTTGATATCTTTAACAGGAACATCCTCAATACTTGTAATAGAACCAAGTGCAATTGCATAGAGTTCTTCTCTAACCTTAACAAGTAATGCCTGAATAATCGCAAGTGTAAGTGGAAGTCTAACTGTAAAGGTAGAACCTTCACCTAATTTTGTCTTAACTTCTACATCGCCGCCGAGCGCTTCAATATTAGACTTAACAACGTCAAGACCTACACCTCGACCAGAAATATCTGTAATCTTTTTTGCCATAGAAAAGCTTGGCATAAACAGTAAGTTTACAGCTTCTTTCTGTGTCATAACATCTGCCTGTTCCTGTGTAATAACACCACGTTCCACAGCTTTTGCTTTTACTGCTTCTACGTCAATACCATTACCATCATCTCCTACCTGAATGATAACGTTGTTACCTTCCTGGTAAGCATTCAGGAAAATAGTACCTGTTTCTGGCTTTCCTCTTTCTTTACGTACCTCTGTACTTTCCAAACCATGGTCAGCTGAGTTACGAAGCAAGTGCTGTAATGGATCTCCAATCTGGTCAACTACAGTACGGTCAAGTTCTGTATCTTCACCAGTCATGTAAAGTTCCATCTTTTTATTTAATGTACGTGATAAATCACGAATCATTCTAGGGAATTTGTTTACAACGCTCTCAATTGGTACCATTCGAACCTTCATTACAGATTCATGCAAATTGGTTGTAATTCTTTCCAAAGACTCAACATTTTCACGGAACACCTGATTTCCACCAACACCATTTTCTGATGAGCTAACAGAAACCAATGAGTTCTTTGCAATCAAAAGTTCGGATACCTGATTCATAAGGTTGTCTAACTTCTCAATATCTACACGGATAGTACGGTTGGTAGCCGATTTCGCTGGAGTCTGCTTTTTCTGATTCTGTGCAGGTGCTGGAGCTGCCACTGGTGCTGCTGTTGCTGTTGGCACTGGTGCTGCCGCTGCCACTGGTGTAGCCTGAGCTGGTGCCGCAGTCGGAGCTGCCACTGGTGCCGCTACTAGCTTTTCTTCAGCATCTGTAATTTCTTCTCCTACAACATCATCGATTTCAGAAACATCCTTTGCAGCTGCAATAATTTTATCTAAGCTTTCATCTGTTGCAACACAGAAACTGAAATCCAAATCAAATTTTTCATCTTCAATATCCTGAGAACTTGGATGATTTGCAAAAATCTGTCCTAAGCCTTCTACTGCGCGGAACACAAGAAATGCACGTGCTGCTTTTAATAAGCAGTCAGCGTTTACATATACGGTAATTGCGTAAACCTTCTTTCCATCTGCTTTCGCACTTGCTACCTCATCCTTATCATTATCATTGAGTTCTAGTTTAACCGCATTTGTGCTTTCTACTGATACCTGTGCTTCTTCTACTGGAGCTGGTGCTACAGCTGGTGCTTCCTCTACAACCGCACCATTAGCCTTTGCAATGAAATCATTCAATTCTTTGATAATCATTTCATTGTCTTCAGTTCCTTCGTCTGCACTTCCCTTGATATTCGCAAGGTATTCATCCAAAGCATCTAAGCACTTGAATAAAAGGTCAATCATAGCGCTGTCTACTGCAATCTTATCACTACGAACTTCCTGAAAAACGTTCTCCATATCGTGTGTAAGATGCTGCATTCTCTTAAAGCCCATTGTACCAGCCATACCCTTTAAAGAGTGTGCTGCACGGAACACTTCATTAATAGTATCCTTGTTATCTGGTTCTTTTTCCAGAGTCATAATACAATCACTTAAACTCTGTAAATGCTCACTACTTTCATCAATAAAAATCTCGAGATACTGACTAACATCCATTCTACTTTACCCCCACGTTCTTTACGATTGTTTCAGCAACTTTCTCAAGCGGTACAACATCATCTACAACCCCTGATTCTTCTATCGCCTTTGGCATACCATATACAATACAGGTCTCTGCATTCTGCGAGATAACATGTATTGGTTTATGATGGCCAAGTGATAAAATACCATTGGTTCCGTCTGCCCCCATACCAGTCAAAACTACACAAACGATTTCATCATAACCAGACTTTGAAAGAGAATCATATGTAATGTTCGCACATGGTCTTAATCCGCCAATTGCTGGCATGTTGTTAAGACTAATTTTATGGTTCCCATCTGCACATTTCACAACCTCCATGTGCTTTCCACCTGGTGCAACATAGATATGTCCTTTTTCAAGCACATCGCCATCTTCTGCCTCTTTTACTGCAATCGGACTAACCTCGTTTAAACGGTCTGCCATGGATTTTGTAAATCCCGCTGGCATATGCTGAACCAAAACCATTGGTGCATCCAAATTCTTTGGCAAGAAAGGAATAACACTCTGTAATGCTTTTGGTCCACCGGTAGAACAAGCAAGTGCAACTAGCTTGTTTTTGCCAGTGGCCTTTAAACGAGTAAAATTCGCAGCAACGGAAGGCTTCACTGTATCCTGTGTGCCTGGACCTAAGGAAGTTGTTCTAGCATCTCTAGTTCTACTTGGTCTGGCCGCCACAGGCTTTGTAGCAGATGAAGTTGCTCGAATTGGTGTTTTATTAAGAAGTCGGCTACTTAATACAGCGTTCAGCGTATCTAACACCTTTTTCTTAAAGTCATCACCTTTCGCATCCGCAATCGCAGTTGGCTTTGTTACGAAATCGATAGCACCACGTTCCAATGCGAGAATGGTTACCTCTGCATCCTTTGTTGTCAGCGTACTAACCATAATAACATTGGCCTTGATGTTCTCTTCCTGTAATTTCTCCAGTAACTGAAGACCGTCCATACGAGGCATATTGACATCAAGTACTACTCCGTCATAAGAAGTAGTTTTCAGTCTCTCATATGCTTCGAGGCCATCCTTACAAGTATCTTTTGCCTGAAAATTACTATCTGAGTTGATTATATCACAGATAACTCTTCTCATGAGTGCAGAATCATCAACCACTAAAATATTTTTCTTCATAACTACCCATTTTCCCTCTTTCTATTCATTCTATCTTCTTCAAAAACATAACGAATAATCAAATCACGGTCCTTTATGTTTTTAAAATCAAACTTTCCACGTGCTACCCATAATTCTGGCATATCTTTAACTGACTCACAGGCAATAATTTCTGTCACCAAATAAAACATGTGGTCTACCCTATCGTTTGATAATCTAATTACAGCTAAAATCTTTGATCCTACCTCTAAATTCTCCATAGCTGTAAATCGCATTCCACCACCACTTAAGTCTTTGATTCTCGCCAGACTCTTATGTTCAATATAAGCAGGATCAGCGATTACTTCAAACAAGTCCTCTGTCGTTTCCAACTCTGCTACCTCGTTCGGTATCTTATAGTAAGCAAAATCAATTAAACATTCCAATCTAAAATACTCTCTTCGTTGAAACTTCTTGAGCGGTGTCTTAATCCTTGCTGACAACAAATAAAAATTGTCCTTTTTGTAACGACTGGTAATCACCGTTTCACAAGTATAGAGTCCTCTCGATGTATAGAAATAGAATTGACATTCAAATCCGACATTGAACATAACTATTTTTCCCTCATCTGTTGGCATGGCAATCTCTATTTCATTCTCACTAAGAAAATCGAACAAGCTACTTTTGTAGGTTTTTCCATTATTCTGATGTAGGAAATTAATATCTACTTTATCTCCCGGTGTTATATAAGCCGAAATCCCCATTTCCTAGTCTACTCCTTACAATATCTATCTTCTTTGATTCAATAGCTGCGAAAAAATCTGCGCAATACCACGACGCATAGGTGCTAAATGATGTGTACCCTCTAATAAATTAGTCGTTAATACCTCATATGCCTTTGTACAATCCGAATTCGGTTCACTCAAAGAAACTATTTTCTGTTGTCTTACCGCCCTTTCCAAAGCTGTATCCTGTGGAATCATACCTAGATAATTTATGTTTCCATTTAAAAATTGTTCAACAACAGATTTTAATTTGTCATATACCATCTGTCCATCTTCAACAGAGTGTACACGATTCGCAACTACATGTATCGTTGTACCCCCTTCCACAAACTTCGGATTACGATACAACGCTTTTAATAATGAATAAGAATCTGTCAAAGAGCTTGGCTCTGGTGTCGTAACCAACAAAACCTCTGGGCTTGCAAGTACAAATTCTAGTACCTGATCCGAAACCCCAGCACCTGTATCAATAATAATGACATCCGCTAATTCATTTAATTCACTAATACTCTTCACAAGCATCATAATCTGCTCTTTATTCAGATTATTCAGACCTAGCACGCCATTTCCCCCAGACACAAAACCAATTTCCATCGGTCCAGGAGTAATCACCTCTTTTATATTCTTTCCATAATATATCATACTGGACAGGTTATGCTGTGGAATCACACCAAACATAACCTCAATATTAGCTAGTCCAAAATCGGCATCTAAAATAATCACTCGTTTCCCCTGTTTTCTTAATTGAACAGCAAGATTTACGGCGAGATTTGATTTGCCAACTCCACCTTTTCCGCTAGTTATGGTAATTACACGTGCAGCCTTTATTTGCCTCTGATCTTTTGCTTTAATAATATTTCTAAGCTGCTGTGCCTGATCCATTCTATTTGCCTCCTAATAACAATTTTACGATTTTCTGTGTATCAAACACCTCAATATCGTCTGGCACATTCTGGCCAATTGTCACGTAGGACAAATCTGCATCAGTATACAATTTTATGTTGAGCAAGTTTCCATAAGAACTTGTCTCGTCCAACTTCGTAAAAATCAACTTAAACTGAGATGCGATTTCTCTATAAGTATCTACAATGTCCATCAAATCATTGTATTTTGTAGTTGCACTAAGCACCAAATACACTTCTTTGCTGTACTCTTCCTTTACCCCCTGTAATAAACGTTTAGTATCATTACGCTGCTGTTCATTCTTGTGCGAGAAACCAGCAGTATCTACAAAAATCAAATCATAGTCTTCATATTTTTCGATTGCTTCGTTGATTTCATCTACCGAATACACAATTGTCATAGGTGCATCAAGAATATTTGCATATACTCGCAACTGTTCTGTAGCTGCAATTCTATATGTATCAGCAGTCACAAACGCAACCTTTCGATTGTACTCCACCTTATATTTTGAAGCAATCTTAGCAATTGTAGTCGTCTTTCCTACACCAGTTGGTCCAATAAAAAATACTACATTTGGCTTCTTACCAGAGAGATCAATCGTCTTTGGCTGTCCAAACTTAAGCACCATTTTCTGATAAATGTTAGGCAAAATCAAATCCACATTGTTGCCTGGGCGTATAAACTTCTCTACCTCATCTAACACCTGGTTTACATATTTTTCGTTTACTTCATTCTTAAGTAATGTATTGTAAATCATGCGTACAAAATTCAATTCTTCCGAAGAAGTCTTCTTTACAGGTTCCTCTTTTGCAGGCGTTGTAAGCTTCTGCTCCAAAAGCTCTGATAAATTGTCAAGTCTCTCTTTAAACTGCTTGTCAGACTCATAATTTTGTTCTGCCTCATCTGGATTGAGTTTTGCAAATTTTGCAGGTTTTTCCACTGGCAATTCTGGTATTTCAGGCTTTGCAACCTCTCTTGGAGGAGTTCTCATTGGCTGTGGAATTGCAATTTCTTCATCTGCCGCCAAATTAATATTTTCTTTTGTCTTTGCATGTGCTGCCAATGCACTTGGAGCACTTGGAGTCGTAGCCATACCTGCCATCCCTGCATAAGGTTCTCTTTCCTCGATTGCAGCAGTTACTTCATAGGTAGGACTTGCAAAAAGTCCCATAATTCCCTTCGGTTTTACCTCTTTGATATTCATAATAACTGCATTCGCACCAAAGGCAGTTCTTGCCTTTTCAATCGCTTCTTCTTTTGTTTTTCCCTGGAATTTGTTAATAGTCATTTATGCCGTCACCATCCCAACTGATTGTAATTCTACGCTTGATTCTACTTCATTATAAGAAATAACTATCAAGTCTTTAAAATAATCCTCTGTAAGCTTTTTAAAATACATACGAACAATAGGTGATGTAATAATAATCGGACTCTTTCCGAGACTTTCGAGCTTATTGATTTCTGTTTCTACAGAATTCATAATCGCTCTGGTTTTCTCTGGGTCCAAGGTTAGATACGCTCCCTGTTCAGTCTGCTTAACCGAAGACATAATCTCCTGCTCCACCTTTGGATCAAGTGTAACAACACTTGTCACTTCATTGGCTGGAAAATATTTATTTGAAATTGCACGCTTCAAGGCCTGGCGTACATATTCTGTCAATACATCGGTATCTCTCGTACCATTTGCATGGTCTGCAAGGGTTTCAAAAATAGTAAGCAAATCGCGAATTGAAATTCCCTCGGACAAGAGATTCTGTAATACCTTTTGCACATCGCCAAGTCCGAGCATCTTTGGTACCAATTCGTCCACAAGTACTGGATTGGACTCCTTGAGATTGTTGACAAGATTCTGTGTATCCTGTCTGGTAAGGAGCTCAGCAATGTGACTGCGAATAATCTCTGTTAAATGTGTTGCTATAATCGAAGGAGCATCTACCACGGTATAGCCCAAGCTTTCTGCTCGTTCTCGCTGGCTTTCTGTAATCCAGATGGCAGGAAGATGGAACGAAGGTTCAAAGGTAGGAATACCTGTAATTTCTTCCTCTACATAGCCTGGATTCATCGCCATATAATGATCGAACAAAATCTCGCCCTCTGTCACCTGAATACCCTTAATCTTGATAATATACTGATTTGGATTCAGCTGAATATTATCACGCAAGCGGATAATCGGTACAACTGTACCAAGCTCTAACGCAATCTGTCTACGAATCATAACCACACGGTCTAATAAGTCTCCACCTTGATTTACATCCGCAAGTGGAATGATACCATAACCAAATTCCAACTCGATTGGATCCACCTGTAAAAGTGAAACAACATTCTCTGGTCTGCGGATTTCCTCTGCTTCGGTTTCAGGCGTAGCAACCTCGCTCTCGATGGCCTGTTCTCCAATATTCTGTTCCAGCTTACGAGCTGCAACAACAAACAATACACCAACTCCAAGGAAAAGCCACCACTGTAAAGGGGTAAATATCCCAAGGAATATCATTACCAAACCAACAATATATAAAACTCTTGGAAGACCGAATAACTGTTTGATAACGGACTCACTGAAGTCCGTATCTTTAGAGCCTTTCGTAACTAAAATACCCGTTGATAAAGAAATCAACATGGATGGAATCTGGGACACCAGGCCATCACCAATGGTAAGAATTGCAAAAGTTGACAGAGCATCCATAATTTCCTGCCCTCTTGTCACTCCCATAATGGTTCCACCGACTAGGTTGATGAGTGTGATGATAAGACCCGCGGTCGCATCACCCTTTACATACTTGGTCGCACCATCCATTGCACCAAAGAAGCTGGATTCTTCCTGAATTTTATTACGACGTTCTCTCGCTTCTTTTTCCGTAATCGTACCTGTATTCAAGTCCGCGTCAATTGCCATCTGCTTACCTGGCATCGCATCTAGGGTAAATCGTGCAGTTACTTCTGCGATACGTTCCGTACCTTTATTGATAACCATGAACTGAATCAATACCAATACAATAAATACAATCGCACCGATAACAATATCATTTCCACCAACGAATTCTCCGAAGGTAACGACAACATTACCTGGGTCGCCCGTCTGTAGAATTAATCGTGTCGAAGATACGTTCAAAGAAATACGAAAGATAGTTGTAAATAACAGAAGGGTTGGAAAATAAGACATATCCAAAACTTCCTGCACATACAACACATTAAACAAAATAACCAACGCCAGTCCAATATTAATAGCCAGCATCACGTCTAATAAAACCGAAGGAATTGGAACAATGAAGAAAAGGATTGCTGCCAGTAAATAAACTCCAACGCCCATATCTGGACTTCGTAACATTTTTAGCATTCTTCCTTTTCCTCCTTTCCTTGCTTATGAATTCTTCATATGATATACCATCGCTAGCACCTCTGCGACCGCCTGATACAACTCTGGCGGAATCTCTACACCAATATCTACATTGTGGTACAGCATACGAGCCAATGGTTTATTTTCTACTATCTCAACATTATGTTCCCTGGCAACCTCTTTAATTTTCTGTGCCAAGTAATCCTCACCTTTTGCTACTACAATCGGTGCTTTGCTAACCTCTGCATCATATTTAATCGCTACTGCAAAATGCGTAGGGTTGGTGATGACAACGTCAGCCTTTGGTACATCCTGCATCATACGTCTCTGCGAAGCCTCTCTCATCTTCTGCCTAATACGTCCTTTAATCTGCGGATCACCTTCTGTATTTTTATATTCATCCTTTACTTCCTGCTTAGTCATTTTCATATCTTCGCCAAATTTCCACTTCTGGTAGATATAATCCACAAGACCAATCACAATAAAGATGATACTAATCTCAATTCCAAAATTTATGATAATCGTTCCAACCAATGCAACTGCCTGATTCAAATCAATCTCATACAGAATAAATAAATTGTCTGCCTCATCCACAATATTGGTGTAGGCAACGTAGGCGATTACGCCTACCTTTACTATCGATTTCAAAAGCTCAAACAACGAGTCCTTTGAAAAAATACGCTTAAATCCATTAATCGGATTAAACTTTGACAATTTCGGTTCCATCGGTTTGGCAGAAACCTTCCATCCTACCTGATAAACCGTGATAATAAACGTAATCACAAAACCAAACGCCAAGAATGGCCAAATGATTAAAAACAACTCTAAAATAGCATTATTAAGCAAAGTACTAAAGGCTTGCATGGATACCTGCTTTTGATTCACCGCCATAAACTCTGCCATACGACCTAGCGTAGAATCAAACAACCCCATAAAACGTTCGCCCATGTAGCTGACAAAGATTTTTATCAGAAGAAATAAGACCAGTAAATCAATCCCTTGGGTCAAATCCTTACTTTTGGCAACCTTACCCTCTTTACGAGCATCATCTAACTTTTTCTGGGTTGCTGGCTCCGTCTTTTCACCGCCTTCACCATCTGCAAACCATTGTAAGTTATAGGGCAATATGAGATTTTTTCTATATTCATCATCAATACATGCCTTCAATGAACAATACCACCATCTTCTTTATCTCATCAAACACCATATCCGCTACATTTGGAAACAGGAAAATCATCAAAAACAACACAAGAAATCCTACCAAAATCTTAAGCTGAATACCAATTGAAAACATATTCATCTGTGGCGCAACCTTTGCCATAACACCTAATATGCAGTTCATAATCATAATAACCGCAAACACTGGCAAGAAGATACGAAATCCTATCACAAACAAATCTGCCATATAGGTAGTCATAGACAACAGCAAGCTATCCCACTCAAACACTGCTCCACCAATTGGCACCACATAAAAAGAGTCACATGCTACGCGAAGCAGATATTTATCCATGCCTGATGCAATAAATAACGCAAATATTAAATAATAATACAAGTTACCTGTAGAAGTAATCTGCATACTCATATCTGGGTTATATTCCTGTGCCATAGATAAGCCAATATCCATATCTATGATGTTACCTGCAAAAACAACAATAGAATTACAGATATAAGCTGCAAAACCAATGAGCAAACCTGTAATTCCTTCTTTTAATACCGCAATTCCAAATCCCAACACTCCAGAAAACACCTGCTCTGGCGGTGGTACAACACTGTACAAAATCACCGCAATGAAAAAGGATAATCCTATCTTCGCCTGTGCTGGAACACCTCTCTGTGAAAAGAAAGGTGCTACAAAGAAAAAGGACGCGATACGAACTAAAATCAGTAATATGTATTCAAAATCAATTAAAGAAAAACTTAAATCAACCATCGTTTATCACATACTTGTGAAATAGCTGAAATTCGTCCACAGCTGCTGAACAAATTCAATCATCGTATTCATCATCCAGGAGCCAGCCAACATCAAGGTAATAAATACTGCCAAAATCTTTGGCACAAATGTAAGTGTCTGTTCCTGAATGGACGTAACCGTCTGAAAAATACTAATGATTAAACCTACGATAAGAGAAATCAGCAAAAGTGGCGCTGACACAATTATGATATTGAAAATAGCATCTCTTGCTATATCTAATACCGCATCCTGTGTAATCATCTATCTCACTCCTTAATAAAACGTTCGGACTAGGTTGGCAATTATCAAATTCCAACCATCCGCTAATACAAACAACAATATCTTAAATGGTAAAGAAATCGTTGTAGGCGGCAGCATCATCATACCCATAGACATCAATACCGAAGACACCACCATATCAATAACAATAAATGGAATATAAATCAAAAAGCCCATGATAAAGGCCTGTCTAAGTTCACCAATTATAAACGCTGGAATTAGCACCGTCATAGGAACATCATCTACTGTCTCATAGCTTTCGCCTGAAATATCTATAAACAATGCCAAGTCATTCTCCTGCGTATACTTATACATAAACTCACGTATTGGAACCTCTGCAAGTTCAAAGGCCTGCTCTGTTGTAATCTCGTTTCTATCCATAGGCTCTACCACAGTGGTATTCAACTGTTCAAAAGTTGGCCACATGATAAAAAAGGTCAAAAACAATGCAAGACCAATCAACACCTGGTTCGGTGGTGCAGTCTGTGTACCGATTGCCGTTCGCACAAAATGCAGAACTATAATAATTCTGGTGTATGACGTCAGCATAATCAAAATAGATGGCGCTAGCGTCAAAATCGTAAGTAGTAACAGAATTCGAATTGGAGCCGACATTGTTCCCTCTTCACTGTTTGTATCAACAGTTAGATGTATTCCATCGATTCCATCATCTGCATAATTCGCATCTGTATCTCCTGCTTCTGCCGCATACATCATCGTCGGCTCAGCAAGGGTATATGAAATTGTAAAAACAAGCACACTCACTGCAAATATAAAAGATAAAATGCAGTAGCACTTTTTCCATTTGTTCATATCTACTATTTCTTAGACATCTTATCCTTAAGCTGTCCCAATATCTCCTGAAAACTTTCTCCACTAACAACAGTATCTGGAATCTCATTTAGAAAAGAAATATCCGTCAACTGTTCTTCTTTTAGGGTTGTTAATAAGTGGATTTCATCCTTCCCAATTGCAACCACCAAATACTCTTTTCCAGCTTTTAGTAAACAAATTGATTTATTATTTCCCGCTGCCAAACTCTCAATTACCTGAAGGTTCTTAGATTTCATACGCACTTTCTGATAACTACCAACCCATCGGGTTGTAAAGTATGTAATCAGAAGCACAAACACAAAGATAAGTAGGGCACTAATCAACTGTAAAAAGCTTTCCATGGATGCCGAAACACACAAAAATCTCATACTAACCTACTACTTTTTTCACTGCTTCTAATACACGATCTGCCTGGAAAGGTTTAACGATGAAATCCTTTGCTCCAGCCTGAATAGATTCAATAACCATTGCCTGCTGTCCCATTGCAGAACACATAATAACCGAAGAATTTGCATCACTTTCACGAATCTTCTTTAATGCCTGGATGCCATCCATCTCTGGCATTGTAATATCCATAAGTACTAAATCAGGTTTTAATTCTGCATATTTCTCTACGGCAATTGCTCCATTTTCCGCTTCACCAACAACGTTGTAACCATTCTTTGAGAGAATGTCTTTAATCATCATTCTCATGAATGCCGCGTCATCACAAATCAAAATATTCTTTCCCATTTTTAAATCTCCTTATTTTCTAACTACTGTGGAATTGGCATTGCGTTAATAATCTCCGTAATACGCACACCAAAACTTTCCTCAATTACTACTACTTCACCTTTTGCAACAAACTTTCCATTTACAAGGACGTCAATTGGCTCACCAGCAACTCTTTCCAATTCAATAATCTTTCCTGGACCAAAATCCAAAATATCGGAAATAGATTTACTCGTTCTACCTAATTCAACCGTTACCTCCAATGGAACATCCATAATCAAGTTGATGTTCTCTGGCTGATACACACCAACTGGAACATTGGTAAATGAACCAAACTGCGCTGGCTGAACATTGACCGGTTGTTGCATCATTGGCTGTTGCATCATCATTGGTTGCTGCATCATCATTGGCTGTCCCATCATTGGCTGAGCTCCCATATCCATTGCAGGCTGTGCAGGCACAGGGGATGGGGCTGGTGTTGGAGCTGGCGCTGGTGTTGGTGCTGGCGCTGGTTCTGGCTCTTTCACACTCTGTGTATCAATTTCCATCGTACGTGTTACACCCTCACACATCTCTCGTGCAAAAGATATTGGATATAACTGCATGATTTCACTATCCACGAGGTCGCCAATTTCCATACGGAAAGTGATACGCACAAATTCCTTGGATAAGAATTCATCAATTGCTGCTTCATCCACCTGATCCTTTAAATCAACCAAATCTGCCATTGGTGGACTGATATCAATTGTCTTGTTTAGCATTGAGGACAATGATGTCGCAGAAGACCCCATCATCTGATTCATAGCCTCACTAATTGCACTAAGGTGAAGCTCCCCGAGTTCTCCGTCTGTATTGGTTCCATCTCCGCCCATCATAAGGTCGGTGATAATCTTTACGTCATTTTCCTTCAACACCAAGATATTGCTTCCGTCAAGACCCACGGTATATGCGATTCGAATAAATACACATGGCTTTTCATAAGCCTGTGACAAATCCTCCCATGTCGCATAAGATACAACTGGCGTTGAAATCTCTACTTTTCGATTAACAAGAGAAAACAGTGTTGTAGCTGCAGTTCCCATACTGATGTTGGAAATTTCACCAATGGCGTCTTTTTCAACTTCTGTTAATCTATCTTCTGCTGGCGCACTATTACTTGGATCATTAAGTAATGCACTGATTTCTTCCTGAGATAATACTCCATCCATACCCCTATTGCTCCTCTCTAATCACTTCTGTGACTCTCACTGCATAATTATCACCAGACGCTCCTGGCAATGCAGTGAACTTCTTTATATTTCCGACGAATATATCAAGCTCATCCTCTGCCTTTCGATCCAAGCGAATGATATCACCCACCTGAAGCATTGAGAAATCACTCACGGAAATAGTACTGGTCCCCAAAACTGCCTTAATTGGTATCTGAGCCTTACGAATCAATACTTCAATCGCATCAGCATAATCCGTTTCATCATATTGCTGCATATTGGCATACCAGTACTTGGTATTTAATTTATCTATTACATCTTCCACTGTAATGTATGGAAGACAAACATTCATCAGCCCTTCTACATCTCCAATCTTGACATTAATCGTGATAATCGCAATCATTTCACTTGGAGATATAATTTGCGCATACTGAGAATTCGTCTCAATACGTTCCAACCTCGGATGTATCTCTACTACATTCTGCCATGGCTCATGTAGCAAGTTTACACAAGTTACAAAGATTCTCTCTAAAATCAGCAACTCTATTTCCGAATACTCACGCGGTTTTTCCAAGGATTCTCCTTTGCCGCCAAGCATTCTATCCACAATAGCATATCCTAAATTCGTCGCCATTTCCAGAATAATACTGCCCTGCAATGGTGCAAAGTTTACAATTCCAAGAAGAACTGGATTGGAAAGCGCATTTGAAAACTCCTGATATGTAACCGCTTCCGAGTTCATGACCTCTATCTGTACACTTTTTCTCAAATACACTGGAAGGTTTGTCGATAAAAGTCTTCCATAATGTTCAAAGATAATCTCCAATGTTCGAAGATGTTCTTTTGAGAATTTGGATGGACGGGCAAAGTCATAATCTTTTACCTGTTTCTCGCCACTATCTTTAATTTCATCTACATCTAACTCGCCACTGCTTAACGCGTTTAATAGCGCGTCTATCTCGTTTTGAGATAAAACGTCACCCATTCTCTACTCACCACCTGTAACGATAATTTCAACTGCTTTTACTGTGCAGTCAATGTTGAAAAGCTTACGCCAACTATATAATCAGTTCCATAAGTTTTCTGAAGACTCTTACAAATCTCATCCTGAACCGCTGTTGAATTCTTTAAAAACTCTTCCTTTGTATACTGACGAATAATCTGGTTAATCGTACCCTTAATAATCGCTTCCTGCTCTGTTAAAATCTCCGTAGTTGCATCCACATAGCGGTCGCTTTCCTTGTTAATAGAAAGCGAAACTGCTACCATCGCAAAATGATCATCTGAAAGATTAATCGTCATGGACTCTCCACCATTTACTGCATAGGTTGCAATCTGGTCAACTGGCAAATTCGATAATCCAGTCGCTGCACCACTGTTTAATTCTAAATCAATCGCTTCACAAACCTTGGTTATTAGTTCATTTGCCTTCTGTGTCTGTGGCAATACTGTAAACATCATGATTGCTGTAAGCACGAAGTTTGCAAATACCAAAGCCAAAATAATTACCGTCATTAAATTCTTTTTCATAAAAACCTATCCCCTTTATTCTTCTATATTTGAACTGTAGGAATTGTAAATTTTTATCACAACTCTACGGTTTCTTGCACGTCCTTCCTCTGTGGTATTGTCCGCAATCGGAACAAAATCACCACGTCCTGAGGACTTGATATATGCTGGGTTCAATTTTGTAATCTCTCGAATATAGTCTGCCACAGATAAAGCTCGATACATCGACAACACATTGTTGCTTTCGTACTTGCTATTTCCAGAAACAGGAACATTGTCTGTGTGCCCCTCTATTTCAATGATATTCTTGTCATATTGATTTAAAACTACTGCAACTTTTTCCAGTATCAGCTTTGCTTCAGGCAAAACCTCTGATTCACCAGATTCAAACAAAATTGCACCACTTAAATTCAACATAACATACTGTTCATCAAAATCTATCTCAACAGCATCCGCAATCCCCATCTGCTCCATTGCATCCTGTATCTCTTCTGCCATCTCTTCTGATTCTTCTAAAGCTTCCTCAGCATACTGTTCTTTTAACTCGCCCTCTTCTTGCGTTTCTTCCTCGCTTTTAGAATTTGCAAGCTCATTGTAGTAGTTGTCCAAAAACTCGAGCTGACGAATGCCACCACCTACCATAGAGCCCTCTCCTATACTTTCACTACCTAGAGGAAAAATACTAAGCTGTGATTGCAGGGAAGCAATTACCATCTCAAATTTTTCTTCACTAACCGTCGACATCGAGAATAAAAGTACGAAGAAGCAAAGCAGCAGATTCATAAGATCCGAGAACGTCGCCATCCAAGGTGCCGCTCCTTTAGGCCCTTCTGCCTGTTTCTGTTTCTTTGCCACTATTCGTCACCTCCAACAGAATCCTGTCCGCCTAAAGCATTACGAACAGAAGGTGCTAAGAAGGATTTCAACTTTTCTTCAATAACTCGTGGGTTCTCACCCGCCTGAATAGAAAGAAGACCTTCGATTGTAATCTCTCTCATAATCACTTCAATCGCATCATTCGCTTTTAACTTATATGCAATTGGTGTACATAACCAGTTTGCAATCAAAGAACCATACAAGGTAGTAAGAAGGGCTACTGCCATATTTGGTCCGATAGAACTTGGGTCATCCAAAGTCTTTAACATGTTAACCAGACCAATCAGTGTACCAATCATACCCCAGGCCGGACCCATTTCTGCCCATTTTTCCCAAAAGCCGATTACCTTTCCATGTCTATCCTGTAAGCAATATAAATCAGTTTCCAAAATGCCTCGTACCAATTCTGGATCTGTACCATCTACAACCAGCATGATACCTTTTTTCAAAAATTCATCTTCAATATTATTGGCAGCCTCTTCCAAAGCAAGAAGACCTTCCTTACGACCTACGTTAGATAATTCAATAATCTGATTAATCACCTGTGCAGGATCCACGGTCTTATCCTGGAAAGGAAGACTAATTCCTTTGATACCATTAATAAAGTCTGGTAATTTATGTGAGGTAAGTACCGAACTGATGGAACCACCAATCGTAATTAATATAGAGGCAGGATCGATAAAGTTACCGAATGCTGTAATCCCACCACTGGAAAAAATACCGAAAACTACCATTACTACACCGAGTATAACACCGACCAAAGAAGCTATATCCATATGTGACACCTTCCTAATAGAATTTGGGCCATTCGAATATGTAAACCACTAAATCTTGTGTCCAATTTTATATTTGGGCATAGTAAGACCTAGTATGCATAATGACCTTTCTATGATTTTACATGACTTTTACGCAAATGTAAAGGGAAATGACCGAAATCATTTCCCTTTTTCGACAAATTTATTTAGTTATTACTATTTCTTATCTCTTAAGATTGATAAGTTCTTCTAACAAGGTATCCGATGTGGTAATTACACGAGAGTTTGCCTGGAAACCACGCTGTGTAATAATCATATCTGTAAACTGTGCAGAAAGGTCAACGTTGGACATTTCTAACTCACCAGTTGAGATGGAACTACCATCTGCTGAAACTTCTACACCAATACCATCAAAATCACCAGAGTTCAGTGTTGTCTGGTAACAGCTATCACCAACCTTTTCCAAACCAGAAGCATTTGAAAACTGAGCTACTGCTATCTGGCTAAGAAGTACGGTATTACCATTGTCATATGTACCAAAGATACGTCCAGTAGAGTCTACCGAAAGCCCTGTTAAGGCACCAAGCTTCTTACCAGCACCATCACCATCGATACCTTTTAACACAGCCATTGTAGAAGTTCCGCTATTGTTTAAATTTTTACAAGCGCTAAAATCAATTTCTACGTCCTTAAAGTTACTGCCGTCTGCTCCGATTGCAGAAAGGAAGGATTTCATATTTAACACAACGGACTCATTTGCCATTACACCATCTTCAATCCATCCACCAACAGATAGGAACTTACCATCGTCGGTATCAAATTCTAAAACGCATTTATCATCTGCACTAAATGGTATTAAATCTGGTTCAGCAGCTGCACCAGTATCTCTAACAATCCAGTTACCTGCATCCGTTCTTTCTACTATTACGGCATTTCCAGTAGGATTTCCATCTGCATCCAACTCTCTACCAAGGATATTTCCATCATCATCTTTTGAATACTGACAAATCAAGTCATTTAAGGAAATCGTATCTGCACCAGCAGCCTTTGCCATATTGTTATAATTCTCTACATAGTCAACACCATTGGAATCTAAAATACTAGCAACTTCTACGGTATATTTACCTTTATCATTTGCCTCATCTCCAGTATTCAACGGACGAATCGCAAACTTTGCAGTATAGGCATATCCTAAGTCATCATAAAAACCTAAAGACATTGCATATCCATCTTCACTGGTTACATTGCTATCATTCTTATCCAAAATACCTGATGCTTTTGCAAGAGTCGTTGCTTCTGGTGCAGATGTCTGATTCTGTGCAGACATAACCTGAAGTGCAGATACGGTATCTTTTTTGATTTCGCCTGTTGCAGGATCAATCTGCCATCCCATAAGGGTATAACCAGTAGATGTCATACAAAGAAAACCATTTCCATCTACATAGTAAGAACCTGAACGGGTAAAGAAATTACTTGTTCCGTCACTTACGATAAAGAAGTTTGTACTCTGGCTATCTGTAAGCTTTAAGTCAAATGGGTTACCTGTGGTCTCTGCTGCACCTGCTGTTGTAATCGCAATTGAGGTAGCACCAGTCGAAACACCAAGACCAACCTGTTTTGCATTCACACCACCAATTCCTGTTGCAGCGTTACCACCAGAGGCACTAGCTGTTGTCTGGTACATGATTTCTGAGAATGTTACTCGTGAAGACTTAAATGCTTCTGTATTAACGTTTGCGATATTGTTACCGATAACGTCCATTCTTGTCTGATGTGTCTTAAGACCTGACACAGCAGAATAAAGTGATCTCATCATAATTAATGACCTCCTAAAATTTCGAGCAGCATGTTTTCCTCTGTCATTCAGAAAACTTTAGCTTCCATAAGGTCCAGCTAAATAATGACTGCTCCATCAATATTTGTAAAAATATTACTACTTGCTTCAGCCTGATCCAAAGCTGTAACTACCGTTTTATTCGGTACGTTTACGATAAATGCTAGAGAATCGACTAAAACCAGGGACTCTGTAATCCCTTTTTCGCCTGCCTGTTTTACTCCATTTTCTAATCGAACATTCTGAGCATCGGTAAGAGCGATATTTCTGTCATTCAGCCTATTGGCTGCATGCTTTGAAAACTTGAGCTCCGACTGCTCCATCACATGTTGTGTCTGCTTACTCCTAAGAATTTCCTCAAACGGAACATCTGGTATCGCATTTGACCTAACATTTTGTGATTGATTCAGATATTGATCGGTAATTTGTTCAATGGATAAAAACTGGTTGGATATCTGATTCATAATCAAACCTCCGTTACCATTAAAATTTACACTATTGTTTCGTCCTCTGAACCGCCTTCGCTTTCAGTTCCTTCTGTTGTTCCTTCTGTACCCTCAGTCTTTGCATCCTCTGCCTGTTTTACGAGAATTTCCATCTGTTTCTCATATTCTGATAAAGTTGCTAGAGTAGATTCTGGTACAAACTGTTTCTGATAATCTGTCATGCCATCATAGATTTCTCTAAGCTGTGTCACTGCTTTTTCCCATTCCACAGTAAGATTTTCCATCATTGGCAATTCGTTTACCATGTCCTTTAATGTAGTTGCTAAAGTAACACCTTCGTAGTATTCTGAGTCAGCTACCGTATCCAATGAACTAGCTGGATAAAGCTGATCGTTTACCGAAAGGAAAACCTCTCCATTTTCGTATAGCACATAGTCAACTCTACCATCTACATAAGAGGTGTTTCCAGTTGTCTCACTTGTAACCTTAAGAATTACCTGCTTACCAACTAAGTTGCTAGCATTTGCATTTTCCTGTGTTTCTGTGAGCGAAAGGGTTGCCTCTAACTGTGAGAAGGTCGCCATCTGTGCTACATAGTCTGTGTTACTGGTTGGTTCAAGAGGGTCCTGATACTGCATTTCCGCACATAAGAGTTGCAAGAACTGATCATATCCTAAGGTAGAACCGGTTGGATTGATACCATTGTTCTTTGAATTATCCGTGTAATTATAATTCAGTTTTCCGTCTTCTACTGGTGCAATAATATTTGCCATAAGAACTCTCCTTTACGCTGTGAAATCAACGGAGTTTCCGTTGTCTCTCATAATCTGCGCTACTAACGCTTCTTCTTCCGTCATCACACCTGATAATTCATCTAAGGAATCAAGGCTGATATTACGACGTTTCTGTGTGTTTGCTTCCTGAGCATTCACATTTTCTTCTGGATTCTTAGATTGCTGTTCCAGATTTCGTTCAAATTCATGCGATGCGATAGTTACTTCAATAGCATCTACTTTTACGCCCGCCTGATTTAAACTTTCACGAAGTGTTGCAACCTGTGCTTCTAAAGCCTCTTTTACAACTTCGTTGGTTGCGTGGAATTGTGCGTTTACAACTCCTTCTTCACTGGAAATGTTGACATATACCTTTCCAAGGTTTTCCGGATTCATCTGCATTTCCATGGTTGTGATTTCATTTGAAATCGTTACTCTCATCTGCTGAACAATCTGTTCCATAATCTGTACGGTATCTGCCGAAAGATAAGAACTAAACTGTGTCATCTGTGAAACTTCTACGGACTGACTAATATTCATCGTAGTCTGTGTTGTTACGAGATTCTCATTTGCACTCTGGTCCAAAAAGCGATTACTTTCTGAATTCTGATTGCTGTTTCTAGAGAAGCCCTCCTCTGTCATCTGCTGTTCTACCGTAGTATCTTCAGCGTCCGTAACTTGTTTTTCTACTTTGATTTCTGAAGCATCCTCTGGCTGTTCTTCCAGCACTTCTGCTACATCTTCTGTTGCAGCTTCTTCAACCATAATTTGCTCTTCTGTAACTTCCTGGGTATTCTGTCCCTGGTTTGCCACATTGTGTTGGCCATTTTCCTCTGCCACTTCCACCTTCTGTGCCTCTCCCGTGGTTTCCCCCGCTGTCATGGTATTTTCTGTGGTTTCTACTGCCGTTTGGGAATTCTCACCGTTTTCAAGTGTGTTGTTTAACACTTCCTGGAAATCCGTAGGCACTTCTGTGTTTGTCTGCACCATTTCCATCTCGGCAACAAGTTCCTGTAAACCATTCATGTCTACATTCAGCTCTTTCATAAGTCCTTCTGCCAAGTGGTTTAGTGTTTCCATAACACTTAAGAAGTTTTCATCCAGTAACAATTCTTCTCCGGAAGCAACACCTGTTAACTGTACGATAAAGCTAACCAGATTTTGTGGATTTAATAAATCCAAAGCACTAAGTCCCATATCATCTAACAGATTCTGTAAGGTTTCTTCGTCAACTCCATACTCCTTACAAAGAGTATCAATCACTTCGTCCTCTGCCTGCTCCAATACATCGCCAGATTCTTCTAGTTTCTCTTCAATACTAGGTTCTTTGGCTGTATCAATCTGCTTTTCCTTGTAACTATAACGTTCATAGGAATCCGACCAAGATTGTGTACTGTCCGTCTTTGAAACATCCATGTTGGAAGACGTATCATCCACCACTGAACTTGGAATATCTACCGTCTGATTCATAATACCTGCGAAAATCTCGGCTACTTCCAAATTCTCTTCCTGCAACTTCTTTGACGCATCCATCTGTGCTGGAACATTTCCCTTTACAGAAGGTACATTCATAAGATTTGCTGTTGTCATGCAAGTCCTCCTTTCTCAATATTTAATTTTCCGGTTCCATAATCGCTGTCAGCTTCGCAGCAATTTCTGGATCCATTTTACCAAGGATGTCTGCACGTGCCTGTGTGCTCATATTGAGCAAGATATCTGCCACAAGCTGCAAATCATCTGTCATGGTATCAAAGATTGCAGCAGCTTCCTTTGGTTTCATAGAAGAGTAGGTCTTTGCATAATCTTCAACCATGGTATCATATTCGAGCTGTTCTACAACCTGTTTATATAAAACCTCTGCATTCTCCGGATCAATGCTTTCATAGTAGGTCTTATATGTTTCTATATCGGGCGCTTCGTCAGAAAAAACAACCTCTTCATAAAATTTTTCTTTATTTTTTTCAAATTCATCCTGTTCGAGCTTGTATACCTGTAGCTCTGCTATCTGCGCCTGCAAATCGGCAATCAACTCGGAATTATCGGAATTGGTGACAAGCTCTGTATCTAAAAGCTGTTCCAATTCTTTGATTCGGTCAACTGCATCCTCTATTGTTTCATACTGATATTCTGTACTTTCTTCAAACTCATCCGCTTCTGGAAGAATCCAGTTCAAATATGGCACATCCTTAATCATTGGACGAAGAACGGTAGAACCAAATCCTCCAAAATCTCCCTTGATAAAAAGAACAATAATTCCAAGCCAAATTAAAATAACAAAAAATGCTACAAATGCCATGAATATTTTGTTGCCGAGACTATCTTCCAAATCTTCATCAAGTTCAATCGGCTTGCCATCAGCATCTAATTTTACGTCTTCTAATTTATCTTTTTTCTTAAACAATGGCATAAGAAAACTCCTTATCTCTCGTTGTAAGTGTAGCTTACTAATTGGTCTATTTCTTTACTTTCCTCAGCTTTTAGTTCTTCTTTAAACTGCTCAAAAGCTTTTTCCTTTAACTTCTCATGCGTTTTACGTTCCATCATGATTTCATTCAGCTTCTTTCGGGCATCTTCCATCGCCATTTCCGCCTTATGAACCTCTATCATCTGACGACGCATCAGCGTCTTCATAGTATTTACATCTGCTCTCGCATGTGAAACCTGGCGAACATCAATTGTTCCCATCATACTTTCCTTTAATGCTTTTTCATAGGAATTTCTGCGAAGTACTATTTCCTGGAGTTTCTGCTGTTCCTCCATGTATTTCTGGTTCGCGATACCATATGCAATTTTCGCCTGAGATTCCAGTTTCATCTTTACATCCAGAATATTTTGCATTCTGTATCTAAACTTCGCCATAAAACACCGCCAATTAATCCGCAAATAATTGTCCTAAAAGCCCTAGCTCTTCTTCTAAGAGGAACTTTTCATCTGTCATCTGACACAAGTACCCATTTACCGCACGGATTTTCTTAATCGCATAGTCAATATCTGGATTCGAGCCATTCTTATAAGCTCCTATGTTAATCAAATCCTCTGCCTCATTATAGGTCGCAAGTACATTTCTAAGCTTTCCTGCCTGTGCTTTGTGTTCCTTGGTAACAATCGCACTCATAACACGGGAAATACTCTGAAGCACATCAATTGCTGGATAATGGTTCTTGTGTGCCAGTTTTCTATCCAACATAATATGTCCGTCTAAAATACTACGAGCTGTATCAGTAATCGGTTCATTCATATCATCGCCATCTACCAAAACGGTATATAAGCCGGTGATAGAACCTACATCCGAGGTTCCTGCCCTCTCTAAAAGCTTTGGCATCTCCGCATATACACTCGGTGGATACCCTCTGGTAACAGGAGGTTCTCCCGAAGCCAAGCCAATCTCTCGCTGTGCCATTGAAAAACGGGTCAGAGAGTCCATCATCAAAAGCACATCTTTTCCTTGGTCACGGAAATATTCTGCAATTGCCGTAGCTGTCTTTGCCGCCTTGTTACGAATCAGGGCTGGCTTATCCGAAGTTGCCACTACGACAACCGAACGAGCCATACCTTCTGGTCCTAAATCTCGTTCAATAAATTCTCGCACTTCACGACCACGCTCGCCAATCAAAGCAATAACATTGATATCTGCCTTGGTGTTACGAGCAAACATACCCATCAGTGTACTTTTTCCAACACCAGAACCAGCAAAAATACCAAGTCGCTGTCCCTTTCCTACGGTAATTAAGCCATCAACTGCTTTTACCCCTAACGGAAGTATTTCATCAATAATCTTTCGACTCATTGGGTCCGGTGGAAGTGCTTCAAGCGGATATGCCTGTGGTAAATCGAGATAATCCTCTTCCATGTCTGTCAGACGACCAATGCCATCCACCGTATGACCGAGAAGGTCAAAGCCTACTGGCACCTCCAGAGGCTTGCCTGTATTTTCAACAATACAGCCTACGCCCACGCCTTCTACGCTATCAACGGGCATAAGGATTAACCTTGAATCCTGAAAGCCTACAACCTCTGCCATCACGTAGGTAGACATATCTTTATCGATATAAATCTTACACAAATCGTTTAATCTGGCTTTAGGTCCAAGCGACTCAACCGTTAATCCTACTACCTTGGAAACTTTTCCATAACTTCTATAAAATTGTTTATCCAATAGTTGCAAATACTTTTCAGCTTCTTTTACCACCTGTATTACCTACAAAGGGATTTGATGTCTTTCTCCAAATTATCCAAAACCATATCAATACCGCAGTTGTATACACCTGTCTGAGTCTCTATGATACAGTCATTTTCCTCTAAGGTCATATCGTTTACGACATCAATAACGACATCATTTCCTATCTTTTCTTTTATATCTGCCACATGGGACTCGATAAACTTATAATTATTTTCTGCAACTCGAACAACGAAATTTTTGCCTGCGTCAATGCCAAGCAAGGTATCCTTAATCAAATGCAGTAGTATCTGTTTTTTATTATCAAACTGGATATGAAACACCTTATGAAACACGCGAATCATAACATCTACCAAATCTGCTTCAAGGGTATCGAGCTTTTCTTCAAACTCTGCACGCAGATTCTGTTCTTTTTCGTCATAATCTGCCTGAAGCTGTGCTTTTCTTTCCAGCACCTCATCCTGTAGCTTGGAAACACCTTCCTGATATCCTTGCTGCTTCTTTTGCTCAAACAAAAGCTCTGCACGACTCTTCGCTTCATCAGTAATCTTCTCTGACTCTAAACGAGCAGCTATAAGAATTCCATCTGCTTCTACACGTGCCTGTTCTAAAATCTCCTCTGGTGTAATCTCTGGTTCGAGTTGAACCTCCTCTGCTTCTAATCCTGCTAGGAAGCCATCAATAATTTCCTCGCTAGTAGGAATCGAACTACCTGTGATTCCTTCTGGCAAAACTGCTCCGCCATGAGATGTTTTTGTGCCCTCTGGTTTGTATCGTTCATCTGCATTTATGATACGGGTCTCATTCCCTAAATTGACAACATAATGCTGTTTTAACAAATTAGACAACGATATCATCACCTCCACCACGGGAAATAACAATTTCTGCAGAATCTTCTAATCTACGAATAATACCAACAATCTTCTGCTGTGCTTCTTCTACGTCCTTCATACGAACTGGTCCCATGAAGTCCATATCTTCCTTAATCATAGCAGCAAGACGTTTTGAAAGGTTCTTGAATATAACATTCTGAACCTCCTCTGTCGTACTCTTAAGTGCAAGCTCAAGGTCAGCATTATCAACCTCACGAAGCACACGCTGAATAGCTCTGTCGTCCAGAAGAAGAATATCTTCGAATACGAACATCTTCTTACGGATTTCATCTGCCAATTCTGGTTCTTCAATTTCAAGAGATTCCATAATATGTTTTTCTGTACCACGGTCAACATTACCGAGAATACTAACGATAGAATCAACACCACCGACAATGGTGTAATCCTGATTAACAAGAGAAGCAAGCTTACGCTCTAATACTCTCTCTACTTCCTTGATAACATCTGGTGAAGTACGATCCATCATCGCAATACGTTTTGCAACATCCGCCTGTTTTTCAGGTGGCAATGCACCTAAAACCAACGCCGACTGACCTGGTGCTAAGTAGGATAAAATCATAGCAATCGTCTGTGGATGTTCGTCCTGGATAAAGTTTAAAAGCTGACTTGGATCTGTCTTTCGAACAAACTCGAACGGACGAACCTGCAGTGAAGCTGTAAGCTTCATAATAACACCCTGTGCAGCCTCCTCGCCAAGAGCCTTTTCCAAAAGCTCCTTCGCATAGCCAATACCACCCTCTGCAATATATTGCTGAGCAAGACAAATCTGATAGAATTCTGTCATAATGTCTTCCTTGGTCTGTGGGGATACGCTACGAGTATTGGCAATCTCCAAAGTCAATTCTTCAATTTCTTCTTCTTTCAGGTGCTTAAAGATAGTAGCAGCCTTTTCTGGACCTAGCGCAATCAACAAAATTGCTGCTTTTTGGATTCCATTGTATCCTTCACTCATACTTTACTCCCACTCCTCATTGAGCCAGTTACGAAGCAATGCCGCAACCGCATCAGGATTTTCATCCACAAATTTTTCAATCATAAGTCTTACATCAGATTTTTCAGCATAACCGATATCTTCTAATGGTTCCTGAGCCTCTGCTGTTGATTGTAACAATGACTCTACTGAAATTTCTGGTTCAATCTCTTCAACCTTCTGGCTTCTTGTGCTACGGAATACAACATATCCAAGAAGTGCAAAGATGAGAACTGCAATAATAATCTGTGCATAATCTGTGATGCTTCTACCATCATCTACCTCGTCGATAAACTGTGGTTCTTCATAGCACATGATAGTAATCTGATTTGCAGGGAAGCCAGTTGCATTTGCAATCGCAGTGATGTAGCTTTCATCTACCTCTACAACTCTGGTCTCGCCATTTGCTGCCTTGAATTCATCCCAGCTCATCTCATCCAGCTGTCCTGACGCACGAAGTTCTACTTCATCATATACAATATATTTTGTCGCCATAACCATAGCAGAGCTCTCTTCTTCGATTACATCTCCACCATTGCCATGGGTTGTTGTCACTGTTCTATCATAATCATAAATGGTATCAGACTCTGAAATTTCTGTCATACCAAGTACACCATCTTCAATGACATAAGTTGTATCATCATTGGGATCTGTTCCTGGCACACCACCTTCATATCCCTGGTTAGAAGTCATATCATACAAGGATTCCTGTGTAACTGCTCCACCTTCCATTCCCTGTGGAATACCCAATTCAGTCTTAACGATTTCCTTCTGGTCAAAATCAACCACCAAATTCATCGCTACCTGCACATCCGAGAATACCTTTGATTTTACAAGAACATCTGAAATCTCATTCTTGATTGCATTTTCCATCTTCTCTTTGTAGGTGAGCTGTGTAGATGCAACACCAATCGAAGACTGCGAATCTGCACCAGAATAAATAACATTTGCATTCTGGTCGATAATGGTAATCCCCTCTGTGGTGTCATTCCCAATCTGAGTAGAAACATACAATGCCAAAGCGTGTGCCTGATCAGAATCCATCTCTCCGCTCAACTTCAAATTCACTGCCGCAGTAGCTTTTTCTTCTCGAGAAAGAATGGTACCATCATCCTCTGGCATTGTTAAGTGAACAGTCGCACTCTCAACCATAGATAAATCATCAATATCATCTGCAAACTTCTTCTCCAGATAATCCTGATAAGCCTTCTGCTTGTCTGCCTCTGTCTTTGTAAAACTTCCATCAATAACATTGTTAATACTATAGCTAGTCAACTCAATCTGGTTCGAACCTAAGAGCATACTTGCAGCACCTAAATCTTCTTCCTCTACGGTAAAAGTCATCGTCTTTTCATTAAACTCATAGTTAATGGTTTCATCCGTAGCTAAAAGCTCTTTAATCTTCGATGCTTCCGTATAATCTTTACAAGTATGTAAAGTCTCCAGTTTTGGCGTAGTCATAACTACACCAAGAATAATCAGTGCAATCATAATTACCGAAAACGCACTAATCAGAAGAATTCTCTGTCTGTTATTAAACTTTTTCCACCATTCCACAATACGATCTAAAATCTGTTTTATCTGTTCTGGCATGATCTATTTCCCTTTCATCTATTCAATCCACATCTATTCCATCTACATTTCCTAAATCTGCATCTGCATAATCTGCTGATATGCCTCAATGAGCTTATCTCTTACTGCTACCGTATACTGCAATGCTGTATTTGCCTTTGTCTGAGCCACCAGCAAATCATGGGTATTGTCTGATTCCCCAAGAGCAAATTCAATTGCAGCTGCTTCTGCCTGATTCTGCAATGTATTTGTCTCTCCTAAAGAAGTCATCATAGAATCTAAAATAGAGCTAAAGTCTCCTGTCACTTCGTCCGATATACCACTCAGTGAGGAAAGTGTATCGTTATATGCAGAGTAAATACTCGTGATATCTTCATTTGATAAATTTGACAAAGCAGAGTTCGTAGTACTAGAAGAACCCGTAAGACCTGTTAAGCCCATAATGCTGTTTAAACTTGAAACATCCATACTATGTACCTATTTTCCTTTATATATCTAGTTAAAATTATTTACCAATATTGAGACCTGTAAGCGCCATGTTCTTAGTTGCGTCAAAAGCTGTCGCATTCGCTTCATACGCACGAGTAGCATCAATCAGGTTCGTCATTTCAGTTACTGTATTCACATTTGGATAGGAAACATAACCATTCTCGTCCGCATCTGGATTGGATGGGTCATATTCCATAATAAAATCAGTTTCATAATCCTCAGAAACCTTGCTAATTTTTACACCATTTCCTACTGCTCTGTTTCTAGAAGTAGAAAGATACTGACTAAATGGTGTTACATCCTTTTCCTGGAAAGTAACGATTTTACGACGATAAGGGCCTCCACTTTCAGTAGAAGTTGTATTTACATTTGCAATATTCTCTGCAATGATATCTGTACGAAAACGCTGTGCCGTCATACCCGATGCACTAATATTAAATGACTGAAACAATCCCATAGTCTAATCTCCTTTCCAATCAATTATTTAATAACGGTCTGTAATCTCTGAAACTCTGAAGTGATACTGGTAGTAAGCGCCTGATATTTAATCTGTTCTGACGCAAGTTCTACCTGTTCGGTATCAATATCTACGTTATTTCCATCTAAGCGATAAGAATAGTTACCATGGTCGGTATAAACCATCGGATTCAACTCTGTCAAATCCACCGCATTCATCTTCTGGTCGAGATTCATATATTTGTAGTTACTCAACTCATTCTTAAGGACGGACTGGAAATCAATATCCTGTCTTTTGTATCCTGGAGTGTCTGCATTTGCAATATTATTTGCTATTAAATTTTCTCTAGTCCAGCTAGCATCTGCCGCCTTGTCTAAAACGTTAATATAATCAAAAGCATTTGTTGAAATCATATTCCATCCCTCCATATACTTATTACATTCTAGTCCATCATACATATTATAAATGATGGAGCGAAAAACTCAAGTAAAATTTGCAAAAATTACACAATATTGTGTATTTTTGTCTTAGTTGTCAACAATATGTAGTTTTTTGACATTTTATGGAATTGTCAAAAAAATTGCTGAAACCCTACAAAAATCAAGCCTTAGGAACAAAAAAAGGACTTAGAAACCTAAGTCCTTTTACAATACCCATCCATGATATTAATTGGTGTTTTTGTACAAAATTACTATTTCTTGTTCTTTTTTAACTTGTTTAACTCTTCGAAAACCACATCATTCACTACTTTTATGTAGGTTCCCTTCATACCTGAGGAGCGTGATTCGATAACTCCGGCACTCTCAAACTTGCGCAATGCGTTTACAATAACCGAACGTGTAATACCAACACGATCTGCAATACGGCTTGCAACCAAGATTCCTTCGTTACCATCTAATTCCTCAAAGATATGGATAATGGCCTCTAATTCAGAGAAAGACAATGTGCTAATCGCAGATTTCACAATCGAAACCTTACGCTCTTCTTCTGCATTTTCTTCATTTACAGAACGTAGCATCTCAAGGCTCACTACTGTTGTACCATACTCGGTAAGGATGATATCATCAATATCATATTCTCTGTCATCACGATAAATAAACAGAGTACCTAAGCGCTCCCCTGCAATATCAATTGGAGAAATAATCGCACGATACTTGCGAGTTTCATCTCCAAAACCTAAGGTTTCCAGATTTACGTTCTCCTTGGTAGATAAAATACCCAAAAGTCGCTCATTTAAGTCTGGGTCAATAAAACCACCTACTTCATCGACGATAAGTTCTTTGATAACCTCTACGCCCTTACATTCGCTAGAACCCAAAACCTTACCCTTTTTACTAATTACCAAGATGTCGGATTCCAAGATACCCGTAAGCACTTCGCAAATATCATTAAATACAACTTTTGAAGAATTGTTATTGTGCAGAAGCTTATTAATTTTTCTCGTTTTATCTAATAATTGGACGCTCATTCTAGTGCCCTCCGTAATTTTATGCATAAATTCTAGCATAATTTTTCTGACAATTCAACAAAATGTTAGAAAATTGTTTTATTTTTCTTCCTTAGATGGTTTATTCCAGCTCATAAATTCACAGTTTGGATAATCAATACAGCCATAGTACTTACGACCTTTTCTTGTTCTCTTGATTACCAAATCCTTGCCACAGGTTGGACATTCCTGCCCAATCTTCTCAAAATATGGCTTGGTATTCTTACACTCTGGAAAGCCTGGGCACGCCAAAAACTTGCCGTGAGGTCCATACTTCACAACCATGTTTCTACCACATTCCTCGCAGATTTCTTCGGAAACTTCGTCTTCAATTTTGATTTTCTCCAACTCATTTTCTGCTTTCTCTACAGCAGTATTCAAATCTGGATAGAAGTTTGCAATAACTGTTTTCCAGTTTACATTTCCCTCTGCCACGCTATCCAAAAGTGATTCCATATTCGCGGTAAAGTTTTCGTCAACAATCGTTGGGAAGGATTCTTTCATGATGTTGTTTACTACTTCACCAATTTCTGTAACATAGAGATTCTTCTGTTCCTTTGTAATATATCTTCTTGCAATAATTGTTGTAATCGTTGGCGAATAGGTACTTGGACGTCCAATTCCCAATTCTTCTAACGCTTTTACAAGGGAAGCCTCTGTATAATGTGCTGGTGGCTGTGTAAAGTGCTGCTTTGGTTCTAATTCCTCCAAAGAAAGCTTTGTATTTTCGTCCAAAGACTTGAGCACTGCCTGCTTGCTTGCCTTTTCTTCATCCGCTTCTACATACACAGACATAAAGCCTTCAAAAGCCAGTCTGGAAGTCGATACGTGGAAATTGTATTCTCCAGCTGCAATATTTACAGTGGTTGTTTCATATACTGCATTTGCCATGCGGCTGGCAGTAAAACGCTTCCAAATAAGCTGATACAGACGGAACTGGTCTCTTGATAAAGAATCCTTGATTTCCGATGGCACACGATTAATATCCGAAGGACGAATTGCTTCATGCGCATCCTGAATCTTGCCCGCTGGTTTTTTGGTATTTACTACCACCGCTTCATATTCCTTGCCATAATGCTCTGCAACAAATGCATGTGCCGCCGCATCGGCTTCTTCTGAAATACGGGTCGAATCAGTTCTTAAATAAGTAATAAGACCCACTGTGCCCTCACCCTTGATATCCACACCTTCATAAAGCTGCTGTGCAATACGCATGGTTTTCTGAATTGGGAAGTTCAAGGCCTTGGATGCCTCCTGCTGTAAGGTACTGGTCGTAAAAGGAATTGGGGCCTTCTGGCGACGTTCTCCCTTCTTTACCGCAGTTACCTGGAATTCTTTTCCCTCGATTGCAGCAAGAACCTCATCCATTTCGCTCTGAGAGGTAATATTTATCTTTTCTTTGCCCTTGGAAGCAAGCTTTGCCACGATTGGCTTCTTCTCTCCCTCTGGCAATAAAGAAGCCTCTAGGCTCCAGTATTCTTCTGGAATAAATGCATTGATTTCTTCCTCTCGGTCACACACAATACGAAGTGCTACCGACTGTACTCGACCTGCTGAAAGACCACGTTTTACCTTTGCCCAAAGCAATGGGCTAATCTTGTAGCCTACCATACGGTCCAACGCACGTCTCGCCTGCTGTGCATCTACCAAATCCATATCAATCTTTCTCGGATTCTTGAGAGCCGCCTTTACCGCAGTCTTAGTAATTTCGTTAAAGCTGATACGATATACATCTTTATCTTCTAATTTGAGGGCAAACATCAAATGCCAGGAAATTGCTTCTCCCTCACGGTCAGGGTCAGTTGCAAGATAAATCTTTTCTGCCTTCTTTACTTCCTTACGAAGCTTCGCAAGCACATCTCCCTTTCCACGAATTGTGATGTATTTTGGTTCAAAATCACCTTCTACATCAATTCCTAGTGAACTCTTTGGCAAATCACGCACATGTCCGTTGGAAGCCAAAACTTCATAATTTTTGCCTAAGAACTTCTTGATTGTCTTTACTTTTGCAGGAGATTCCACAATTACCAGGTATTTTGCCATCTCTACGCCCCTCAATTTCTCGTTAATTTATTAAAGTACGAACATAAAAATTCGTAAAAGTTTCTTTTATCATGCCTAGCTGCTCCAAGTGCTCTAGGATTTCTAGCAGTCGAGCAATCCCGATTCCCGTCTTATCCACCAAGGTTGCCACACCTACGGGACGAAAATCGGTTAAACTATACACCAAGCGCTCATCTTTTTCAAGTAAATTTTTTCGAAAGTCCATTTGCTCACATGAAAATTCTGGCAAAACCTCTAAATCTGACAGAAAATCTTCCACACTAAGAAACATGCCTGCCCCCTGCTGAATAAGCCGATTACACCCCTGACTTAAGCCATCCGATATCCGCCCTGGAACCGCATATACATCTCTTCCCTGTTCCATGGCAAAATCTGCAGTAATCAGCGAACCACTCTTTTCTCGTGCCTCTACAATGAGCACGCAGTCACTAAGCCCAGAAATAATGCGATTACGCGCTGGAAACTGCTGTGCAATAGGCTGTGTTCCTGGTGGATACTCCGAAATCAAACCACCAAAGACTACCATCTGTTCATATAAAAACCGATGCTCCCTTGGATAGCAGATATCCACTCCACAGCCCAATACGCCGTAGGTATCTCCGCCACCTTCCAAAGCTCCCTGGTGAGCATCTCTGTCGATACCTCTGGCAAGTCCACTTACAACCTGTATCCCATTCTGTGCCAAGCGCTTTCCAACCTGAAAAGCCACTTCACTTCCGTATGCACTACGTGCTCTCGCACCTACGATAGCTACACTCTTTCTATTTTCTTCGGGCAGCTTTCCTACATAATATAATGCATATGGTGGGTTCGGAATATGCTTTACTTTTTCTGGAAATTCGGGCTGCTCCAGAGATACAAATCCGATTCCCTGCTCCATCAGCTGAAACCATTCCTTATCAACATCCCACGTTTCTTTACTCCTTTGAATTTCTTTAATATCCGCCTCTGTCAGCCCTTTGACATGCTTTAAAGTAGATAGTGGCATATGATAAATCTCTTCTGCACAAACCGCCTCCTCATAGAGAAAACGAATTTTCCCATTGCCAATTTGAGGAATATTATGTAACCAGTACGCATATTTCATCGATCCAACCCTCCCCAAAACTTCTCGTCTACATTGCGATAACAAATCGCTTCGTTCAAATGAGGCAATCGAATATCCTTCGCCTGTTCCAAATCCGCTATCGTTCGAGCCACACGCAAAATCTTGTGATAGGTTCGAGCCGTCAAATTCATCTTCTCATAGATGGATTCCATATACTTTTGTTCTTTTTCGCCAAGGACACAGAATTCCTCTAAGCGAGAGGCCGGAATACTGCTGTTATGGGAAAATTCCTCATTTTTATAACGTTCACACTGAATTTGGTGACATTGTAGTACCCTTTTTTGAATTTCCTGTGAACTTTCTGCACCCTTCTCCTTTCCCGTAAGCTCCTTATATCTAAGAGCTGGTGCCTCAACACATATATCAATTCTGTCTAATAGCGGCTGGGAAATCTTGTCAAAATACCTACGCAGACTCCCATCTGAGCACCTACATCGGTTCATATCTGGATAGTACCCACAATTACATGGATTCATAGCCGCAAGCAAAAGAAAATTCGCAGGATAGGTCACCGTCCCCTTTGAACGAACCAAATGTATCTCATGCTCCTCTAAGGGCTGTCTCAAAATCTCCAACGTCGTCTTCTGGTATTCCGTAAGCTCATCTAAAAACAATACGCCATTATGTGCCAGCGAAATCTCTCCTGGCTTCGGTATCGCACCACCTCCGGTTAGTCCGCACTGGGTAATCGTATGGTGTGGTGCTCGAAATGGACGCTCTTGAATCAGGGCATTGTTATTGCTTAACAATCCGCACACACTGTAGATTTTCGATAATTCAAAACGTTCCTCCTCGGTTAACGGTGGCAAAATCGTGGCAAGACGTTCTGATATCATCGTCTTTCCTGCTCCCGGCGGTCCAATCATCAGCATATTATGCATTCCTGCCGCTGCCACCTCGCAGGCACGTTTGATAAACCGCTGTCCACAAACATCCTTGAAATCTTTTCCTTCATAACACGTCGTTTCTTCTATATTATATACGTGTTCTACATATGGTTTGCCATTTAAGAACGCCAAAACCTCCTCCAGTTTCTCAAAAGAATAAATCTTCGTCTCCTTTACGAGCCTACCCTCATTTTCATTTCCATTCGGTATGATAAATTCCTGTATTCCAGCCTTTTTTCCATCTGAAACTACTGGAAGTATCCCATTCACTGGCAAAATCTGTCCGTTTAAGCTCAGTTCTCCAATAAACAGCTTGCCCTCACACGCTTCCTGGGTTACTAATCCTAAGGACTGCATAATCGCTATCGCTATCGGCAAATCAAAGCCTGTTCCGCTCTTCCTGACATGGGCTGGAGAAAGATTAATCGTAATCCTCTTGGCAGGCAAAATCACACCAATACTATGGAGTGCCGTACGTATACGTTCCTTTCCTTCTCGGACTTCGGGTGCCAGCTGTCCCACCATCTCAAAGGCTGGCATACCATTACTGATATCCACCTCCACTTGAATCTGTCTGGTCTCGATACCTTCTAATATCGCTGTCTGAATTGTACTGTACATTATTCATTTTTCATTATATGGGAATCTACATCAAAACTGTGCACATAGACCTGTCTATGTGCAATCTAAGAAAAAAAGATGAAATTATCATACCACAAATTTCATCTTTTTCAAGTCTTATGCCTGAAGCAATAGGTTTTTCAACTTATCTAACGCTTTTTTCTCAATCCGCGATACATAAGAACGGGAAATTCCCATACAATCTGCAATTTCCCGCTGCGTCATCTCTCGCTCGCCAAACAGCCCATACCTCTTTTTGATGATAAAGATTTCTCTCTCATCCAGCACCTCATCTATATATCTTTTTACCAATTCAATATCCCTACGAACCTCCATCTGCTTTGCCACATCCACCTCGTCTATCAACAGGACTTCCATGAGATGTATCTGCTTTCCTTCTTTATCCGTTCCAATCGGTTCATAGAGAGAGACCTCCAGCTTTATCTTCTTGTTTTTACGAAAATGCATTAAGAGCTCATTTTCAATACACCGAATCGCATATGTAGCGAATCGATTTCCATAATTGTAATCAAAGGTAGATACCGCCTTTAGTAAACCTATGGTTCCAATCGAAATCAAATCTTCGATTTCATCCTCATCATTTTGATATTTTTTCGCCACATGAGCAACCAGGCGCATATTGTGTAATATCAATTCTTCTTTTGCCTTTTGATCGCCTTCCTTGAGCTTCAAAAGGCATTCCTTTTCCTCTTCCTGAGATAGCGGAGATAAAAAAGCTTTCACATTGCACCTTTTCCTCTTACTTTCTACATTCTATGTAGAGGACAATATTTTTGTGCTTTTCCTAGGCAGGAAAAAATGTTATAGTGAATGCTATGAAAAGAACTTTAGAATATACCATTACCGATGAATTTCATAATAAAACGATTGAACAATTCCTAAAAGCTCAGGAATTCCCTCATCAAGTCCTTGTCCAATTGAAAAAAACACCCGAGGGCATTCTGCACAATGGAGTCTGGGCGTATGTAAGTGCAAAATTATCTGCTGGCGACTGTCTAACACTGCATCTGATAGAAGATGTCGCACCAAGCAGTATTGAACCGATTTATGTACCACTCTCGATTGTCTATGAGGACGAGGATGTGCTCGTGCTTGACAAACCTGCGGGCATGCCAATCCACCCTTCAATGAATCATCACAGCGGAACTGTCGCCAACGGACTCCTGTATTATCTTAAGAAGCAGGGAAAAGAATTCACGTTTCGGGCTATCAGCCGACTCGACCGCGATACCAGTGGTCTTACTCTGATTGCCAAACATATGCTTAGCGGTGGAATTCTCTCCCGTCAGATTGCTGCCAAGGAAGTAACCCGCACCTATCGTGCCATCTGTCAGGGAAAGCTGCCTTCATCTGGCACCATTGATGCACCGATAGCCCGCGTGACAGACTCTACAATCGAACGTTGTGTAGACTTTGAAAATGGAGAACATGCCGTTACTCATTTTACACAGCTAGCCTATGACGAAGAGAAAAACCTCTCTCTCGTAGAGCTAAAACTTGAAACTGGGCGTACACACCAGATTCGTGTACACTTAAAACACATCGGACATCCTATCATCGGTGACTTTTTATATAATCCTGATTATACTTTTTGTTCCAGACAGGCACTTCACTCTTCCAGCCTGCAATTTGTACACCCAATCACAAAAAAAGAAATGCACTTCGCATCTCCTTTTCCAGAAGATTTAAAGTGCATTTTTCCGCAATTCTAATTCTTTTTTATCGTATGGAACCTTCCCTTTTAAAAGTTCTTCTTTTACAAAGGTGAAGGTTTTTTCTTCGCCTTGCTTCCACAACATGGTAAGCAAATATTCTAACAAAGCACGAGTGTCCGGATGTAGTATATAGTGTTCCTTGCTATTGTTGTAATAAATCAGAGAACTTTCGTCGGTATATTTCTCCTTCTGATAGTTCTTGGAAGCACCCACACGGTCGATAAACATCTCTACAACATACTTCACAGGCATCTTCATGCCGACCATCTGCGTTCCTTCTCCACCATTCTCTCCTGCACCATAATCAATCCAATATTCCAGGTGGTGCTTATTTCTGCCCTTATGATGAAGCCACGCGGATGAATAGCCTCTTTCGAAACGTTCCGCATTATTCGGACTCATATACCCTTTGTAATACTTGCACCCTGCCCAAAATTCTACTGGTCCATACTTGGATAGGTCATGCAGTAGCCCCTGCTTATACAGGCCCACTCGAAAACACCCCTTTAAAACCAAAATCTTATGGGCGGTAATGGTGTGAAAATGCTGCCATACCTTCATAACTATTCCCTACAACTTTATTTTGCTTTGTTCTTTCTTGCCTTTTTCTTGGCAACTGGTTCTGGAACTGGCTTTCCTTTCAACACATAAATACTATGCGCTGGGACTACCACAAATTGCTGATCCTCTAATTCCACATCCTCAAGCCACCATTTCTTTTGATTTAGGATAGGCAATGCTAGTCTCACATCCTCCGAATAGAAGTTGTAACCAACATAAATATCCTCTTTGCAGTCGCCCTCCTTCGCATATGCGCCACAGTACAGCATACCAAGGCTCTTTCTACCTGGGTCCATCTGGGAAATCCATGCATTTTCTCCATGATAAGAAAATTCTGGAGCACCCATAGTGCGATAATCATTAAACTTAAATGGTGTTTCCTTGGTGATAATGCCATGTTCCTTACGGAAAGAAATCAAAGCCTTGATAAACTCCCTATCTTCTTTATATTTCGCAAACTGACTCCAGTTCACCCAGCCAATCTCATTATCCTGGCAGTAGGCGTTGTTGTTACCCTCCTGAGTATTTCCAAACTCATCTCCCGACATAATAAGAGGAACGCCCTGTGCGAACATCAGCATCGTAAATGCCATTCGCATACGATTACGACGCACTTCATTGATAAATCTCTTTCGGGTTGGGCCCTCTACTCCAAAGTTATTCGTTAAATTATAGTCATTACCATCACAGTTATTCTCGCCATTTGCCTCATTATGCTTATCCTGATACATAAAGCAATCTGCTAAGGTAAATCCATTGTTGCTCGCAACGAAATTCACATATCCATAGTGTTCGCCCTGCTTTCTCTGCTGATTTGCAAACTCACGAATATCGCAATCATAATGATTAATCAGCTGACGAACCGCATACTGATATTCCTCTTTGTATACATAAAGGTTCTTGTACTTGCGATTTGGTGCATACAGCCCCTGGAAATCCTCTGTAAAAATCTTGGTCCTGCTAAGCACCGGATCATGTACAATGCTAGTCAGTGGCAGATTTCCTCCAATCAGATGAAAGCCATCCACATGATATTCCTTTACCCAAAAATGAAGCACATCCATAATAAAATTATGATGGATTTCTTCTGGGAAAAACATCTCTATCACACACTCCATACCATTTTCATGAAGTGCCTTTACCAAACGTTTAAACTCTGCATTTGCCTTTGTTGGCTCTGCGGCATAAGAAGCCTTGACAGCAAAATAATTGCCCTCACCATAGCCCCAGTAATTGAGATTCTTCAGCTCTGTTTCTAAAACCACCGGCTGAATCATATCCTCTTCTTCTGGCTGCCATTTGACATAGTCTGGAATCTCTAGCTCCTTTGGAATCGGCATCTCTTCGAACTCATACATCGGCATAAGCTCTACGGTAGTAACCCCTAAATCCTTTAAATATGGGATTTTATTCTTAACTGCCTGGAAGGTGCCTTTTACCTTGCCAGCCGTCTTCAGCCCCATTGTAAAACCTCTGACATGAAGCTTGTACATAATCATGTCAGATTTCGCAATCTCAGGATTTTTATCTTCGCCCCAAGGAAAGTTTGTGGTATCAAATCCTGCTAAAAGCTTGTATTTATCCTCTTTTCTAGACTCATCATTCCAAATCTCTCTTCCTACAATCACTGTTGCATATGGGTCTAACTGTTCTTTGCCATTTATTTCATATAAATAATTATATTCCTGTGGATTAATTCCCGAAATCGTAATCGAACGTAATGAGCCCATACAAAAATCATCAGGAACTGTCACTACCTCCTTGTCTTTTGTAGTCTTATGAATCAAGACAATACGACAGGTATCTTCTTTTTCCCCTTCAAAAGTAAATGTAATCTGATTTTTCGCTATCTTCGCACCTAACGAAAGATAATTCCCTTCTTTAACCGTTAAATTCATGCTGCCTCCGTATTCTTGTCACTTCTTGTAATTATTTTAGGTTTTCATCTTACTTTTTTATTATACCTTTTTTTCCTATATTTGTATACAAATTTCATGGAAACTTTTTGTCATATTTTGCATGGATTTTTCTATGAACATTCATTGACAACGCCCTTAATCAGTTATAATATTATTTTGTAATATTGTGTTTAAAAGGTGATGCTATGCCATTTGTAAAAACAGAGGACTTGAGAATTGGCATGATGGTTTCTGATGATGTCTACTCAAAAGCTGGACAGCTAATTGTCCGCAAAGACTCTCTCCTTAGCCGTCAGATGATTTCTCATATAAAGTTCTATTCAATTGAACAAGTAAATATTTACGACAACGAAATGGCGTTGGAAATCCGCGAAGCCTACGAACAGAGAAACGGCGTACAGACCACGCAGCTTGAACAAATTTTAAAGTCCGAAGAATACAAGATCTTTAAAAAAGAATACACCGCTAACGTGAATATGTTGCAAGATTCTATCAGTGACATTATCTTGCGAAACGCACCTGTCGATGCTCCGATGTTGATCGAAGATACTGTAAAGATTTTTGACAAAAACCAAGGATACTTTTCGTTTTTTGGTATGCTTCACTCCATGAAACAGATTGATGATTCCACTTTTGCCCATTCGGTAAACGTAGCGATGATTGCACGTCTGATTGGTACCTGGAGCAATTTTGATAACGAAACCCTTGATTTACTTACACTCTCCGGATTGCTTCACGATGTAGGAAAATGTCAGATATCGGACGATATTCTGATGAAGCCTAGCAAGCTTACTGCCCAGGAGTACTCCTATGTAAAAATGCATGCGCAATTCGGTTATGACATTCTAAAGAATCAGAATTTGGACATTCGAGTAAAGCAAGCCGTTCTCCATCATCATGAACGCTGTGACGGTACTGGCTACCCACTCGGGCTAGACATCACCAAACTGGGAGATTTCGATTGTATCATTGCTATTGCCGATGTATACGATGCTATGACTGCAGACCGTTGCTATCGAAGTGGCCTTTGCCCATTCGAAGTTATCTCCTTCTTTGAAGAAGAAGGCTTGCAGAAATATCACCCAAGATATATCACACCATTCCTACAAAGAATTGCGAACACCTATCTCAACAGTGATGTTCTCTTAAGCAACAACGAAACTGGCCGCATCATTTTCATCAATGAGCGACTGACACGTCCAATTATACAGCTGCATAAAGATAATAGTTTCTTAAACCTTTTGCATAATCCAGATATATACATACAAGCAATCATATAAAAATAAAGCCCTCGGAAAATCCCGAGGGCTTCTTTTCTCTTTCTCACTAGTCTTCGATAGAATCGTAGAAGGCTTCGTCCTGGAGCTCGTCGAAACGGTCAAGTACTGCTTCGTATTCGTCTTCGCTATCGATATAACGAAGTTCTGCAAGTCCCTGTTCATCTTCAGAGTATCCGTAGAAATAGATAATGCCTTCTGCATTGTCCTGATCATTTTCATCCAATGGCATAAGTGCAATGTAATCCTCTCCGTCTACTTCAAAGATGGTGAGTGGGCGACATTCGATATCGCCTTCGTCTGTATTTAAAGTCACACGAATATCATCTACTTCATCTGGAGTTACTGGTGTAATTAATTCTTTATCTGACATAATTGTTTCCTCATACTTTCTAATATTTTCTAGATTGTATCATATTATGTGCCTAAACTCAATCCCGCTTCCATCACAAACTGACTCACTTCTGCTTCTTTATTACGCAGCTCCTTTACGGAGCAAATCGTCAAATCTTCTATTGCACGGGTCATTCCCACATAAAACAGGCGGCGTTCCTCCTCAATATCTTTGTCGAGTACTGCCTTTTTGTATGGAGTGACTCCTTGATTCGCATCAATGATAAAAACAGATTTGAATTCCAATCCCTTTGCACTATGCATGGTAGATAGGGTTACCGCATTTGGATTTTCCTGCTTCTTTTTCGCCTTCTCTCGTAATTCCTCGGTATATTCCTGAATGTGAAGCTCCCATGCCTCGTAGTTATTATACCCCTTGGCACTCGCCTGTAATTCATCGAGAACCTCGTACAAATCATCTTTATTCAAATTACGATACTGCGCATAGTCTGCGATATAGTCATCATAGCCAATCCCATGTCGGATATAGTTAATGGCAGCATACGGAGACATCTTTTCCAACATCTTGATATCGTAGTGTAACTTCTCAATTCGTTCCGCCACCCAAGGCTGTTCGTCGTACATCTTCTCCCACTCATCAAACGCCACCTGTGATTCACATAGAGAATCGCGACTGATATACCGCGTTGGTTTATTTAATATCATCAGAAAATCCTTGCGCGCACGACTTCCCCTTGCAATATTAATATAGGTACGAATATCCCTCGCAATCCAGTGGTCGTAAAGATTGGGAATCTGGTCTCTCGTCTTGAAGTCTACGTTATAAGCCATCAACTGCTCCATCAGAAACCGAGGCTGCATATTTGTACGGAACAGAATTGCGATATCCGATAAAGCATATCCCTTCTGCAAGCGAGCTTCGATTTCTTTAATGATAAAAAGAATTTCATCTCGCTGGGTGTTAAATTGTTGGAAGCGGATAGTATCATTTCTTGTGGAGTCGAATACCTCCTTAGCTTCACCCACATCACTACCATTCCAAGCAACTATATTCTTTGGAAATCGTTCCATATTATGCACAATCAGTCTCTTAGAAGCCTCTACTATCTCGTTAGGACAGCGATAATTCACATCAAGCTGTACCTGCCTTACCTCTGGATAATCCTTTGGTACATGCAGCATAATCTCTGGCTTCGAACCTCGAAATCGATAAATAGACTGGTCGTCATCTCCTACCATGAAAAGATTATTCTCAGGTGCCGCCAACATTCGCACGATATCATATTGAATCTGGTTGATATCCTGAAACTCGTCCACCAGAATATACTGATACTTTTTCTGCCATGCACTTAATATGTCTGGTCTTTCCTTGAAAAGCTCATAGGTAAGTGTAAGCATATCGTCAAAATCAATTAGCCTGTGGTTCTTCAAAAACTGCTCATACTCCTGATATATCTTGCGAAATACCGTCTCACCACACTGTGTCGAATAAAAATGTTCCAATGGAATTCTGGAATTCTTTATCATGCTAATCTCCCCAAAGATTCCACTCATCAGTTCATTTTCATCTCGATATTCCAAACCATGTCGGTTAATCAGCTCTCTCATCATCTGATATTTGACTTCCTCTGTGATGATATTGCTGCTATTGTAGTTGTACGCCAGCTTTAATACCATAAAGAAAACTGCATGAAAGGTGCCAAAGGTGACTTGAGGTGCACCTGTATATGATATGTAATTTCCTTCTCCCGTTTCACGTTCAAACTCACGTATAAAACGTTGCTTCATCTCATTGGCGGCCGCCTTAGTAAAGGTAATTACTAAAATATTCGAAGGATTCACCCCGTGCTTCGTTATTAAGTTTTTTGTTCTTTCTACTAGGGTTGCGGTCTTGCCACTTCCTGGCCCAGCTAAGACAAGCATTGGTCCATCCTTATGTTCTATAGCAGACATTTGAGATTCATTAAATTGCATGAATTACCTCGAAAATATCAGAGCCAAAAGTAATTACTCTTGGCTCTGCATTTTTAGATTATTTAGATAACATTTCGATACCTTTTTTAATACGTGCGATAGACTCTTCTTTTCCAAGAAGCTCCATAAGCTCTGTTGCACCACCTGGAGTCATCTGTTTACCAGAAACTGCGGTACGGATAGGCCACATTACATAGCCATTCTTTACGCCTTTTTCTGCAACATAGTTGCAAAGAGTAGCATAAAGTGCATCATTTGAGTAATCCTCCTGTGCTTCTAAAACTGGAAGGATATCTGTTAATACTTCAAGAGATGTTTCTTCGTTTGTCTTCATCTTCTTGTGTGTGTACATTGCGGTATCGTATTCTGGCAATGTTTCAAAGAAATCGATATGTTCTTTGATATCTGGGAATACTTCAATACGAGTTTTTACCATAGCAGCGATTTTCTTTAAATCCAAGTCTTTGGTAATCACTTCTTTTAAGTATGGTTCTGCCATTTCATAGAAGGCATCAAAATCCATAGCCTTGATGTATTCGCCGTTCATCCATTTGAGTTTTACATAATCAAAAACGGCTGGTGATTTACTGATTCTTGTGTAATCAAAATCACGAATAAGCTCATCTAAAGTAAAGATTTCGCGGTTATCTTCTGGACTCCAGCCAAGTAAAGCGATGTAGTTTACGATAGCTTCTGTTAAAAATCCCTGTTCAATTAAGTCTTCGAAAGAAGAATGTCCACTTCTCTTTGACAATTTCTTGTGGTTTTCATCTGTAATCAAAGGCAAATGAATATAGGTTGGTGATTCCCAGCCAAATGCATCATAAAGTCTCTGATATTTTGGTGAAGATGAAAGATATTCGTTACCACGAACTACATGTGTAATGTTCATGGTGTGGTCGTCTACTACGTTTGCGAAATTGTATGTTGGATATCCATCAGATTTGATGAGAATCATATCATCAAGCTCTGCGTTTTCTACTGTGATATCTCCATAAAGCTCATCGTGGAAAGTAGTTGTTCCTTCGTTTGGAATGTTCTGACGAATAACGAATGGCTTTCCAGCAGCAAGATTTGCTTCTACTTCTTCTTTCGAAAGAGATGCACAATGTTTGTCATAAACTGTGATTTCTTTTCCCTCTACTACTTCTGATTTCAAAGAAGCAAGACGTTCTTTGTCGCAGAAACAGTAGTAAGCTTCTCCTTTTTCTACCAATTCCTGTGCATATTTCATGTAGATACCGGTTGCCATACGTTCACTCTGTACATAGGGACCAAAACCACCGTCTTTGTCCGGACCTTCATCATGGATAAGACCTGTCTTTTCCATAGTTCTGTAAATGATTTCTACTGCGCCTTCTACATAACGTTCCTGGTCTGTATCTTCAATACGGAGCATAAATTCCCCGCCTGCGTGTTTTGCAATCAAAAATTCGTATAATGCAGAACGTAAGTTACCTACGTGCATTCTACCTGTTGGACTTGGTGCAAATCTTGTTCTAACTTTGCTCATATTTTCTCTCCTTAAGTATATAAAATGGGCTGCGCCCACAAATTTAGTCGCAACCCACATTATATAACATATTTTTCAATTAAGCAATTCCCAATCTATAATGTTAGTAAATAATAATTTCATCAATAAACACATCTTCATCAATGATTTTTGTTACCAACTTTCCTTTCATCTTCATTCTTTAATACCCCACTTTGTAAGACTTATATCCATTATCTATCTATTACAGAAAACTCAATATCTATGAAATAATATTTCCACGCATCTTCCATTTGTCTACTAACATCTGTAATAATAAAAACTCCGTTTTCTGTATAAACAGCATTTTCTACTACTGTGTATCCCTCTGTAATATAATATTTTAAAAATTCTTCATAGCTAAGTTTCGAATAATATGTTGCCGCAAAATCCGAATGTCGAAATGCTTTTACTGTCGAAGGCGGAAGAACAAGTGATATTTTTTCAACATCTCCCTCCTCTATAGACACATAGGCATAGTGCAGATTATCACAATGAAATATAATATCATAATTATATCTAAATTTTGAATTCGTAAATCTCATTATTTCTATACCCGCAACTGAAATTAAACATAGCATTAAAATAATCAAAGCACTTATTTTAATTTTTCTGTTTATAATAATCACCCCTCAATAATAGTAATGCTTCTAAATTTTCTCTATTAGATTAATCTTTCCATGATTATTTCAACAACTCATCCTGTGGCACTAATACAAAATCAAACGTTTTCTCTTCAAGGTACTCTAAGGATTGTCCATCCTTTGAAGTATAAATCCCCTCGTATCTTAACGTGGTTTTTCCATCAACTACTTCTCCTGAAACTTCAATATTACGTGGTTCCACAGTCTCATTCATTAATTCTGATATCACAGCATCGTTCCAATCACCAAACTCTTTTATATTTGCTTCAATTTCTCTCGAAACAGGCACATTAAAATATGTAGAATATGCTAAATGAATGACTTCAATCCCATGTCCGCCACCAACACCTAATCTTATATTCGGATTATTGGAACTATACGCATAACCTATAACTATGAATAATAATATAACTATTATCCCTGACAACACAATATTTTTTTTCATAATTTCTCCTTTTCATTATACATTAGAGAAAGATATTTTGTAAGTATATGATGGGGATGGATCACCATATAGATTTGTTAATACAAATCTTCCATATCGCATACTTGTCATATTCTGAATTTTAAATGTACTATCTAAAACATGAAAAGTATGATTGTATGTAAATGAATACCAATCTCCTGCTGATGTACAATATGAAAAAATCACTTGAAACTCCTTTTCAGCCAACAATGGAAAATCATATAATTTAAGATTAGTAAAATAGTAATATGTTCCATTAATCATATTAAAAGCTGGTGAAGTTTCCATCCATTGCCCCGCTGGAACACTTGCTGTATATGGCAAATTTACTGCATGTGATGGAATATCTCTTGCTAACCAATTCCCATTTGACACCGATTCATTTAATTGCTGTATTTGTTCCAAATCTGTAACCTTATTCTGCTCCACTGGAAGAACCCAAAGAATAGGTGTTCCATCTTCCTCATATGAAACAAGTGCATAATCAATTACTTCATATATTTTACCATTATACTGAATTGTGTTATTTTCTATTTCATATATCTTATAATCAATTCTAACATATTCATCTGTTATTTCATAAGCTGAAATTTCGGACGCATAAATAAATGTATTTGTTCCCAAAAGTAATGTAAGCACTATTAAAAATGATAATATTTTCTTTAACATATTTTATTTCTCCTTTAAATCGTA